>SDBV01002508.1_pt1 | contig 27503 bp, 26 predicted proteins | sample 2277081 | NCBI WGS metagenome assembly SDBV01 (sample SAMN10402039, study PRJNA504765) | marine sediment metagenome | isolation source: marine sediment core GS10_PC15, 223 cmbsf | place: Arctic Ocean: Southern Knipovich Ridge | collected 2010 | reverse complement strand
TTCCAGATGACCGGTCAGGAACTGGCGACGCTCGTGCGGCACGACAAGAATGTCCTGATCATCATCTTGAACAACGGTGGTTACACGGCAGAACGCGCGATCCAGCCGAAGAAGTATGACCCTTACAACGACATCCAGATCTGGGAGTATCACCAGCTTGCACATGCGTTCGGCAAGTCGCAGCACACAGGCGTTGAGGTCCACACCGAGGAAGAGTTCGACAAGGCATTGACAGACCACGCTGATCCTGTCGGTCCAGTTGTGATCAACGTGCACCTCGCGCCGCTCGACATCGCTGCGTTCAATGCGGCGATGAGTTCACAAATGCAGCACTGACGGCTTCAACATTGTTGTCGCAGACAAGTCGCCCTTCTTTGTTCATGGTTTTTTGGGATGATTTCAGAGTTCAGAGGGTCAGGTCTTGCATTGCCATATGTGATTGCACGATTTAACCCTCATGGGGTTTTCGTTTCTTGGGGTCATTTTGGGGTCGCTCAGTCTGGGTTCCGGAGTCCTCGCTAGTCCCCAGAGTCACTTAAATCCTCATCAACAATGGACTCACGAGACTAGTCGGACTCCTCATCCCTCTCGTCGTTTTCTCGTAATGAAGGGGTCGGGAGTTCGAGTCTCCCCGTCGGCTTCATGGTATGAAAGAACTGCCACTAAGGCTTATGGGTTTAATCCGGAGGGCCCAGCTTGACAGAGTTCCCATTCTGACTATAATTCTAGTCAATGGATACTGTATCGCTATCAGAAGCAAAGGCTAAATTCTCGGAGTACATCGATCATGTAGCCGACGAGCAAGACAGGGTTATAGTAACTCGCAATGGCAGACCTGCCGCGGTTCTCGTTAACCCAGATGACCTGGATAGCTTGGAAGAAACACTTGCAGTTCTTTCAGATAAGCCTCTGCTGACTCAGATTCAGGCTGGGCTTATGGCAGTTGATGAAGGAGATGTACTTTCATCGGATGAGGTCAAGAAGAGATTCCTGAATCGGTGAATTACGACTGGTCCCTCGCCAGCCCTGCAATTCGTCAACTGGAAAAACTACCCGAGAAAGTTGCGACTGCGATAGTCGAATCATTTGATTCCATAGCCAAGAACCCCCAACGGATGGGCAAGCCTTTAAAGTTTCATCTACAGGGTCTATGGGCAGCTAGAAGAGGTCCTTACAGAGTTATTTACAAGATCGATGAGGACGAGCGGTCAATCACTATCGTTGCCGTTGCTCACCGGTCCAGTTCCTATCGATAAGCAGAGTTCTCTCCTGCCGTCACTAGCAGTCCCTGCTCACTGAGAGTTCGAGTCTCCTCGTCGGCTTTCAGGAATGCATCAGTATTAGCGCTAGTTCTTTTCTTTTCTTTTCAGAACAAGCATTAAAAAGGCAATTGTTAACGCGGCCGTTAGTGCCATCACTGGGATAGAGATAAATCCCAGCTCATTTAAGTAGAGGGATGAGCACGGGGTGCCCATCTTGCAGGCAGTGACTTTTTCCAAGCCAGAAACCCTTTGCACTAAAATATGCCAGATAGATACACACGAAATAATTAACGTCATCGGTAGGACATATTTTTTAACTGATCTGTCCCGGGTTATCATTGCGACAAAGAGGATTAAGCTGAGCGGGTAAATACCAATACGTTGATACCAACAGTACTCGCACGGAACATAGTGGGCTGACTCAGAGTAATAGAGGCTCCCAAGTAGGGCTGCTAACGCAATAAGAAAAGCAAGTGGCAAAACATAGGGATTTATTAGGTCACGGTATATGTGTAAATAATCTTTAGCTTTATGGGAAAAAATAGAGACTAAATAAAATAATACGGCGCCAACAACGAACACCCAGCACAGAATGGTAAGTGTCGTGAGAATGCTTGTGACTGTATCTACGGTCATATGCTTTTCAAGACTTTCGTTCTAGGCCCCTTTTATACCAGCGGGTCATAAACACTACGTAAAGAAAGCATATAGAAGCAATGCAGATAGTCCTACGTATCTAGACTTTGAGCCTCGTCATCTTCCCGATCGATAATGACTTGCTCGCTTTGTTTCACGCCGGGCAACTTGGCAGAGGTCATTATCTCCTCGATATCGTCTCGCTCCATCACCTCGTTGGCCATCAATCTCTCTGCAAATTCGTCGAGTAGGTCACGGTTGTCAGAAATCAGGTTCTTGGTGGCGTTGTATGCCTCGTCTGCCAGGCTTCGCTGTTCCTCGTCGCGTAGGGCGCGGGTTGCGTCGGATACGTACACATAGTCAGCTGGCACGGTGAGTGTGAAGTGCTCGGTTCCCATTCCGTACTCGTAGACCATCGAGTGGCTGATCTCGGTTACCTTGCTCAAGTCGTCTGCCGCACCGGTCGTTACGATGCCGAAGACGATCTCCTCAGCTACTCGGCCACCAAGCAAGACCTTCAAGTAATCGAGCAGTTCGTTGCGCGACTTGAGGTGCCGATCCTCCTCCGGGAGGTTGAGTGTGTAGCCCAGAGCACGGCCACGCGGGACGATCGAGATCTTCTGCACCTTGTCCACTGACTCGAGTAGCTCGGACACCAGTGCGTGACCGGCCTCATGCCAGGCGACTACCCTCTTGTCATTGTCAGATAGTGCCTTGTGCGATTGCAGCCCGGTCAGGACTCGTTCGAGCGCCAGATCGAAGTCATCCATCTCCAGCACGGTGCCGCTACGGCGACCGGCGAAGATCGCGGCCTCGTTACAGATGTTGGCGAGATCGGCACCGCTTAGCCCACTTGTGTGGCGTGCGACCCGATTCAGATCGACCTTCGGATCGAGTGGTTTATTTTTTGTATGAACTTCGAGAATGCTCTCGCGGCCACGTGTGTCGGGTAGTGTGACAAAGACCTGCCGATCGAAACGTCCCGGTCTGAGCAGGGCCTTGTCGAGGCTTTCTAACCGGTTTGACGCGGCGATGACGACAAGCTGGTGGGTCGGCTCGAAGCCATCCATCTCGACCAACAACTGATTGAGGGTCTGGTCCTGCTCACGGGAGTAGCCGTCACCTCCTCGGCTGACACCCACGGCATCCAGCTCATCGATGAAGATGATTGCCGGTGCGTGTTCGCGCGCCTCACGGAACAACCGTCTGATCCTGGCAGCACCCAATCCGGCGAACATCTCAACGAACGACGACGCCGTTTGACTATAAAACCGCGCCCCAGACTCATGCGCGACCGCTTTGGCGAGCAGTGTCTTGCCTGTCCCCGGGGGCCCGTGTAAAAGGATTCCCTTTGGCACCACGGCACCCAGTTTCTTGAACTTCTTTGGGTTGTGCAGGAAGTCGACGACCTCACGCAACTCCCGCTTTGGCTCCTGCAATCCGGCAATATCGTTCCAGCCGATGGCGCTTTTTGACTGTGGCTTTATCTGCTGTGGCTTTACTCGCGGCATCACTTTCATCATGCGAAGAAGCACGACTGCGATCAGACCCATAAAGATGATCGGTAGCCAGGTAATTATGTATCCCTGGAGCTGTTCGAACGGTGAGAATGCGAATATCATCTGGGTCTGCGCCTCCTTGCGCTCTGCTCCCGGAGCAAACATGCCGGAATTAGTGTTCCTTGAATCTTGTCAGATGACCGCTACATGTTCAAGTACGACTACCGCTCGTGGGTCGTTGTCGCTCCATCTCTTCCATGATCTCATTAAAGAGAAACTTGTAAGAGCAAACTTTTTAGTTACGCTAGGCTGCCGTCGTTGTGAACCCAATAGCGATCATCACAGGTTCTAGTGGCCTCATCGGATCTGAGTCAGTACGTCACTTCATAGAGGTGGGTTTTGACGTTGTCGGGATCGAGAACGATATGCGGGCACATTTTTTTGGGCCACCTGCCTCAACAGCTCATATAACCCAGGCCTTAAAGGACCGGTACCCTGACTACATGTCGCTCGACATCGATGTGCGAGATTCCGATGCAATCAACAAAGTGTTCGCGGAGCGCTCTACCAAAATTGGATTGATCGTGCACACAGCGGCTCAACCTTCACACGACTGGGCCGCCTCGGACCCACAGACCGATTTCACGGTAAATGCAAACGGAACGCTCAACTTGCTAGAGGCCACAAGAAGACATGCGCCGGATGCGCCGTTTATCTTCACGTCTACCAACAAGGTCTATGGAGATCTGCCAAATTCACTGCCGCTCGAGGAACTCGATACTCGACTCGAACTACCCAAAGGGCACCGATACTTTCAAGGTATCGACGAGACCATGTCGATCGATGCCTCGATGCATTCCCTGTTTGGCGTGTCAAAGGCAGCTGCAGATCTACTCGTGCAGGAGTACGGTCGTTACTTCGATATGCCCACGGCCTGCTTTCGAGGTGGATGTTTAACAGGTCCCAACCACGCCGGGGCAGAGCTTCATGGTTTTTTGTCATACCTGATGCGGTGCGCGGTCACCGGGCAGCCATACACTGTCTTTGGCTACAAGGGAAAACAGGTCCGCGACAACATTCACAGCTTTGACCTTGTTCAATCCTTTACCCAGTTTCAGCAAGCTCCCGGTCAGGCCAAGGTCTACAACATAGGTGGAGGCCGTTCCAGCAACTGCTCGATGCTGGAGGCGATCGAAATATGCGAGCAGATAGTCGGACAAAAGTTGAATTGGGAATTGGACGACACTGCACGCATGGGAGACCATCGCTGGTGGATCAGCGATCTTGAAAGTTTCCAAACCGATTACCCTGAATGGAAACTTACATATACCGTTGAATCTATTCTCCGGGAACCGTTGAATCTATTCTCCGGGAGATCTACGAACGCAATGTGGAACGCTGGAGCCAGGCAACGTAGATACTTTCTCCGGAAAAGTGTCGTGCTGACGCCGAGCGAAAGCGAGGTGGAAGCATCTGGCCAGACTCTTCGCTTCGCTCAGAGAGACACTTTTTCCCTTGGGAAAGTATCTAGATCCAATTTAGGATCGGGCCGAATAGAAGCAACCCTGCCGCCACGATCGATCCGAGGGTCACAACAGCGCGTATTTGCCGTCTACGTTCAGACATGTCATAGACCCAGCCGGCGACAAGGAAGAACGTCATGTAGCCGAATATGACTATCAATGGGATGAACGGGGTGTTCCACCACCAGTACTCCCAGTGGAAGTAACCGGTCTGAACAAGCAGGATCTCTACGAATACCGCAAACAGTGAAAACGTGGTGGCCAGAAACAGCCTGTTTGGTACGCCGCGGATCTTTTGCTTGGGATCGTCTGGGAGTGACTTCACATACATGACGCCGGCGATAAAAAACATCATCGAGATCTCTATGTTTAGTCCGATCAAGATCAGGAAGCTTGTGTCCCCGGTGGTCGTCCACAGTGCTGCACGATCGGTGAAGTGAAGAATCAGTGAGTTGACTATCTCGTTGATCCAGTCCATGAACCAGAACGCGAGCCCCGCTAGAACGATGTCGAACCTACCACGCTCGACCTCGACCGTATAGATGTACATGCAGATGACGAGCAGCGTCACTGTGTACCACTTGAACTGGCTCGGATCGCGCAGAATGTGCAGAGCGTCCTGGGTGAAGTCCGTTACAGCGAGCATCATGGCGGCAAAGACTAGATGATCGATTCTCGATCGGCGCATCGCCTTGCTGTGAGGGTTTAGGATTGAATTCCTACGGAAGATCCTAAGGAGGAATCGATGAGTGAAGAGGCGACAAAGTACTTACTGGACGAGAAGGACATACCGACACACTGGATCAATCTGCTGCCCGATCTTCCCGGTGACCCAACACCGCCGTTGAACCCTGAAACGATGGAGCCGGCAGGGCCGGACGACCTCTCGGCGATCTTCCCGATGGGGCTTATTGAGCAGGAGGTATCACAGGATCCTGTGATAGAGATACCAGAAGAGGTTCGCGAGATCTACAAGCTGTGGCGGCCGACACCGTTGTACCGCGCTCATCGCCTGGAGCGGGCGCTCGATACTCCCGCGCACATCTACTACAAGTACGAAGGTGTCTCTCCCGCCGGTTCGCACAAGCCGAACACCGCTGTAGCGCAGGCGTACGAGAACGCGCGAGTTGGAATACGCAAACTATCGACAGAGACCGGTGCAGGCCAGTGGGGCTGTGCACTGGCACTTGCCTGTCAGATGTTCGATCTTGAATGCGAGGTCTTCATGGTCGGCTCGAGTTATGACCAGAAGCCATACCGCCGATCGATGATGGAGACATGGGGTGCGACGGTGCACCGCTCACCGAGTGACGTTACCGAGGCCGGTCGCTCGCTGGCAGGACACCCGACCGGTTCTTTGGGCATCGGGATCTCCGAGGCCGTCGAGATCGCTGCCCAGGACGAAAAATGCAACTACGCTCTGGGGTCGGTGCTCAATCACGTGTTGTTGCACCAGACAGTGATCGGCCAGGAGACGATTGCGCAACTCGAGATGGCCGGAGAAGACGCCGACACAATTATCGGGTGCGTCGGTGGCGGTTCGAACCTCGCCGGGCTCGCCTTCCCGTTTATTCGACGAGTGCTGGGCGGCGAAACCGGTAAGAAGATCATCGCAGCCGAGCCTGCGGCGTGTCCGACTCTCACTCGCGGTACATACACGTATGACTTTGGCGATACCGTAGGCATGACCCCGCTTCTGCCGATGTACACACTCGGACACGACTTCGTTCCTCCACCAGTCCACGCTGGTGGCCTTCGCTACCACGGCGATGCACCGATGTTGTGCGGACTGGTCAAGGCCGGCCTGATCGAAGCACGCGCTTACAAGCAGAACGAGACATTTGCAGCTGCCGTCCAGTTCGCTCGAACCGAGGGAATAATCCCGGCGCCGGAGCCTGCACACGCCATCCGTGCCACGATCGATGAGGCAGAGGCGGCACGTGAAGCTGGCGAGGAACGAGTAATTCTGCTCGCGCTCTGCGGACACGGGAACTTCGACATGAGTGCATACGATGCTTATCTGGCGGGCGATCTAGAGGATCCTGAGTTCTCAGAGTCCGAGATGGAGGCTGCACTTGCGAGGCTGCCGGAGACGCCGGCGATCGCGTAGCGTTTTTAATTTGGGTTAGTGGCTGTCAGGAGAAGAGCTAGCCACATCTGTTGATGCCGGCTTAAGGTTGAGCCACCGTCTTCGCTGGGCGCTTTCTCAATACACGGATGGCAATTGGGTTTGCAATCCTCGCAAGAACTGGGCCGAGTATCGCAAGGATCAGGACGTATGCGGCTGCCAGAGGGCCAAGCTTAGGCTCGATGGCCGCAGCGACCCCAATCTTCGCGATCAGGATGGAGAACTCTCCTCGGGCAACCATCGTGAAACCAGCACGCATGCGGCCGCGACTCGAGGCACCGGCTCTGCGAGCTGCCCACCAACCTGTATAGATCTTGCTGGTCGCGGTTGCCACACTAAGCAGAACTGCCAGCAGCAGGACCGGCGGAATCTCAGCGGGAACGATCTCTAAGCCAAAGAAGAGGAAGAAGGATGCGGCGAAGAGATCCCGTAATGGCGCCATCAGTTCACGTGCACGCTTCTCGATCTGATCCGACAGCGCAATCCCCACCAGGAACGCTCCGACTGCGGACGACACGTTCAGTTCCTCGGATATGCCGGCGACCAGCAGAATCACTCCTAAGACCGAGAGCAGCACCACCTCGTCGGAAGTATGTATCAGCGCTCGACTTATATGTCCGCCGAAACGGAATGCGACCAACAGTGCCAGTGATGCGGCCAGCAGTGCCAAAATCAACGAGAGCGAGGCCGTGAGAAGCGCGCTACCGGTAACGAGTACCGCGATCAGGGGCAGGTAGACGACCATGGCCAGATCTTCCATTACCAGCATGGAGAGAATGGACGGCGTCTCGCGGTTACCGAGACGGCCGAGATCGCTCAAGACCTTGGAGATTACGCCCGATGAAGAGATGTATGTGATGCCGCCGAGTACCAGCGAGGCGATTACCCCCCATCCGAGCAGTAGCCCAAACAGGACTCCAGGAGTGAAGTTGAGGATCAGGTCGACTGCGCCGGCGGGCAGGCCGCTCTTCAGTGAGTCACGCAGCTCACGACTGCTGTACTCGAGCCCGAGCATGAAAAGCAGGAGGATCACACCTATATTGGCTCCCAACTCGATGAACTCCTCGGTCAACCCGAGCGGCACCAGACCACCTTTGCCGAATGCCAGCCCTGCCAGCAGGTAGAGAGGTATGGGGGAGATCCCGATTCTGGAAGAGAACCTTGCCAGCAACGCCATCGCTGATAAAACAATGCCAAGCTCGATCAGAAAGCCAGTATCGCCGCCCGAGGCGGCAAACGGCAGCTCAACCATTCTGCAGTATTTTGATCGCTTTCTCTATTCCGTCAGACTTGCCGATGACGACCACTGTGTCACCGACGGAAAGTTCGAAATCAGCCTGTGGAACGGCGGTCGCTTCCTCTTCGTGTATGACTGCGACGATGGTCACGCCGATTCGTGAGCGCAGCTCCATCCTTCCGATCGTCTTTCCAACAGCGCTGTTCGAATCCTTAATCTGAAACCAGTCGATGGTTATTCCCTCGATCGACTGCTGCAGGTTTGAAAGCTGCTCCGTTACCTGCGAGCCACCAAGTATTTCGGCCAAGGCTTGGGCGTCCTGGGCAGCTAGGCGCAAGATGTTGCGGCACTGATCGGGATCGTCCTGATCGTAGACCAGGATCTCCTTGGTTCCGGAGTGATGAGTGATAACGCCGACTCTGGTTCCATCGTCAGCGGTGAACTCGTGGCGGATTCCCACTCCTGGCAGCGGTGTCTTGTGTATATCTGGCATGGTTTCAGTCGTTCATCATTGCCGAGAATGCAGCATAACCTAAAAACTCATTTTCAACCTTGAGATGGTGACAATTACTTGCAAGATATTGCATCTTGAGAGATGCTGGCCTTAACATACGTAAATGGAGAAATCTAAACCTGAGTTTGCCGCGGAGACCGATAAGAAGGGCGCATTTGTTAGGCAGAAGAGCGTCTTTCGCAATCAGGTGACTGTCGACGGCTCATCCGGGTTCAAGGCAGAGGCCGGCCGTTACCATCTCTATGTCTCACTCGCCTGCCCTTGGGCACATCGGACGATCATCTTCAGGAAGTTGAAAAAGCTGGAAGATGCAATCTCCCTGACAGTGGTTGACCCTATAAGGGATGAACTTGGGTGGGCGTTCAGAGATGTACCCGGCTGTGGTCCCGATCCTGTAAACGGTTTCGAATACTTGAGCGAGGCATACGACACCACCGAGCCAGAATTCAAGGGTCGGGTTACCGTTCCGGTGTTGTGGGATAAAGAAGCGGGAAAGATCGTCAACAACGAGTCATCCGAGATCATCCGCATGCTCAACTCAGAGTTCGACCAGTGGGGCGACTCCGCGCTCGACTTCTATCCGCTCGGAATTAGTGACCAGATAGATGAGGTAAACGACCTTGTCTATAGAGATATAAACAATGGTGTATACAGAGCCGGTTTCGCTGTAATGCAGTCTGCATACGATCAGGCGTTTGACGAGCTGTTTGGTGCGCTCGATCGATTGGAATTGCGACTGGGAAATCACCGGTACCTGGTGGGAGATGCCATTACCGAGGCCGACTGGCGGCTGTTTACGACCCTCGTCCGTTTCGACGCTGTCTACTACGTACATTTCAAATGCAACCTGAGGCGGCTGGTCGACTACACCAATCTCTGGGGCTACACGCGCGATCTCTACCAGCAGCCGGGCGTTGCCGATACAGTGAGCATGGATCACATCAAGCGTCACTACTACCAGACTCACGGGAGTATCAACCCGACGCTGATTGTGCCTAAAGGGCCAGAACTGGACTTTTCTCTACCACACAGTCGTGAACGAATAGGCTGACCTCACATGAGTGGGCCACTGGTTATCGGACACCGCGGTACAGGGATCTACAGCGAGAGCTCCGCGAACGCAGAGAACTCGATTGAAGGATTCCGAACGGCCTTACGTGCAGGCGCAGACGGAGTCGAGCTGGACGTCCAGCTTTCATTAGACGGAGAGGCTGTTGTATTTCACGACAGCAAGCTCGGTCGCGTAACTCAAGTAGTAGATGTGGGAGGCAAGCGTTCAGTTTCTCAACTCAAATCTGACGAGTTGTCCGAAGTTAAGCTTTTAGGAGACGAGGGTGCGGTGATCCCGACGCTGTCGCAGGTCCTGTACGAGATACGCGACGAGCTCGACGGGCGCGAGCTCTGGGTGGAGCTTAAGTCTCAGCGTAACTACGAGGAGGGCAAGAAGCTTGTCGAGCGCGTCGTCGAGGTTCTGTCCGCGGATCGAATATGGCCACGAACTTGGCTTCTCTCGTTTGATCAGCGGATGCTAAAGGTTGCAAGTGAGCTGGCATCTGATACGAAACTGTTACTGATCGCCATGCTACGAGTTCGTCGGTCGATACAGATTGCAACCGTGAACCGATTCAAAGGTGTTGGGATCTATCACAGGTTTGCCGCTGGGCCGCTTCTACGCATGGCCCGTCGAGACGAGCTTACGATTGCCACTGGGATTCTCGACAGTGAAAAGCAGATCCGTCGTTTTATAGGCCAGGACGTCGACTATATAGTCACTGACTTGCCAGAACTCGCTTGTTCACTCCGACAAGCCTTAGAGTGATCTGATCTATCAGGCGCTTTCTCGGTTGCTATCAACTGCGGTACACCATAGACTGCGCCGAGAATCGACAGCGTTGATGAAGGTGGAGTCCGGTGGGCGGGGAATACGGTGTCGCGGATTTCAAACACACCGAACGAAAGAGGTGGAGATGAACACACATGGTGAGGGTATTGCTACGACTAAAGGTTTGGGTGGTTTGACAGATCAACTGAGCAGGTTTTGGTGGCTTTTCATCTTGACGGGGATCATCGCACTGGCCGCCGGAATTGTTGCCATCTCTTACCCGGGCAAAACCCTGTTGGTCCTGGCGCTGATATTCGGTATCTATCTGCTTCTCTGGGGTGTACTACACATTGTTATAGCTCTGAGTGCACGTGATGAGGCAACGGAAAGTGTGCTCATGTTGCTGATCGGAGTTGGTGCGCTTATAGCGGGATTGATCATTGTCTCGCATCCCGATCGCAGCATTGTGGTTTTGACGCTTGTAATCGGCATCTACCTTGTCTTTGTCGGGGTATTGGAGTTTATAACCGCACTCGGTGAGCAGTCGATCACGAATCCGAACTTGCTACGAGGGCTGGTATCTGTTGCAGCCGGTGTGCTCATTCTGTCGTGGCCGGGGCCAAGCCTGCTGATACTTGCGCTTGTAATCGGCATCGCCTTCATCGTGCGCGGGATTATCGACATCTTCAGTGGGATTCGTCTGGTACGACTTCGTAGAAGTTAGCGGTTCCCCATACACTCAACTACTCAAGTTGCGCGGAGCGGCTTTGGGCGTCTTATGGGCACCGCCATCGCGGTTTTAAGCTGTTTTGCAAGATCTCATACCGCATCTTTGGATTCATTCAATGCGCTTGAACTCACTGTTCATGCTGAAAAACAAGGATTTCTACTGGGCAAGTGAACGGTTTGTAAAAAAGCGGTAGACAGGGCTTAAGTATCGGGTTACTATGGTCGAAAGTTCTTATTGTAGGGGTACGATTGAACGGGAGATCAAGTGCAGGGACGCATTTCTTCTTGTATTCAAGGGCAAATAGCTTCATTTATTGCGCTGACAGTCGCGATATCGGTAGTGGCCATGGCACTACTCTACATAGCTCGCACTGAGGAAGCACTAGGCGCCGCACAAGCTCCCGCCGCTCCAGAGAAATTCAAGGTAAACCCCAAGGGCTGGACCAAGCACGACGGGTTCTCCGTCTCGTGGAAAAACCCCGAATCTGAATCACCGATCGTTGGTGCTTACTACAAAATCGACTCCCCTCCCAAAGGCGATGACGACGGACAATATGTGCAACAAAAAAACGGTGGCAAGACCGGCATGATCACCGAACTAGAAGTCGGAACCGAGGGGAGCCATTCGATCTACGTGTGGCTCAAGGACGAGGCAGGAAACGTCTCGGCCACAAACCGGGAAGAGGGCCAACTCAAATTCGACAAGACCCCACCAGAAGCGCCTCAGAAATTGGCCGTTAACCCCTACGGTTGGACCGCTAAAAATAGCTTCACTGTCTACTGGACCAACCCGGATACCAGCGGAGTCGCTCCAATCACCGGCGCCTACTACAAGCTCGACACAGTTCCAGCGAAGTCCAATGACGGTACTTATCTGAAGTTGAGCTCACAGGATCCAAGTGTTGCTGTATACGGTTTGCAGGTACCAACTGCCGGCAAGCACGGTATCTACGTATGGCTCAAGGACGCTGCCGGCAATGTCTCGCATAAATACCTCGCATTTGGATATCTCTTGTATGCACCGAAAAGCTCAAGTTCACCGGCGAAGCCTGGGCCACAGGAGGGCGGAGTGGATTCAGGCTTACCGTCTCCAGGTGAAGATGAGGGCGTCCCACAATCTGACTTGCCGCAGATCACAGGGCTGGGAATGACCCGAAAGTATTTCAGAGTCAAAAACAACGGTCGGAGTGGCAGGGCGGGAAGATGGAAGATGGGTACGAAGATCGCCTTCACCCTAACTAGAAGCTCAAAGACAACATTTACGGTGGTGCGCAACATAACCGGACGGAAGAGAGGCCGCTCCTGCAAGAAGGTCAGGAAGGCAAGAAGAAAGCTGCGAAAGAAGGGCACCCGGTGCTCACTCTTCAAGACCGTGGGCAGCTTTGCATACTCGGGGCAGGAGGGCAGCAACGCAGTCAAGTTCTCCGGTAGGCTCAACGGGAAACGGCTTAAGCCCGGGCTTTACCACGTCTACGTTCGTGTAAGTGGAGCGACTACGTCCGCCCCGCCGTTCCTCAGCTTCAGGGTCGTCCATAGCCGTTAGCAAGATAGTCCCCTGCTCCTAGATCGGCTCATCAGCGATCTTAAATGTTGATCGGTGGATTGATCCCACTCAGCTGTGCGGAAAGTCTGCCCAGAGTTCCAGCGGCCAGCAGAACACCAAAGACCACCATCATTCCACCCGCGGCGACTCGTGCAACTTGCGTGTGGAGGCGTAGGCGTGACATCAGTCTCTCCGCCCGATCCATGAACAGGGTTATCAACAGGAACGGTAGACCCAGCCCAAGAGCGAACACAAACAGCAGTGCACCGCCACTGAACGTGCTGCCACTGGTGGCCGCAAGTGCGAGAATCGCGGCAAGCGATGGGCCTATGCAGGGAGACCAGCCGACTGCAAACGCCATGCCGACACCAGATGCTGCCAGATCGCTGGATGGCTGCTTTAGACGCATACGCTTTTCCCGTTGTAGAGTTGACGACAGCCTTGGCAAGATCATAAACAGCCCAAGCAAGATGATCAGGACTCCGCCTACGATCTCAAACGTCCGCCTCTCCTTCAAGAAGAATCCGCCGGCAAACCCCGAGCCGAGTCCCAACAGCGTGAATATCAGCGCAAACCCAAGTACGAAGAAGCCCACTCGGCGCAGCCTCGCATTCTTGCTGTCGCTACCCGCTGCCATGAAGGCTACATAGCCCGGGACGAGCGGCAATAAGCAAGGCGAGAGGAACGACAAAGCTCCGGCGGCGAAAGCAACTGTCAGCCCGATCGGGTCAAGTCCTATCACAGCCACAGCTTCTAGCCTCCTTGCAAGCCTATCCCAGCACTAACCCTCATAGTGCCTCGATCACTGACTCGAGCTGCTCCTTTGACGTAGCTCCGGGGAACGATTGAACGATCAAGCCGTTCTTATCCACCACCAATGAGTTCGGTTGACCGTTAAACCCGAGCTCAGCGGCCAACTTTCGGTCAATATCGTCGAAGTGGGGTGCGCTTTTACGCCAATCGAACTCCTCGATATAGGCTTGGGCGTCTCCTGGAGAGTCCTGGACATCGACCCCAACGAAATTGATCTCAGGATGCTCTTTCATGAATTCAGAAATATCCTGAGCTTCTTCCTTGCAGATCTCGCACCACGATGCCCAAACGTGGACGACAGTGGGCTTGCCCTGAAAATCAGAGAGCTTTATCTGCTTACCGTCGATTGTTGAGCCTTCTATGTTGGGGGCTTTGTCTCGATCTTTGGCTGCCGGGACTTCAGCGGCTGTGACATCGCCACCTTCAAATTCAGCCGAAGTATCGTTCTTGTCTCCGGCGGCAACGATCCCAACTACGACCACTACAACAGCCAGTGCAGCAAGCCCGGCCCACAGGACTGTACGCGACGACGAACTCTTTGTCTTTGATCTTTTGTTTAATGAAGCGCGATTGGCTTCGTTTCGTCGTTTTCTGTTTTTTTTCGCCATTGATCCCCCGGTTTTCGGTTTAGTTGGGGCTTTGACCCCCGTTTACGCAGTATTGATTCAGGGACGAATAATTTTCGGATCCTTAAAGAACGCTGCGACTGCAAACCAAAGGTGGTTGTCGGATGGAACCTTTTTCAACTTCTTTCCCTTCAGAGGACCGGATACCGACTTGCCGGTGATGTCCCACACCGAGTTCGTCTCACGGTCGACGAACTTTCCCCCGCTGTCTTTGAACGAAAGCACTTTGTCATCCAATCTACGATCAAAGACAGCGGCGGTGCCAACTTCGCGGGAATCTTTAATGTCGGATGAATCCAAAGCCGATTTAACACCTCGCTTGAAGAAAACTACGATCGGCGTATCTCCAATTTTCGCGTTCAGTACCGGCTTCTTCCTCAGCGCACTGAACGGTACGACGACCGTCTCCTTCCCCTTTCGAACGGCTGCAACGCGCTCTTTTGCAGGAAGCCTTGAGTCGCTACCAACACCTCTCGTTTCCTTATTGCCTGGATCGTCGTAGCCCACGTACGGGTTAGAGCCGTAGTTACGGCGGGCCCCAGTATCGCGGGACAAGACCTCGCTCTTTGGAAAGCGTTTCTTGTAGTCGGTCCAGGCCAGTGTCTGAGAGGGAATCTGCTTCAGTTTCTTGCCCGTCAGGTCGCCGACAAGGGCCTCTCCACCTATCTGACTCCACCAGCTCTCGGTCTGGCGATCCCACATGACCAGATTCGACTTGCGAAGGTTCCCGGTCGTTCCGAATGTGAGGGTCTTTCCATCTACTCGCCGATCGAAAACCAGTGCCGAGTCACACAGTGGACAGTACGAGATAAGAATCGGTCTGTCGGCGAACTTATCGTTGGCTAGCTCATGCCACGTGAGGATCTGGATTGGGTAGGCGCGTGCCTTATTACCAGCCTCGACAACAATAACCGGTTCCTTGTCGTCGAGAAACTTGTCCGCTTCACGGACCGACACAAACTTAGGATCGTCAATCGGAGGTATGCCGTCTCGTGGTGGTCCACCTGAAGCAAACTCTGTCAGTGGCACAGAGTGCTTATTGAAATTCGTCTTCCACTGCCCTGTATCCAAGCTGGCTTCGGACAGTTCGCGCCTGGTATCACCGTCAAGCTCCGTACTTCCCTTTTCCCCATCGTCGAGGATTTGCCCACAGCCTGCAATCAGAATTGAAACGCCCAGCATTAGCAGAAGGACCTTGCCGATCTGTAGTCGACGATCCTTCATAACACTTACAGGGGAGAGCTTCTTGAACCGCTATCGGAATCAAGTTTTTCAATTACGTTGTCGACCAGCGAGTCGGGCGCCTTCTGTTCTGTCTTCATTCCAGCCAACTTCTTGACTGTCTCGAACAGGTCCCGAATCAGTCTTGTACAGCTTGGGCAGATGCTGCGGTGCTTCTCCAGTCTTTTACAGTCGTCAGAGGGCATCTCGTCATCTATATATTCCGAGGCATGGGACCTAACCCAAAAGTGATCGCTTATTTTTTTAAATGGGTTTGTCACGATGCACCCTCTTCCTCGTTGCCCAGATAGTCCTTTAGCTCTTTGCGCACCTTCATGCGTGCTCTGTGGAGCCTGCTTTTAAATGCGGCCTCGCTGATCTCCATCGTTTCAGCACCCTCTCTTGCCGAAAGACCCTCTATGTCTCGTAGGACGAGCGGGGCTCTGTACTCAAATGACAGATTCGATATTGAATCGAGCAGCTGTCCTTTCATCGTTGGATCGGCATCACGGTGGTCGGGCCGCCTGGATACCGAGCCGGTCTCTTCTCTTTCTGCGTCTAGAGAGAGCATCTCTGCCTTCGGTCGTCGCTCGATCCGTCGCTTGGCTTCGTTGATGCCGATACGGTACAGCCAGGTGAAGAAACTCGACTGGCCCTTGAACCTGCCGATGCTGCGCCAAGCTCGCAAGAAGGCCTCTTGTGTCGCTTCCTCTGCGTCTTTGCGATCCCCGACCAAACGGAGTACGCTGGCGTAGAGTTTGTCTGAGTGTGTTCGCACCAGCTCTTCAAACGCTCCTTGGTCTCCTTGCTGAGCCTTCTCGACTGTCTTTTTTTCATCTGTAATCTGCAACTTTGACCCTGACCCGTCCATTTCGGTTCTTGAATTTGACCTATGAATAGGTATTCAATCGAGGCTACGAGTTTGGAGAGTGTAGTGATACTTCTGCGTATGACACGATGTACTTAACAACTTTTAATTAAGATCTTGCTGTCTCTACGAATATATGGCTGTCAGTTTTAAAACATCAAAGCTTTCCAACGACTTGAAGCTCTACCGGATGGGCATCGAGGGTACTCAGGCGACGACGGTGCTCGTTGCGTTTGACGCTGGAGCGAGAACCGAGGAGAAGTCGGAGAACGGTGTTGCGCACTTTCTAGAGCACCTGGTCTTCAAGGGTGGACGAAAGTACCCGGACTACCGCGCTATCAACGATGCAGCGGAGAAACTGGGGGCAGTGTTAAACGCCTACACATCGCACGATCTCGTCGCGTTTCACATTACGTCCAGGGCCGAGTCGGTTGAGCAGGCGGTAGACCTCTTGACAGACTTCGTTGCACGACCTGGCTTTAATGCCCAAGAGGTCGATCGTGAGCGCGGTGTTGTAGCTCAGGAGATCGCTCGCTCCAAGGACCAGCCGTCACGGGTCGCGGACGATTTGATCGACCGTGCTGCTTTTGGGCGGCATCCACTTGGGCGTGCAGTACTCGGCTCAGTGAAAAATATCAAGTCGTTCGATCGTGATCAGATACTGCGTTTTCGCAAACGCCGGTGGGGAACGTCTGGGGCGGCGGCGTTTGTTGTGGGTAACCTGACTCACGTACGCAAGAGATCACTGGAGCAGCTATTCGAGCGGTTTCCTAAGCTCAAAGATCCTCCTGCATACGATCCAACGCCCGATCGTGCTCGGAAAGTTCTGACTGAGAGAAGGGAGACGAACCAGTCTCATCTGAGACTGCTATGGCGGCCGGAGATCGACTTGGAAAGCGAGAGAGAAAGAGCTGCATTCACTGTTTACTCGACACTTCTGGGTGGATCGATGGGATCGCGTCTGTTCGATGAGATCAGAGAGCAGCGCGGCCTTTGTTATTCGATCTCGGCACAGTCCCACGAGATCTCGGACGCGGCATTGATGTATGTGGCGTCCGGCTTGGATTCGAAGAAGTGCCTCGAGGCATACGGAAGAATCTGTGAGATCGTCGATCAGTTGGCCGAAGAGGGCCCGAACAAGAATGAACTTGAAAGAGCGCGTGCTTACGCGTCGGGCAGGTTGATACTCGCGTTTGAAAGCACCGGTGCTGTGGCACGTTATGCATCGGATCAGGTGGTTGTGTTCGGTGAAAGCCCAGACCCAACACTGCCGATCAAGGAGATCGAGAAGGTACAGATTGAAGATGTCGTTGACATCGCCTCCCGCATTGACGGTAAGCCGATAATTGCCTGTGTTGGTCCGCACGATGCTGCAGACTTTGACTAGATTCCGAGAGCAGGGACGTGTAGCCTCTTAGGTTCGAATATGTTGGATTCAGGCCCAGCGATCCTTGCGGCGGTGTCAGAACTGTCGGTACCCGTCGGTGTTCTGGTTTTCGCTGCGCTTCTTGCCACTGCGGTCCTGATCACATTTCTTACCGACCGCGTTCAAGTGCCGTTCACGTTGGTCTTGGTTCTCGTCGGCTTCGGGGCCGGCGAGATCGCAAAGTGGCAGGGGTTGGATATCGAATTGGAGGGCGATACATTCCAGCAGGTTGTTCTGTTCGGTTTTTTACCTGTACTCGTCTATGCATCTGCGCGAGAGATTTCGGCACGCCTCTTTATTCGAAACCTGCTGCCGATCCTAACGCTTGCCATTCCTGCGTATCTCGTATCCGCCGTGCTCGTGGCGGGTGGGCTGCATCTTGCTGTTGGGATCTCGATCACCGTTGCGCTCGTCTTCGGTGTACTGATCTCTGCGACCGATCCGGTTACGGTCGTGGCGGTATTTAGGAATCTGGGCGTTCCTAAGAGACTGCTGACTCTGATCGAGGGAGAGAGCCTTTTAAATGACGGCATTGCGATTGTGATGTTTCAGATTCTGCTGGTAGCCGCAATGGGGGGGAGCATCAGCATCTCTGCAGGCGTGTTCGACTTCGTAACAGTCTTCTTTGGAGGCGCAGCGATAGGCGCTGTCTTAGCGATGATCGTCGTTGCCGTAGTACCAAGGGTCACGCCGCTTGCGACACCGGCGCTTTCTCTATCGCTTGCCTACGGAAGCTTTGCGCTTGCAGACGAGGTATTTGGGTTTTCGGGAGTTATGGCGGCTGTTACTGCCGGACTTATTGCCGGGGCGTTCAAGCCCTCGGTCACTTCGGCGGAGCAACGCATGATGGTTGACGGGCTTTGGAAGTCGATCGATTTCATTGCAAACGCTGTACTTTTTCTCTTGATAGGCATCGCCTTGGATGCAGGGATAATCGCTTCGCACGCCGGACCCATCTTCTTGGCGATAGCAGCGGTGTTTGTTGCACGCTTTATCGCGGTGGTGCCGCTCGTCTCGCTTGTGACGCGCCTTGCGCGCATCCCTACGGTGAAATGGAGGAACCAGTTCGTTTTGGTGTGGGGTGGTCTGCGTGGCGCTGTCGCGCTGGCTCTGGCTCTGTCTCTGCCCGAGTCGTTCGCCGAGCGCGAGCTTTTTATTGCGATGACCGGAGGCGTTGTTCTGGCGACCCTTCTGCTCAATGCAACGACGATACAACTGATGGTCAAACGACTAGAGCTCGATGCTCCTAGCGTAGTCGAACGCTTTCTTGCAGCAATCGCTCGCATCATCGGCGTGCGTGCTGCGCGTAAGAGGGTTGCGGTGATCGGGATGGTTGAGGATCAAGTTGAGAGTGAGCTTGGGTTGATCCAGAAAGACGCAGAAAGAGAGATTTCCAGCTTAGATATCGATGTGGAGGGTCAGCGCAACGCGCTGATCGGACAAGGGTTGGCGGTGGAAGCAAGCGTATACCAGAGGCTGCACGATGCAGGCACATTGACCAGTACACAGACTCAGGCTCTTTTCTTCACAGTTGAAGATCAGATCGATGCGGCAAACATGGGAGAGCCGATTCCAAGAAAGAGCCACGAGCTAAATGCGTTGCAAAACATTCTTTCGAAGATCCACGCCGATTCGCAGTCCGGTGGTCGCGTGCGCGTCGGCCTCCAGCGTCACACATACGTGCAAGCTCAGAGGCTTGCCGCCAACAGAGCCATCAGGGAGATCGAAAAGCTTGCATACTGCCCCGGGGTGGGTAACGCAGCCGTTGACGAAGCGTTGGAACCGTTCAAGAGGTGGAGCCGACTAGCTACGCAGAAGCTTGACGAGCTTAACGAGCAAGATCCGACCTTGGCAGAAAAAGCTCGCCAGATGGAATCCGCAGAGATAGCTGTCGTTTCCTCAATCGAAGAGATAGAGCACTATGCCGTACTCGGGCTTCTGCCACGTAAGTCTGCCGATGTTGCGGACGAGGCAATAAGAAAAGCGATTGCAGGAAAGTGATCTTCTTAAGTTTGCAATTGCCCAATTAACAGGGCGATCGGCTGCTGTGGGGTTTTCGGATAGTCTCTTAATAACAGATGGACTTTTCGCCTTCCTCACAGGTTAAATCACTGAAAGAGCAGTTGTCGGCGTTCATGGACGAGCACGTCTATCCGAACGAGTTGGATCTCTTTAAGGCGGTCGATGAAGAGATTGGCCCGGGAGTTCCGTATCCGGAGTCGCTTGTTCAAGTTCGTGAGATGGCGAAATCGGAAGGCCTTTGGAATCTCTTCCTTCCGGATGAAGAGCACGGTGCCGGACTGACGAATTGGGAGTACGGCATGCTCTGTGAGGTTATGGGAAGGAGCCCCGTCGCACCGTTTGTCTTCAACTGTGCGGCGCCAGATACGGGCAACATGGAGATTCTCGCCGAGCACGGCAGCAACGAGCAGAAAGAAAAGTGGTTGATGCCGCTGCTTGAAGGCTCGATCCGGAGCTGTTTTGCGATGACCGAGCCCGATGTCGCCGGCTCAGACCCGACGACGCTTGAGACGAGCGCTGTAAAAGATGGGGAAGAGTATGTGATCGATGGCCACAAGTGGTTCTGCACCGGTGCGATTGGGGCGGAGCTCTCAGTCGTTATGTGTGTCACAGATCCGGACGCACCACCGCACAAGCGCGCAAGTCAAATCTTGGTACCCATAGATACACCCGGTTTCGAGATAGTGCGGTCAGTCTCGGTCATGGGACACGCTGGTGGAATCGGGCACTGCGAGATCAAACTGGAGGGCTGCCGAGTACCTGTCTCGAGCCTGCTGGGTGGAGTTGGCGAGGGATTCAAGATAGCTCAGGACCGACTAGGGCCGGGACGCATACACCACTGCATGCGTGCGATCGGTACAGCGGAACGGGCGCATGAGATGATGTGCAAGAGGGCGCTAGATCGCAGTGCGTTTGGAGGGAAGCTGGCAGAGAAACAGTTCGTTCAGGACTTTATTGCACTTTCTCGTATGGAGATCGACTCCGCACGACTTATGGTTTTACAAGCTGCCTGGAAGATGGACACCGAGGGAAATCGCGCAGCGCGACAAGAGATCTCGATGATCAAGGTGATTGCGGCAAATGCGATGATGAACGTTCTCGACCGAGCGATACAGGTTCATGGAGCTCTTGGCGTCTCGGACGACACACCTCTCGCTGCGATGTGGCGCATGGGCCGAACGTTAAGACTGGCCGACGGGCCGGATGAGGTGCACAAGATGGTGGTTGCGCTGCGCGAGCTGAAGCGCTGTCAGGAAAAATAAGGCATTGAGCGCCACAAACGAGCAGAGTGGACCGAACGAGCGGCTTGTCGATATCGTGGAAACCTCGGCCGATGCGGAGAGGCTCGAGGTTCCACCACTTCTAATCCGAAAGAATCTTGAAGCGGTGGTTCCCGGGGAGGGGAGCCTTGAGTTGGAGCGGCTGGGTGAGGGGCATTCAAATATCACCTTTTTAGCGAAGCGTGGAGGTGAAGAGTGGGTACTGAGACGGCCGCCGCGCCCCCCTTACGCACCTACCGCGCATAACGTCATGCGCGAATACCGGGTTTTGACGGCACTTGCCAGCAAGAAGGTACGGTCCCCGAAAACCGTATTCGCTTGCGATGACGAGGCGGTTATCGGTGCTCCCTTCTATCTCATGGAGCGCATTCAAGGTTATGTGATTAGGCACACGGCGCCTGGTGAGTTGTCTGAGCCTAAGGAGTTTCAAAGGATCGCCAGTGAGTTGGTGGACGCGCTTGTCGAACTACATGATGTTGACTGGGAGGAAGCCGGGCTTTCAAGCCTCGGAAAGCCGACCGGATATCTGGACCGCCAACTCCGCCGCTGGCAGGGACAGTGGGAGCACAATAAAACAAGAGAGATCCCGACTGTCGATAAGGTGGGCAACAGGCTTGCGCAGGCAGTACCTGACTCACCCCCAGCCACGATCGTTCACGGCGACTACAAGCTTGACAACGTTGTCTTTGCACCTAGCCCCCCCGCGAAACTACTTGCAATTCTCGACTGGGAGATGGCGACGATCGGAGACCCTCTAGCCGACCTCGGATATATGACTGCGACCTATATCGAAAAAAGCGATCCGAAAAGCGTGCTCGATTTCTCTGGCCCTACAAGGATGGACGGCTTTCCATCAAGGGCAGAGCTTGTCGAGCGTTACGAGCGAAAAAGTGGAAGGTCGATGACAGATCTTCCCTGGTACCAAGCGTTGGCACTTTGGAAGCTCGGGATCCTTCTGGAGGGAAGCTATCGGCGCTTAAAAGCTGGAACGACAGACGACCCGTTTTTTAAGCTACTCGACAGGGGCGTGCCTGAGTTAGCAGAGCAGGCATTGAGGTTCCTTGACTAGGGGTCAGGTCGTGCATTTTGCAAGAACATGCAAAATGCACGACCTGACCCCAAACACAAACAGTTGTTTAGTCCGCCCTAAAAAGCTTTAGGAAAAGTGCTCAGCAACCGATTCCATGTAGTAGACAGACCTTGATGAATTAGGCAAAGAATCTGGGGAGGTGGTTACTGGAAGGGAATATCAGTGTTGTTCGACCGGTCGAACGTTTAACTATTCGCTAAGCAAGGATGCCAACTATTAACCGAGAAGATCAATTAAGGGGTAATGGCAGAGGCACCCCGACAGGGGCTCTGGATGATGCAGCCGTGGGAATCGGCTCGGAAAACGAGCTACCCACAGAGACCGATCACTTCGGTTCGATCACACAGAGTGCGCCGTTAGACCGGAAGGCAAGCGGCAACCGTGCCAGCATATTCATAGGAGGATTTGTAGGCGCTCTAATAGGTCTTCTCCCCGCTGTCATGGGACGCGGAGTTATCACCTTTGGAGTCGCCATCGTCATCATTGTTGCGGTCGCTTGGTGCTCCAGGTTCAGGACGCTGGTTGCCGCTTCGCTGGTTGCGACGACCCTTCAGCTGATAGATCTACTAGGAGGCCTATCAGCTTACTCAGTACTGGGAGACGGTTTACCGAGCAACGTTGACTCGATCGCACTTATTGCAGGTATCTGGGCTGTCACAGGAATACGAGCTGTCGATGGCAGACTCAAGGCGAGGGATCTATCAAAACTAGTTGGTCTAGTCCGGAAGGATTTTCTTACAGGCGCAGGCAACCAACGTGCATTCTGGGAGGCACTTGTGGCCTCGATCGCGTTAGCCAGACGTACCGGTACCCATGTGAGCCTCGCGTTGATGGACATGGACAACTTCAAACAGATAAACGACAAGTATGGGCATCAGTCGGGTGATCTGGTGCTGAAGGGCGTTGCAGAGGTCTTGAGAAACGTCTGTCGAGAATCCGACCAACTCTTCAGGTACGGGGGTGACGAGTTTGCGATCATCTGCCCCGATACCCGAATATCTGGTGCCGAAGAGCTTTCCTGGCGACTGGTTAAGTCGATAGAAGAGATGCCCAAAGGTTTTCCAACTATCACTGCGTCTGTCGGAGTTGCTCAGCTTGAAGATACACAGAGCGCAAGTGACCTGCTTGACACTGCCGACCATGCTTTGATGAAGGTAAAAAGCGATAACCAATCCGGTAGCGTCGGTATCGCCAACTCTGATGATTCAATGCCGACTCTCCCAGTAGATTCAGGTGAGTTCAACGCCCAACAGGCCGCGCTGCAGCTTGCCATGGCATCGTTGTCTCCTGAAAACGATGCCGGCGTAAGTCACTCGGAAAGCGTTGAGCGCCTGGTGATATTGGTGGCCGGAAGGCTTGCGGTCCGTGGACGTGAATGTGAGAAAATCCAGTTGGCTGCCCGCGTGCACGATGTAGGGAGTTATGTGATACCAGCCTCGATTCGTGAAAAACAGAGCCCGCTAACGGAGGAGGAATGGAAACAGGTGCGTGCCCACGTTGAGGCCGGTGAGCAGATAGTTTGCTCCATTCCGCAGCTTGCGCCGACGGCCGAGATCGTGCGCCATACGCACGAGCGTTGGGACGGAAAAGGCTACCCTGACGGTCTGGAAGGTGAGTCGATCCCGCTGGGGAGCCGCATAATCGCTGTTTGCGATACCTTTCAGGCTCTTCGCCACGATCGTCCCTATCGCAAGAAATTGACAACGAACGAGGCGCTGGACGAGCTAAAACGCTGTTGTGGCACTCAGTTTGACCCCAAAGCTGTGGACGCACTGGTCGAAGTTGTGAGCGAGAAGCGTCCGCATGGCGGTAATATCTCTTTGGGAACCGGCATAAAACTACGCTGAGAACCTCTGTATAAGTAGGAGCATCGAGTGGTTGGGCTATTGATTACTCGCTGCGACCGCTTGGATTTATGACAAAACCGTTACTCTAATCTCAAGATGTTTCCGATAAACGTCCCAAATCTACTTACATTGTTACGCATTCTTCTAGTGCCGGTCTTGGTGGTGGCGCTTCTGGTCGAGACCCAGTACGGCAGCTTGCTTGCCGCAATCGTATTTGCGATTGCGGCCTTGACCGACGGTCTGGACGGGTACATTGCCAGATCGAGAGGCAACGTCACGAGCTTCGGCAAGATAATGGATCCGATCGCGGATAAGTTGCTGATAACGGCTGCGCTTGTGTCTCTTGTTAGCCTTGGTCGTCTTGCGGCGTGGGTTGCGATGGTGATCATCGCCAGAGAGTTCGCGGTGACCGGGCTTCGCATGGCTGCAAGCCAATCCGGAGTGATTATCTCCGCGAGCATTCTTGGGAAGATCAAGACCGTTACACAGGTCATAGCCATACTCGCATTGATAGCAGCAAATCCGAGCGCGATATGGGTGCAGGCGCTCGTATACCTCGCGGTTGCGACAACCGTGATCTCGGGCGCAGACTACATCTTTGGGTTCAGGCGGCATATTGCCGAAGAGCGCGAGCGAATGGAAAAGAAGCGGCTTGAGCAGCGGACCCGCAGATCTGACGCCGGTCCTATGCGACAGGGAAGTCAGATTAACTGATCCAGCCACTCACGCATGGTTGTATGGCGAGATGGGTGAGTACCAGTTTCAAGATCGGCGTGTAGCTCGCTAACCGTGCCGTAGCGCTCAGCGATGACGTTGTGCTGATGGATCGTTTCAAGATTTTCCTGCTTTGCCATTAAGAAAGAATCTTTATCCAAATACTCAAAGTTGCCGAGTGTCTGACGGATCATCTCCCTGGCGCAGTCCTCGACAAAGCGTGGGTTGAAATGTGCCTTCTCAACAACATCGACTTCGTCTGGTCGCTTCATCAGCTCATAGATCTCCGAGCTCATCGATGATTCAACGATCTCGAGAAGGGTTTGAGCGTCGATCTCCATCCCACAGTCCTCAGTCGTCCCAACGTAGAGAGTCCCTATTCCGCGCTGATTGTGGGTCGCAACTGGTACGGAATGAAATACCCGCTCGATCTCATCGTCAGTAAATCCCTGTTCTTTTAGCCTCAAGCTTGACCGATCGATCACCATAGCTTGAGCGCAGGGACAGGCGGTCATCCCTTGCGCATTGACGCCGACGAGCTTTCTCGTTCTCTTCGGTCCTGCCACAGCACGGCCGATTATCCAGTACAGCTCCTGTGTTTGCTGTTTCGAGGACGGGGTTATCTTGGTCTTCGGATAGCGGGCACGTATCGTTACCTCGGCGCGCGCGCCCTTGTGTCTTTCGCGGACCTTCTCAGAGATATGAGTCGCAAGCGTCTCCACTTTGAACGCCTCACCGATCACGACTTCGTCGATCGCTTCATTGATGATCTCCTCGAACCGTGACATATGAACGCCCGCCTGGTGAGGGTTTAAGTCAACGAAGCAGTCAAGCTCCGCATAGAAGAGCTGTTCCTTAGGGCCGTCGAGCATACGTATCACCTTCTCGACTCCGGTCACGCCGACTCTTGAGAGGCTCAGCCGCGTATTGGGCTCAAGTGATTGGATATCCGTAGATGTAGATTTTCCGTAGCCTTGATGCACGTACAAAACCTTAGCGATTACTCGGATTTATTTTCATTGCAAAGTAGATTTCACTTAATCAGGCCATCTTCGCAAAGAGCGAGAATTAGATTCTTTGGAACCAACTTAACAGCGTGTCATAAAGGTATACTTCACCTTCGGTTAGCGGCCAGATGGCGCAGCCCCTCGCGATACGCGTCGCGGAATGTCACGAATAGGACAGTAAAACGTCTATAGATAGACGAAAAAAAGTTTTGAGGGTGCGTTAGCTCTTAGGATGCGGTCTTGAGGGGTACGTGTGGGAAGTAGAGAAAACGTGGCAACAGTCTTTGACTCTTTGACAATAGAGTCGGATGAGTTGCGCAATCTTGTATTAGAAGGCCGCGATCGCGGCTACATAACCTATGAGGAAATTGCAGACTGCCTGGTAGAGGTTGATCTCACCAAGGAGCAGACTGAAGAGCTGCATTCGCAGATCATCGAAAACGGTATCGAGCTGGTCTCGAAGGACGGATCTCCATTATCCACCGACAAACAGAGTGCGACGCCGGGCGCGGCTGGATCCGATGTAGAAGGTGCTGGGGGCAAGTCGCTGATCGACCTCACGATCGAGCCATCCATGGACTCTCTGCGGCTCTACTTGCGCGAGATAGGCAAAGTAGCGTTGCTGACGGCTCAGCAGGAAGCAGATCTTGCCAAACGCATCGAGCGCGGAGATCTTCTAGCGAAGAAGCATATGGTCGAGGCAAATCTTAGGTTAGTTGTATCTATCTCCAAGGGCTACCTGGGACGTGGTCTTTCATTCCTGGACCTCATACAAGAAGGATCGATGGGCCTGATCCGCGCCGTCGAGAAGTTTGACTATCGAAGGGGATACAAGTTCTCCACGTACGCGACATGGTGGATACGTCAAGCGGTGACCAGATCGATTGCAGACAAATCTCGCACCATCCGCATTCCGGTGCACATGGTGGAAAAGCTGAACAAGGTCGTTCATGCAGAGAGGCAGCTCGTTCAGAGACTGGGGAGGGAGCCTCGTCCCGATGAGATCGCACGTTTGGTCGACTGCTCAACCCGCGATGTTCGTGACATCCAGCGCATGGCGCAGATGCCGGTGTCGTTAGAAAAACCGGTAGGCGAGGAGGACGACTCCGAGTTGGGTGACTTTGTAGAGGACCAGACCGCTGAGTCGCCGTTCGACAAGGCGACCGACAACATGCAGCGCAGCGACATCGAGAAGGCACTGGAAGCACTTCCGTTACGTGAACGGCAAGTGGTTGAGATGCGATTTGGTCTTCGAGGGAATAAGCCGCGCACGCTTGAGGAAGTAGGCCAAGCGTTCGGGGTTACGCGAGAACGCATTAGGCAGATTGAAAACAACACACTGAGAAGGCTCAAGGCGCTGCCAGAGGCGCAGCGACTGCGCGAGGAGAACTCTAAACGCACTGACCCGCTGCTTTGATGCGGCTTCACCCATCCACCGGTAAACTGGGCATACAGCCGTAGTTAGGTGTGCTGTGTAGGAGTGGCGCGTACCGCTGTTGGTAGCGTGTTCCCAGTTCTTGAAGGAGCTGGGGTTGCGGTACTAAAGCACTTCAGCACGGCAATACTTTGCATACGGGGGAGTGCCCGAGTGGTTAAAGGGGGCGGACTGTAAATCCGCTGGCTCAGCCTACGCAGGTTCAAATCCTGCCTCCCCCATAGGTTCGACAGACCGCGCAAAACTGCGCAACGCTACGCA
>SDBV01002507.1_pt1 | contig 27511 bp, 25 predicted proteins | sample 2277081 | NCBI WGS metagenome assembly SDBV01 (sample SAMN10402039, study PRJNA504765) | marine sediment metagenome | isolation source: marine sediment core GS10_PC15, 223 cmbsf | place: Arctic Ocean: Southern Knipovich Ridge | collected 2010 | reverse complement strand
ACCGATGCTACAGAACCAAGTAATATAATAATTTTTTGAGATATTTCAATTCTGTTCTGATGCATCGATAACGTATTTTTCCGCCTGATAGCAGAATGTTTCCTTCAACACCACAAAATGCTTATTTTTGGTAGAGGTAAGTAATAAAAGTGCAGATCTATTCTGTAAGTTATTAAGATTTTTTTTATTTCGTGTGGATTTTCCCGGGTTTCATATGAATAAAAACCAGGCAGAGGATGCAATACTTTATATTATATAATTCTTCCTTGAGAATAAGAATAAATTCTGACATAATACATACGTGGAAGATAGGGTACTAGATTTTACAGAAGCAGATTAATGCTCTGGAGGATAAAAAATGAATAATTATATACACGGAACATCAGAAAATGAGCAGGAACGTTTAAAAAAACTTAACAATATTACAAATGAATCGTTCATTAACTTTTTAAATATACAGGAATCCAGTAAAATATGTGATTTCGGGTGCGGCCTCGGGAATTTATTAATTGATATTAATAAAAAATTTCCGGATGCAGAAATCACAGGAATTGAGATATCTGATGATCAATATAAAAATGCATTAAATGAATGCAAAGACAAAGAAAATATTACAATTAAAAAGGAAAGCGTTTTAAAAAACAGCCTCCCTGATAATTTTTTTGATATTACTTACTGCCGCTACTTACTGGAACATGTAAACTCTCCCGTAGAAGTAGTAAAAGAAATGCTCCGTGTAACTAAACCAGAAGGAAGAATATATTGTCAGGAAAATGACATGTATAATGTAATTTTCTATCCTGAAATAAAAGGATTCAGCAAACTTATTAAAATGTTCTGCAGCCTTCAGATCAAAAAAGGAGGAGATCCTTATATAGGAAGAAAATTGTTTGATATATTTAAGAAAGCAGGATGCAAAAATATAGAGCTTTTATATGCACCGGAAATATATACAGAATCCAATATTGCGGATTTTAAACTCTGGATGGAGAATACGTATAACATAATGCACACTGTAAAAGATCAAATAATAGAGGACGAGAACACAGAATCGGATTTTATTAACAGCGTCCTTGAGAATATTCTTTACAGGGCAGAACATCCGGAAGGTGTTTGTTTATTTCATTGGAACAGATTAAAGGCGAAGAAAATATAAAGCTAAACTGCAACAAATCTTAATTAATAAATTTCTCGCAAAGCACGCAAGAATCACAAAGGGTACATGTAGGAAGAGGATGTTGGTGATTTCAAACTGGAAATGTCTATAAATATTTAGAAAACAATAAGGTTAATTAAAACCTAAAACTGCTGATTGCCTCTTTTATAAATAATATAAATTAGACGCAAAGCTATTACAATCTTATAAAATATTTCATTTTTCAGGAAGCCTTTATACTTTTATTTGCCTTCTGCAAGATTAAAAATTTATTTATAAGGCAGGAAACCATGAATTCGCTTCATTTCTGGCTAAACATTTAAAGTTGAAGCATTTATCCACAATTTATAAATATTAATTAAAAATGTTTATTCAGGTAGATATAAGTTTAATAGTTATATAGATAACATCTACTTTTTCCTGTATTCCTGATTTCCTTATAAATTTATTAATATTGTTTTGTTAGAAATCATAACTTTATTACAGGAATAGAAGGGCAACATAGAGAATCTCTACCTATATACTTTTACTTCATCAGCGACATCAGCAGCAAATAGTTTTCACACAATCTGTTTGCGGGCTCTGCGAGAAATTTTTCACACAGTCTGAATGCGGGAATGAAACTGTTTTCTCACTAAGATATAGAGAAATCAAAAGCTTTAAGGTGTTTAAGTTTCAACATAAAGATAATGCTTAAAGTATTTTTACGAATTATTCTTATCTGTACGGTATATGCCGCTTTTTTTTACTGCTTTCCAGATAACATCCGAAGGAGTATCATCTAAAGAAGGTATATCATTTTTATCCGGCATAATTTTGTTTAAAAGCTCTTCTATGCTATTTTTTTGATTTTTCTTCATAATATATTAAATATACACATTTTTAAGTTTTAAAACAATAATCTAATTAAATCATTATTGCCAAAATAATCCTATATTCTTAAAATAGATAGCGATATATAATATTAAAAGGAAGTACACATGAAATCAAAAAGTATCTTTATTTTTATTATTCTTTTAAATCCTTGTATAAGCTACAGTCAGAGCATAGATAGTAACAATGAATTAGATACTCAAATTGCAGAGTTTGTATTTCAAATGGCATCCAATCCAAATTTCCAGCTTAATGAAATACCAATGTACGGCGGAGATGCAATTACAGAACTCCAAAAAATTTCTAATGATAATCTTATTATAGAGATTAAGAGTATGGATGTTACAAGAGAAGAGGCTTTAGAACAAGCTATTATGCGCGGATGGGAGTTTTTTAATAGCGGAGAGATATTTTAACTTCAATAAAACGTTTTAACCAGGCATGGCTCATGAATCCCGGCCATCCGGAAGTATACTATGGATTTGGTGATTATCCTGGGATGATAGAAGAGTTTGAAGGTGCAATATTAATCTTTAAAAGCCTTTCCGCATTTTTATAAAAAATATGGTTTTCTATTTCCTCACCCAGTCCGAGTTTTTTAACAAGTTCTATTGTTTTACTCTGGCTTGCCCATGGCGAGTCCGAGCCGAATAGTATATATTCTTTCGGATGAGAGAGCAGAAGATCTTTTGCATTTGTCAGTGCCGGGTTGTTAAGTGAATATGCAAGGTCTATATATATATCTTTTCCGATAATATATTTCTTAACTTCATCCCAGTCCTCCCATGCTCCGATATGACTTGCTATAAACTTAAGGTCCGGAAAATGCTCTTTCAAATCTATAATTTTCTCCGGGTCTGCAATTCTGTATTTTTCAAATGCAATATCAAACCCTGTATGAAACATGATAATTAAACCGTATTCTTCTATGCGTTTATAAAACGGAAAAAGCCTTTTTTCATTAATTGCAAAATTCTGATAATACGGATGAAGTTTTATACCTTTAAATCCTTTATTATAAATTATATCGATTTTTCTTAAAAGTTCAGGATCATCAGGATGCACAGACGGAAAAGATATTATTTTTTCAGAAGCAGCTTCTTTAGACCATTTAATAATAGAATCAAACTGGCTGACCTTTGTTGCAACAGAACATAATACAGATAGTCCGATTCCGGCTTTTTCCATAGAGCCTAACAGGCCGTTAAGTGTTCCATCCAGAGCAGCTTTAACATCTGCTTCGCCTTGAAGATACTCTATCGTGTTTTTTACAATTTTATCCGGAAAAGCATGTGTATGGATATCTATAATCCTATTCATTTTTAAATATCTCTTTTATCTATCACTTTTTCCGCATTATCTAAAAACTTTTGCCCGACAAGTGTAACCTTAACTTGTACGCCTAAATTTTTTTCTATCTGTTCTATTATTAAATCCCTTAGGTTTTCCAGAGTTTTTAATTCATCTAAAGAAGGTATTTTTTCAGATATCTCTACTTTAATTTCCATTTTATCAACGCGGTTTTCATTATTAATAATAATCTGATAATTCGGAGTAGCGCCTTCTACTTCTAATAATATCTGTTCGAACTGAGCGGGATATATTTTTGCTTCTTTAAAAAAGATAAGCTTATCGAGCCTTTTAGTTATTTTCTTAATTTTTCTAAAAGTTCTTCCACAGCTGCATTTCTCCTCTATTATAGAAGTAATATTTCCTGTTCTGTACCTTATTAAAGGAAAGCCCTCTTTTGTAATTGTAGTAACTACGAGCTCTCCTTCTTCACCTGACTTTACATGATCCAGAGTTTTAAGATTAATTATTTCAAAGATAAAATGATCTTCATTAATATGAAGCCCATTTTTTGATTCGCATTCTCCTGCAACACCAGGGCCTAATATTTCTGTTAATCCGTATGAATCCAGAGCATTTATATGAAGTTCTTCCTCTAATTGTTTTCTAACATTCTCACTCCACGGCTCAGCGCAGAAAATACCAGTACGCAAGAACAGCTCTTCCGGATGTATATTCATCTCCTTTAAGCAGGAGGCAATTTTCAATGCATAAGAAGGTGAGCATATTAATGCAGTTGTTTTAAAATCTTTCATTACCTGCACCTGCTTTTCTACATGAGTTGTAAAAGAATATGGTATAACAGAAGCCCCTACAATTTCCGCGCCGTGATGAAACCCGAATCCGCTGGAATAAAAATTATAATTAAACGCCATCTGAACTACATCATTTTCTGTAATACCTGCCGCAGTCAAAAGTCTCGCACTGCACTCTGCCCAATGTGAATTATCATTCTTAGTATAACCTACAACCACAGGTTTATCCGAACCGCCGGGTATAGAATGAATTCTGACTATGTCCCTTAATGGTACTGCAAACATATCATACGGATAACTTTTGCTAATATCTTCACATTCTGTGAACGGAAGTTTTTTTAAATCATCCACATTTTTAATGGTCTCTATATTAATATTATTCTTATCAAATGAAGTTTTATAAAAGGAAACATTGCGGTACACTCTATTTAATGTAGACTGCAGTCTTTCGATCTGAAGTTGATGAAGATCATCACGCGAAAGTGTTTCATACTCTTTATTATACAACATTTTATTTCCCCCTTATTATGAATCCGCCCGGCACCAAATAAAAAGATTTGGTGCCGGGTACCTATTCATCTATCTTTTTGTAATCCTTTCCAAGATAAGCGCGCTGCACATCCTGGTTATTTAAAAGTTCTTTGGATGAGCCTTCAAGGACTATTTGCCCTGTTTCAATTACATAACCTCTTTCTGCGATATTTAAAGCAGCTTTTGCGTTCTGTTCAACTAACAGCAGAGTTATGCCGTCTTCTTTCAATTTATTAATAGTCTTGATAATCTGCTTAACAATAATTGGGGCAATACCCATAAAAGGTTCATCCATCATTAAGAATTTTGGCTTAGACATAAGCGCCCTTCCTATTGCAAGCATCTGCTGTTCTCCTCCGGACAACGTTCCGGCTAACTGACTGCCTCTCTCTTTTAAAATTGGAAAGAGAGTATAAATTTCTTCTAAAACAGCATTTACCAGTTTTGTTTCGCGCTTTCTTAATTTAATATAACCGCCTAAAACCAGATTCTCTTTAACAGTTAAAGTGTTAAAAACCTGACGGCCTTCAGGAACTAACGCGCAGCCCAGGCTTATGATACTCTCCGCGTCTTTATTTTCGATTCTATCATTAACAAAATTTATTTCTCCGGACTTAGCCTTTACTAAACCTGAAATTGTATTTAATAATGTTGATTTACCCGCGCCATTTGCGCCAATAATTGTAACCAGTTCGCCTGGTGATACATGAATGGAAATACCCTTTAACACATTCAAATTCCCATAACCTGATCTTAAATTAAGAATCTTTAGCATCGTCCTCGCCTAAATAAACCTTTATTACTTCCGGATTCTTTTGTATTTCCACAGGAGTTCCTTCCGCAAATTTTTCACCGTTGTTTATAACAACAATAGAATCCGATATATCCATAATAAGCGACATATCATGTTCTACAATTAGTATTGTTATTCCCTGGCCTCTTATTTTCATAATCAATTCTGATAATTTATTAGTTTCGTAAATATTTAATCCTGCGGCAGGCTCATCTAACAAAAGCAGTTCGGGCTCTGTTGCTAATGCCCTTGCAAATTCCACCAGCCGCTGTTTTCCAAACGATAAGTTTAAAGCGTCTTCATCTGCAAGTCCTTCAAGTCCAAGTTTGGTAAGAAACTCCATGGCCTTTTCTTTTATCTGTTTCTCTTCTTTCCACGTCCATGGGAGGTTTAATAAGCATGACAGGAATCCTGCTTTAGTTCGAGCATGCCTTCCAATCATTACATTTTCTAAAACTGTCATATGCGCAAATAATCTGGTTGCCTGAAATGTGCATGCAATTCCATGTCTTGCGATTACATAAGGTTTCAGCCCGGTAATTTTCCTGCTGTTAAAAGAAATTGTACCAAAATCCGCCTCGAGTTTTCCGGAGATTATATTGAATAAAGTAGTCTTGCCAGCTCCATTAGGGCCTATAATAGCTTTAATAACGCCTTTTTCTACATTAAAAGTTACATCTTTAACAGCATGTATCCCGCCAAATGAACGGCTTATCTTACTTATTTCCAGTAAATATTTTTTTTCCATAAGTTTTAATCTTTTCCTTTATTCTATTAAATTTATTCTTAACGCCAGGAATCTTTAATATTCCGTCAGGCGCAAATAACATCATTACAATCAGTATAATTCCAAAAAACAAATTATCATAAGATCCGAATGTTCCGCGTAAAGAGAGAAAATTCAAAATAAAGCTCATTATTAATACTCCCCATATACTGGACATTCCGCCTACAGCAACAATGGCAACATATCTTATGGACTTCATAACAGAAGCTTCCGAAGGCCCTATTGAACCTGTATAATGAGTTAGAAAGCTTCCTGCAATACTTGCAAATACTGCACTTATTACAAAAGCGTATAATTTATATTTTGATGTATTAACTCCTAAAGTGTTTGCAGCTTCTTCATTTCCATGAATGGACCTTAATGCCCTGCCAACCCTGGAGTGGATAATATTAATAGCTATTATTAGTATTAAAATAACTATAAACCACGCAATATAATAATTCTGTATTCTAAAAGGCATTCGTCCATTAACTTCTAAAAAAGGAGTTAACTGAAACGGCGGTACAGATGTTATTGGATCATGTGAGCCCAGTATTGGAGTAGCATTAATTATAGTACTTATAATTAGGCCAAAGCCGAGAGTAGCCATTGCTAAATAATGGCCTTTCAGCTTTATTACAGGAAAGCCAATAAGAAAAGCAACAATAGCTGTGAATATAACAGCAATAATAAAGGCAATCCAGGGAGTAAATGCGAGAATGGTCTCACCATATAGGTCTTCCCGCTGCATTAGAAAACCCATAGAATTTAAGAATTGTATAAATGGAACATCTGCAAACTCTATTAAATTATTAGTTGTTAATACAGCAGAAGTATAACCGCCAATTGCAAAAAAACCAGCGTGTCCTAAAGATATCTGACCTGCATAACCCATTAAAAGACATAATCCAATAACAACAATACAGTAATAAGCAGAACGTGTAAGTTCTTTATAATAAAAAGTCTGGCCGATTATTACCAAAAATAGCTGTATAAGAATAATTACTACTATGAATATTAAAACAGGGAAATATTTTTTACTGAACATTAGAATTCCTTTAATGAGCTTTCTTCTTTTTTACCAAAAAGGCCGCTGGGTTTTATAAAAAGAATAATAAGTAAAACCGAAATAGAAATTGCATCTTTATACGCATTTGGCAGTAAACTTACACTTAAACTTTCCAGCATGCCTAATACAAGGCCTCCGATAATAGCCGCAACATTGTTTCCAAGGCCGCCTAATATTGCAACTGTAAAGCCTTTAATTGCCAGGTGCGAGCCCATTTCATATTGAGTCTGGGTTAAAGGCGAAATAACACATCCAGCTAACGCGCCTATTCCCGCACTTATCATAAATGACAGAGTAACCATTAACTTTGTATTAATACCGCATAACCTGGCTGCGTCTTTGTTATTGGAACACGCGCGCATTGCCTTTCCTGTTAGAGTATGTTTAAAAAAGAGGTTTAACCCGATAACAAGGAGCGCACTAATACCTATAATCCATAAGTCCTGAGGAGAAATACCAGCTCCGAAAATGTTAATAGATATACCTAAGTTTTCTGAAAAATGGGGTAATGCCCTGTTCTCTATACCCCATATAAGGGACATAATTTCCTTTATTACTATAGAAGCACCGATTGTTATAACAATTAATCTGAGGACAGACGGCTTTCTTAGCCAGCTAATTAGTGAGAATTCAAGCAAAGCGCCAATTCCGGTTGTAATTACAACGGCTAAGGCAATCGCAAAAAGCATCGGCATAATCATATTTAAACTGATTGCTATCATTGCACCGAGTATTAAAAATTCTCCCTGCGCGAAATTTATAACACCAGTTGTATTATAAATAATATTAAAACCTATAGCTACTACAGCATAAATACTGCCCACCCGAATTCCGGACAGGCAGTATTGTAAAAAAATATCAAAAGTCATATTAGTTGTTTAATAATTTAAATTTACCGTTTTCTACTTTATACATTACAAGAGCATCGAGCCCTAAACCATTATGCTCTGTTGCAGAATAATTATACAAACCTCCTGTTCCGGGAAAGTTTGTTAAACTTTCTATATAATCTCTCACTTTTTCCTTGTCTGCACCTACTTCCTCTATTGCAGTAAAAAGAATGTTTAGTGCGTCATATGCGTGCCCGCCGAATGTACTTACATCTTCGTTATAAGTTGATTCATAATCATTTGTATATTCTAGTAGCAGCGCTTTCTGAGGATCACTGTCCGGTAATTGTTCTGCTGAAAAAAGTTTTCCGCATGGGAATATGATTCCTTCTGCTGCTTCTCTGCCCATTTCTTCTACATACTTTATGTTTCCAAATCCATGGCTGCTGAATGTAGGAATATCATAACCAATCTGGAGCATATTTTGAGGAATATTATACTGTGCAGGGAATACAGACCAGATAACAACAGCTTCCGCATCTGTTGCTTTGGTTTTAGTTACAAGAGCGGAAAAGTCTGTTTCTCTTACACTAAACTCTTCTGCCAATACAATTTCTACTTCATAGTCCAGCGCAAATTTTTCAAACTGAGCCAGTCCGCCTCTGCCAAAGCCTGTTCCGCCGACCAACAATGCTATTTTTTTAATTCCCATTTCCTGCATGGTTATTAATATCTGCATTACTGCATATTTGTCCTGCTGAGGAGTAGTAAAAACATAAGATGCAACAGGGTCGGAAATAGTTTCTGCAGCTGCACAGCTAATCATAATTGTTTTACCTTCCTGAACTATGTCTTTAATAGACATTGATGTACCGCTGGAAGTAGGCCCAATTATGGCAAATACATTTTCCTCTTCTATTAACTGGCTTGCAAATGCAATTGCATTTTCATTATTTGCCTGAGAATCTTTAAAAACAAGTTCTATCATCTGGCCGTTTATCCCTCCTTCTTCATTTACCTTATCTATCATCATTCGAATAGTTTTTTCCTCTGGTTCTCCAAGGAATGCGATAGGGCCGGTACTCGCAATTATCGCGCCTATTTTAATAGGGTCTTTCAGCTTTTCCTCTCCTTTACATCCTGTAAAGAATAGAGACATTCCTATTACGAGTATACATAATACTGTAATAGCCTTAAATAATGTTTTTTGTTTCATTTCACTACCTTCCTTATTTTTAATAAATATTTTCTGTAACTGAAATTTTAAAATTCAGTTAGATAATAAAAGCCTAAACCTTTATCCAGTATTTAAAATCTCATCTGTTGCTATGGAAATACCTTTGGCATTCAAAGCATCCAATGCTTTTTTAGTATCATCAATCCGGAAAATAACTATCGCATTGTCTTTCTTCTTTTCTATAAAAGCATACATATATTCAATATTGATATCTGCTTCATCAAATAATGAAAGTATTTTGCCTAATCCTCCAATTTTGTCTTCAACCTCAACTGCAATCACATCAGTTAACTGTGCTATAAAATTGTTCGCTTTTAAAGTTTGAATACACTTATCCGGTTTATTCACAATTAAACGCAAAATGCCAAACTCCGCTGTTTCAGCTAATGATACTGCCCTTATATTTACCTCCTGTTCTGTTAATAGTTTTGTAACTTCTGCTAATTTTCCTTTTTTATTTTCCACAAAGACTGAAATCTGTTTTATATTCATAATTTTCTCCTTATTTTTTAGATCTGTCTTTTATCAATTACCCTTTTTGATTTTCCCATGCTTCGCGGAATAGTTTTTGGCTCTACTAACTTTACTTTAGAATGTATATTTAGATAAGTATAAATAGCTTCCTCTATTTTCTTTTCTTTAGCAGAAAGGTCTTTACCCTTAAGAGTATATAATTCATTACTCATTTCTACATCTACCTCAATTCTATCGAGAGTTCCTTTTCTGTCTACTATTATCTGATAATGAGGTTCTACATTATCTATTTTTAATAGCGCTTCTTCTATTTGTGAAGGAAATACATTAACACCCCTTACAATAAGCATGTCATCTGTTCTTCCTAATATTTTGTTCATACGCACACTTGTTCTGCCGCATTTACATTTTTCACGTTTAAGATAAGTTATGTCTCTTGTTCTGTAGCGAAGTACCGGCGTTCCTGTTTTTGTTAGCGTAGTAATTACCAGCTCGCCTTTTTCTCCATCCGCAATTACTTCACCTGTTTCCGGATTAATTATTTCCGGATAAAAGTGATCTTCACATATATGCATTCCTACTCTCTCTCTACATTCAAAAGATACTCCAGGGCCTATGATCTCTGTCAGGCCGTATAAGTCAATAGCTTTTAAATTAAGGTTAGCTTCTATTTCTTTCCGCATTCCCTCGCTCCACGGTTCTGCACCGAAAAAACCGGCTCTTACAGGAAGGCTTTTAAAATCAAGCCCTTCGTCTTTTGCCACCTCTGCCAGCATAAGCGAGTATGAAGGTGTGCAGGTTAGTATTGTAGAACCGAAATCCTGCAGCATGCTTAATTGTCTTTTTGTATTTCCACCGGAAATAGGAATAATCATGGCGCCAATTGCTCTTGCTCCGTAGTGCACTCCAAGACCGCCTGTGAAAAGGCCGTATCCATATGCATTCTGTACTATATCATCTTTTGTTGTATCGCCCACAGCGAGAGTACGCGCCATAACTTCAGACCACACATCTATATCATTCTGTGTATACGCATCTACAACGGGTTTTCCTGTTGTACCGGAGGAAGTGTGAATCTCTACAATTTCGGACTTATCCGCGTTAAGTAATCCGAATGGATACACTTCACGCATATCAAACTTTGTTGTAAGGGGGAGTTTAGAAATATCGGAAACACTACTAATATCAGAAGGTTTAACACCAAACTTATCCATTTTCTGTTTGTAAAAAGGTACATTCTTATACACACTTTCTACAAGCTTACATAAGCTTTCACTCTGTTTTTTCCTTAAGGCCCCCTGTTCCATAGTTTCAAACTTTTGATTCCAAATCATTTAAAATCCTCCGTACTTAATTTTTACTTAAGAATTTTCCCTTATTAAATGCCCGCCAATTATCTTCAAAAAAACCAGAAGGAACTTTTTCCCTAATACTTTCTTTCCATGCATCTTCCGGAAAATCTATATAAACAGAAAGAAGGCCAAGAAGAGCTACATTTAAAAATTTTACATTACCTATGTCCTTTATTAAACTTTCCGGTTCTATAAGATCGAGGTTTTTATAGATCGATTGTAATTCTTCTTCTATGCCTTCCGTATACGTCTCCACATTCGGAGGCAGTATTTTCCTCTTAAGAACAATTACCCTGCTCTCTGCATTTGTAAAAGCAAGCCATCTTAAGGTTTCCATTTCCTCTAATGATAGTAGAATATCTGCCTGGCCAACAGTTATTACCGGAGAGTAAACCTTTTCTCCGAACCTCACATGACTGAATACAGAACCGCCTCTCTGGCTCATTCCGTGTATTTCACTTTTCTTTGCGTCATAACCGGAGTTTAATGCTGCTAAAGCAAGAATATCACTCGCAAGTATTGTACCCTGGCCCCCTACACCAACCATTAAAATATTATCAATCTTATTTTCCATACCCTTAGCCTCTCTTCTGCTTTCTTTTAAAAATTATACATTCACCCTTTATTACAAGAAGAGAAAGGCTTTTATTCCCGAGCATTTCCGGGATAGCTTCTTCTATACCTTTTTTTGAATTTGCATCTACTATTTTTACATTATCCGTACTCATTCCGCATGCTTCTGCAAGTTTTACATAATTAAGGCTTACAGTATCTTCCCCGGTAATTGTTTTACCGGAAAGAGGATTTGGCTGCATTCCTGTCATAGCAGTAGTGCCGTTATCAAGAACAATTATTAAAGAATGTCTTTTATTATAAGCCGCATTTAAAAGGCCTGTAATTCCTGAATGCGCGAAAGTGGAATCTCCGATTACAGCAACTGCATCTGTTTTGTAGTCCCTGCCCATAGCAATCTCCATTCCCTGTGCAACTGTAATACTAGCACCCATGTCTATGCATGTATCCATAGCGCTGTAAGGCGGGAGCACGGAGAGTGTGTAACAGCCAATGTCTCCGGATACTGTAACATTCATTTTACTTAATACTGTAAATACAAGCCTGTGCGGGCATCCGGGGCATAAAGAAGGCGGGCGGGGAGGTATAGTGATTTTAGTTTTTAAGCCTGCTGATTTTAATACATTATTATTCAAGGCTGAGCTTGCAGTGACTACATCTTTTAATGATTCCATTAAAAGGCCTGGACTAAACTCGCCTACCATGGGAAGATACTTTTTACCTTCCGCTTTTATGCCTTCTGCCTTTATTCGAAGTTCAAAGAACGGGTCGAGTTCCTCTACAATAATAACCTTATCTACTCTGGAAGCAAATTCTTTAATTAAATCCATAGGCAGAGGATAAACCATTCCAAGTTTTAATACTGAAGCATTCGGAAAAGCATCTTTCACATAAGTATAACTTATCCCCGAAGAAATAATTCCAATTGAAGTATCTTTAATTTCAATTTTATTAATATCCAGATTATTTGCATATTCCGCTAATTTTTTTATTCTATCTTCTACAACAACATGCCGGAGCCTTGAATAGGCCGGTATCATTACATATTTTTTTATGTTGCGCTCAAAGCCCTCCGGCTTCATTCCCCTTTTGGGGCTCTGCGAAGGTATAACTACTGTTTTTGAATGAGAAATACGTGTTGTAGTTCTCAGGAAAACCGGTGTGTCATATTTTTCACTGATTTCCATACATAGTGCTGTAAAGTCTTTTGCTTCCTGAGAATCAGAAGGCTCCAGCATCGGTATTTTAGCTGCATAAGCATAATTCCTGTTGTCCTGTTCATTCTGTGAAGAATGAATCTCCGGATCATCCGCAGTTATTATTACAAGCCCGCCTTTTATTCCTGTATAGGATGATGTGAACAATGGGTCTGCGGCAACATTTACCCCTACATGTTTCATGGTGACTAATGTACGCGCGCCCGCAAGAGCTGAACCAAGGCCTACTTCTAATGCTACTTTTTCATTTACCGACCATTCTGTATATACCTCCGGATAGGTTGTAAGTGCCTGGAGGATTTCTGAAGAAGGAGTACCCGGATATCCGGTACCTACTGTCGCACCGGATTCAAAAGCACCGAGTGCAATAGCTTCGTTTCCGGACATTAACAATCTTTTCATAAATAATTCCTTAGGAATCAGATTTATTTATACTTTGTTTATATGATTTTTCCACATACTAATAGAAAAATTATATTAGTTCAAGAATTTATTATTTAATTTATTATACTTTGATTTTTTTGATGGTTTTTGCAAATCTTTCCAGAGAATTCTCTATTACTCTGTCTTCCACACAGTATGCAATTCTAAAATATCCGGGAGTACCGAATCCCCTGCCCGGAACAGTAAGAACAAGTTCATCCTGAAGAGCCTCTACAAATTTAAGATCATCCCCGCCAGGAGCCTTTACAAATAGATAAAACGTGCCTTCCGGTTTACTAAACTCATATCCGAAACCCTTTAAGCTGCTGCATAAAAGGTCGCGTTTTTTCTTATAAAGGCCTACATCTACATTAACATCAAGTAAAGATGCAACTGCCCTCTGCATTAAAGCCGGGGCATTAACATAACCCAAAATTCTATTACAGAGTATACAGCCGTTCAGAATTGATTCGCAATGCTCAGCTTCCGGATTGATACATAGCCATCCTATCCTTTCACCTGGAATAGAAAGTTCTTTAGAAAAAGAAGAAACAATTATGCTATTATTGTAGTGTTTAAATATACTGGGAACTGTGGTTCCGTCATAAACAATCTTTCTGTATGGCTCATCACTTATAAGGTAAATTATTCTTCTGTTCTCTTTACTCTTTTCAAATAGCACATTTGCAAGTTCCTTAATTGTAGATTCCGGATACACCCTGCCGGAAGGATTATTAGGAGAATTTATAATAACAGCAGCAGTATTATTTGTAATACCAGATTCTAAAGCTTTAACATCAAGATCAAAATCGTCTGTTCCCTTTACAACCTTAAATTCCCCGCCGTGATTATCTACATAGAATTTATATTCCATAAAACAGGGAGTACATGCAAGCACTGTGTCTTCTGGATTTAAAATAGTTTTTAATGCAACATTTAATGCCCCGCCTGCTCCGCAGGTCATAACAACATGATCTGCTTTTACATTTTTATTATGGATTTTAGAAACATATTCAGAAACAGATTTACGTACAAATGGGTATCCTGCATTCGGCATGTAGGAGTGTTTCCTCGGAATATCATCAGCAATAATCTTTTTTACAGCTTCTGTAAATTCCTTTGGCGGGGCAAGATTGGGATTTCCGAGACTGAAATCACACACAGCATCTGCTCCATGCTCTGCTTTAAGCCTCCCCCCCGTTTCAAACATCTTTCTAATCCAGGAAGACTGTTCCATCATGTTTATAATCTTTTCTGCTACTGACATTTATACTCTCCGGTTTTTATGTGTACTTTTGATGGTAGGAAAAGTTATAGTGACTGTCAAGAAGATTTTTCTTTAAGTATTTGTTCCTTTGCTGTTATCAAATTTCACACCAGGCCTGATATAACTGTAGAAGAAATAATTAAGAACAACGAATGGCCGCTGATTTAAACTGATTATTTTTTTTCTATAGAAGAATTAACTATATCTCTTTTAAGTAATATTTATACGAAAAGGATTTTATTTGTTTTTCACTTGATTCTTGTGGTACAACAACGCTACTCTATTATGTAATGAAAAAACAATTTGATCCTTTTAATTTGTTTAATATCTTAATACTCACAGCCATACCCATTATTGTCGGTGTTCTTTTTGGATTTACCATTAATCTGATATTCGGAGAGTTTTCGGGAAGAGTGTTTAACATGGTTATTATTAATTCCGCCTTTTTAGGCGGAGGTGCTGTTCTCACCTATATCATAGCTAAGCAGCTGGTTGCTAAATTTAATGCATTTCTAATTTTACTACTCTGTTTTTTTATTATCTTTGGAGTAAGTCTAACCGGATTTATTTTTATATTCTTAAACGATCCATTTCTTTTTATTGCAGAAGGGATAAAGACTATTAACTATTTAATTATAAATTTTCTTTTTATTATTGCATTAACCACAGCGCTTACAGGGAATCTTGTTTATCAAAAACGATTAAATGAAAAAGAAAAATCCATATTAGCAGAGAGGATCCTGCGTATGGAAATGGAAAAAAAGATTTTAGTTTCCCAGATAAACCCCCACTTTTTATTCAACTCTTTGAACCTGGGAGTATCATTATTGGATAAACCGGATATGGCGGAAATGGTATTAATAAAATTATCCTCTTTATTGCGTTATTCCTTAGATGCAGTTAATAAAGATAAGGTAACTCTGGAAGAGGAGTTAGAGCAAATCCGGAATTATCTTTCTATTCAGAAATTGAGATTTGAAGATCGCTTAAATTTTATAATAGACGGCGGGGGTTCTTATCCGATCCCTCCATTTATTCTTCAACCCCTGGTTGAAAATTCTATAAAGCATCATATCCAAAAAAAGGGGCAGCTTACTATTTTTATTCATATCAGCCAGGATAATAGTACACTCAATATCGATTTATTTGATTCATATAAGGAAATTAAATCTTCTATGATTGGTAAAGATGTAGGATTGATGAATGTGAAAAAGAGGGTGGAGCTGGCTAATGGAAGCTTTACAATCCAAAACGGGAGTATAAGTATTGTCTTTAAAGCTTAATACACTAGTAGCAGATGATGAAAGGTTTGCAAGAGAAAGATTAACAAAACTGCTGGAAGATTTTCAATTTCTCAAAATACTTTGGCAGGCCAGGGATGGAGATGAGGTTGCGAAAATATTGAATACAGAGAAGATTGATGTTGCGTTTTTAGACATTAATATGCCCGGAGAATCTGTTTTTAATACTCTTTCCAAGCTAAAATTTATTCCTCTTATTGTATTTCAAACAGCCTATACAGAATTTGCAGTAAAGGCCTTTCAGATTAATGCAGTGGATTACCTTCTTAAACCGATAGACCGGGAATTATTAATCCGGACAGTAGACCGTATTAAAAAGATGACAAAACAAAATGTTAATCCTTCCCGGGAAATTAAACATATACCTATTCGAACTGGTAATTCGATTAAACTGCTGCCATTTTCTGATGTATTTTCTATTCTTTCTAAAGATGGATTCAGTTATTTACATACCAGTGATGACAATTTCATATCAGAAAAATCCCTGAATTATTATGAGGAGATTTTGGATCAGAATCAATTCTTCCGACTAAACCGTAGTGGGATTGTTAACCTGAGTAAAATAGAAAAGATTCTTCAGACAGCCAAAAGTAATTATGCAGTTTTGTTATTAAATGGTACCAGGCTTCCTCTTTCGCGTAGAAGGGCTAAAGATTTACGCCAAAAGCTTGGTTTAAAATGAGTTAGCCTATCTACTGAATACGGTAACATCAATTATAAAGTGACCACTCATCCTGATATCCCGACCACTGAGGCTCTTTATTAATGCAATAAAATTTCATGATTGTTATATTGTGCATAAGAAAACAAATAAATATAAGGAGTGTTACAATGAAGACTAAAATTACAATAATTTTATTTCTTTTTAGCTTGATGTCATTGATATCGTTAGGAGCTATTGATATTAAATGTTCCGAGGATGCATTTACAGAAACCTCAATGGAACTTACAGATTATTTATTTGCCGGAGAAGAATTATTATTTACCGGTAAAGCAGACAATCTCTATTTCTTTGGAAGAAAGCTCACCTTTCAGGGAGAAGTGGAATCAGGATTAACAGCCTTCGGAGACAGGGTAATCCTCGATGGTATAGTAAAAAACGATACTCATATTGGGGCAACAACAATAGACATACTTGGTGATGTGGAAGGCACCCTGTTTCTGGGAGGTAAGGATATAGTCATTGCTCCGAATTCAACAATAAGGGGAGATCTTTTAGCCGGTGCTGCGATGATTACCATTAATGGTGTTGTTGATGGTGATGTTTATATAGGTGCCGGGAAGGTAATGATTAACGGTATTATTACGGGAAATCTTTTGACTAAAACTGGAAAAATAATATTCGGTGAGAATGGCAGAATAGAAGGAGATTTAGAGTACTCCTCTGATTGGAAATTGTCTGAAGATGACATGGCAAGTGTATCAGGTACTATTGAATTTACAGAATTTAAGGAATGGGATAAAAATAAGTTTTTTACTGATACTGAATTCGAAGAAAACATTAAATGGATTGGGCCTATAGTTAGAATTATAATTATCCTCTCTTTTCTAATTACAGGCGTACTATTGTTGGTATTCCCTGTTTCAAAAATATTGGAAAAAGAACGCACAGAAAGACGATTTATCTTTACAGCCCTCTGGGGATTAATCCCTTTCTTTGTATATCCTGTGCTTATTGCACTGGGATTTCTGCTGGGTTTACTTTTTGGAATTACTGTTCCTATCGCGCTGGGTCTCTTATTAGCAGGTCTTCCATTTTTGGTTTTTACTCAGGTATTGGGAATTACGCTCTTTGGCCAGTTTCTTTTCAGGCTATTTAAATGGAAGAAAAACTCCAGACACCTTTTCTTTCTCTTTGGGCTGGCATTCGCAATCATAATATCTTTTATTCCGATTCTGTCTATACTGGGATTTATCTTCTTTTCCGCTGCCGGATGGGGTCGATTATTAGAAAGTATTTTTAAAGTTGAGTTTGGTAAGCCAGTAGAAGCTGAAGTTTAAATAGTAATATTATTGGGTGGATCTTTAGCTAATTAAGGATCCACCTTATTTATTTTAGAGGTAATTTCAAAACCCCAAAAAAACAAGAATTTTCCAGTCAGGAAATCGTAACATAGGTGTTATGAAAAACAATCTTTCCAATTCCCCAATGTTTTCATATTACAAAATTATGTTTTTTACATTAAAAATCCTTGACTCAGATTAGAATTTTTTCCTATCATTTGGAGTGTCTTGTGCCTCTTGCGGGTATGTTTTGCAGCCTGCTATCTCAATTTTCTTTAATATCGTAAATTACTTTTAATAAAATACTAATTGGCAATCAAAAAATAATAATATATAATCATCTATATATTATTAGGATAATTAATGCTAAAATATCTTTCCTCAAAAATCAGAGAACTCAAAATACATACAAGTGTAATTTTAGTATTTATTGTTATGTTCATTACATATTTAATAATAAATCCTAAAGTCTTTTTAAATTACAATATTTACAGTTCCTTTATGTCTACTATTCCTTTTTTAGGAATAATGGCTCTTGCAATAACTCCAATAGTAATTCTGGGTGAAATTGATATGTCATTTCCATCTGTTCTTGCTGTTTCAGCATGTGTGTTTAGCAATGTATTTGTAAATACCGGATATATCTGGATTGCAATTGTTTTGGGCCTTTTAACAGGGCTTTTTGCAGGATTCATTAATTCTATTCTTATTGTACGGTTCGGAATCCCTTCTATGGTAGCTACTCTTGGCACAATGTTTTTCTGGAGAGGGATAGTTAATGTGCTTGGTGAGGGCAGAGGGATTTCGCTGGTAAATGCTAAAGATACTATACTGTATAATTTATTTGTGGGCAGATTGGGAAATGTGGTGCCCGCGCAGGCAATATGGTTTCTTGTGATTGGAATAGGTTTTTTTCTGGCGATAAAATATTTTCGATTTAGTACACATGTTCTTTTTAGTACTAATACTAAAAAAGATTCAAATAAAAATGGTAAAAACATCAAATTAATAAAAACAATAGTATTTTCACAAATGAGCTTTTTTGCCGCATTTTCCGGCATACTATTATCCCTGGAAGTACGTTCGTTCTGGCCAAGCCAGGGACGGGGCTATCTTCTGCCAACTCTTGCTGCTGTGTTTATTGGGGGAGCATCTGTTTTTGGAGGTAAAGGAGCTGTATTGGGTTCATTTTTTGGAGCAATAATTATTGGTTCCTTAGATGCTGGGATTGTTGCTATTGGATTAAGCCCGTTCTTATTGCAGGTTGTATATGGTATCGTAATAATAGTATGTATTCTGCTTTATAATAAAGATTTTAATTTTAAAACTATTATAGAAAATATAATGGATAATACAACAGATAATATATTCTTTAAAGACAGAAAATCCCGTTTTGTTCTTATTAATAAAGCATATGCTAAATGGCTGGGTTTAAATGATTCTTCACAGGCAGTAGGAAAAAAAGCGGATGATTTTTTTAACAGTAAAATAGCGGATCGAATAAAAAAGGAAGAAGAAGAAATATTAAATACAGGAAAGTTTTTAAGCATCGAAATAGAAGAGAAAATCCCGGGTGAAAATAAAAATGCATGGATATTATTAAAGAAATATCCTTTTTATAATGATAAAGGAGAGTTAATCGGGACTTTTGGAATTACCAGAGATATTACGGAAAAAAATATTTCTACAGAGCGTGAAAAAGAGATGCAGCAAAAAATTATTCTGGAACGTGAAGAAGCTAACAAGCAAAAAACACAGTTTTATATAAATCTGGCTCATGAAATAAAAACACCTTTAACTTTAATTCAAAATTATTTAGAAAAATATATAAATAAAAAGGGAATAGATAAAGACCTTGGAGTTGTAAAACAGAATATAGATAAACTTATACGGGATATTGTGAATTATATGGATGCGGAAAAATTAACTAAAGATCAAATATTTTACAACCATGATCTAATAATTAATTTTTCGGATTTACTAAAGAGCAAGATTGTTCTTTTTAAAAGTTTTGCAAAGAATAAGAAAATAAAATTAACTAACTGCATAGAAAATAATATAATTATTAAAGCAGATCCATATGCAATAGACAGAATAATAAATAATTTAATTGATAATTCTATAAAATATACAAATGATAATGGAACTATAGAAGTTAATCTAAAACTTGATGATGATTTAATTATTTTGGAGGTTAAAGATAGCGGTATTGGTATAACAGAAGAACAGCAAAAATATATTTTTGAGGCTTTTCATCAACTTTCCCACCAAAAAAGAAATATTCAGGGTATTGGAATGGGATTATATATAGTTAAAAAAATTGTGGATTCTCTTAATGGAACATTGTTAGTTGACAGTAATACAAATAGAGGAACAACATTTAGAATATCGCTTAAAAAGTACAATTTAAAAGAAAATGATTTAATACAGGGAAAAGTAAATGTGTCACAGCCAATTAAAAAGGAGTATTTAACCGGGGAATTAAAGGAAGAGGAAATTATAGCAGGTAAGCCGAATATATTTTTAGTAGATGACAATTTAGAAATGATAGCATTTTTGCAAACTTCGCTAAAAGATAAATATAATGTGTTCTTTGCATTTAACGGGAAACAGGCATTAGAAAAATTAAAGCTCATTCCAATTCCCGATTTGATTATTTCAGATATTATGATGGATGAGCTTGACGGGCATGAATTTTTTAAAATGCTTTCTTTGAATATAGAATTCAGGTTAATTCCGTTTATTTTTCTTACTGCCAGGAATACAATAGATGAAAAGCTTAAAGGCCTTTTGGAAGGCGCCATCGATTATATTTATAAGCCCTTTTTAATTGATGAAATAAAAATAAAAATTGAAAATATAATTAAAAATAAAAATGAACAGCAGGAAAGAAATATTAGACATATTGGAAAAAAAATAGAGGAATTCTTAAAAATAAATTTAAATAATGAATCAGAAGAATATATTAAATTTAATGAGATTTGTTTAAAATTTATTATTTCTCCGCGTGAAAAGCAGGTGTTGGAATTAATTATTAAAGGATTTTTAAATAAAGAGATTAGTCATAATTTAAAAATATCTTTAAGTACTGTTGATTTCCATATTCATAATATATATAAAAAATTGAATGTTCAGAATAAAATTGAATTAATGAATAAAATTAGAGTTTAAATTTATATTATTGTTATGATTTTTATAAAGAAAAATAATTCTACCAGCCCAAATATCTACCTGTGGAAGCACACAGGTAGTATCAGTGTAAATATATAGTTGTAAAAAAAATTCCACATATATACAATCTATGAAGTATTTTAAATATTTTAAAGGAGGAAATAGGTTTATGAAAAAAAAGCTATTTCAGATTCTATTTATAGTTAGTATTATTGCTATACTATTTATAGGCTGCGAAAAAACAGAAACAGTAGTTGTAGTTGATACGGATGAAGCTGGTGAATCTCTCTTTTCCGGTATTACTATTACATTCTTCCCTGGTGGAAGTGAAGGCGGGCCTTTTGCTTCTGTTGTATACAGGGGTGCCAGAGATGCCGAGGAAACATTTGGAGTTAAAGTAAATTATGTATGGTCAGATTGGCTTCCTGACAAAATGGTAGCACAGTTTAAAGATGCTATGGCAATGAAACCGGATGGAATTGCTATTATGGGTCATCCTGGTGTTGATGCTTTTGCGCCGTTAGTAGATGAAGCAAGAGATGCAGGAATTATTGTAACAAGCATGAATACAAGCCTTCCGGCAATAGAAGAAAAATATGTAATGGACGGATTTGGTTATGTAGGACAGGAACTTTATGCTTCCGGGGTTATGCTTGGAAGATCAGCTGCAAATTTAGCTGGATTAAAAGCAGGTGACAGAGCGATGGTCTGGGGTTTATTAGGCCAGGAAACTCGAGGCCTTAGAACAAAGGGCTGTATAGATGTACTTGAAGAAATGGGAATGGTTGTAGATTATTTTGAAATAACAGATGCTGTCAATTCCGATGCCTCTCTGGGTACTCCTATTGTAGCAAGTTATATTTCTGCACATCCGGATGTAAAGCTTTTAATTACAGATCATGGAGCACTTACAGCAACTCTTGGCACATACTTAAGAGCTGCAGGCTTAAACGCCGGTGATGTATTTGGTGCAGGATTTGACTTGAGCGCTGCAACTGCAGATGCAATTAAAGAAGGATGGGTCGGAGCTGTATTGGATCAGCAGCCATATCTTCAGGGTTTCTTAGCTATCGCACAGATTGCTCTGACAAAAAAATATGGCTTTTCCGGTCTTCATATAGATACAGGTGCAGCTATCATACATAGAGGTAATATTGATTTTGTAGCGCCATTAGCTAAAGAGGGAATCAGGTAAAAGAATATTAAAGGATTGGTAAATAAAAATGGCTGATAATAATTTGCTTCTTAAAATGGAGAACATAAATAAATCTTTCGGGCATGTTGAAGTTTTAAAAAATATTGATTTTCAGGTGAGTAATAATGAAATAGTTGCGCTTGTTGGTGATAATGGGGCTGGAAAATCTACTCTAATAAAAATAATAACAGGTGTGCATCCGCCAACATCAGGTGAGATCTTTTATAAAGGTAAAATTATAACTAAACATTCAGTTAAAAGATCCAGAGAAATTGGCATAGAAACTGTTTATCAGGAAAGAGCACTTGCAGATCAACAAACAATGTGGCGAAACATGTTTGCAGGCAGAGAGATAGTAAATAAACTTGGATTCTTAAAAATCAGAAAACAGAAAAAGGAGACAGAAAATCTGCTTAGAACCCACATAGGTTTTACATCAAGTGCTATAACAGTGGATTCCGAAGTGTTTTCTCTATCCGGCGGAGAAAAACAGGGGATAGCTATTGGAAGGGCCCTATATTTTAATGCAGATCTAATAATTCTAGATGAGCCGGCAAAGGGTTTATCCCTGTCAGAAACAAAAAAACTCCTTGATTTTGTAACTGAAATAAAGAAAAAAGGGAAATCAGTTATTTTTATAAGCCACAATATCTATCATGTATATTCAGTTTCAGACAGGTTTGTAATTCTGGATAGGGGTGAAGTTGCAGGTGAATATTTAAAGAATGAAATAACTCAGGATGAACTTGCTGATAAAATGATTGCACTTAATAAAACTGGTAGATTGGAATAAAAAAAATACTAAAATAATTGTTTAATTTAGGTTTAAGGATTGTCTGTGTACTTACCACACAGACAATCCAAAATTAAAACACCGTGCAGACTGTGCTTGCAATAATAATTTTTAAGGATAATATATGTTGAACACACTAATTAATAAAGTAAGAAAAGATAGAGATTTAAAATTATTAGTAAGTATATTTGGAGTATTTACTTTTATATTTCTGATATTTCTTATTGGCGCTCCGAAAGTATTTCTTAAACCAAATATTTATTACTCATTTATGTCCACTATTCCATTTTTCGGAATAATGGCTTTGGCCATGACTTTTGTTGTAATACTTGGCGAGATTGACCTTTCATTTGGATCTGTATTGGCAGTTGCTTCCTGGATATTTGGTAAAACACTTGAAACAACAGGATATATCTGGTTTGCAGCATTTGCAGCCCTGGCATTCGGAGTACTTGCAGGATTTCTTAATTCAATTCTTATTGTGCGCATAGGGATTCCTTCTATTGTTGCAACAATAGGTACAATGTTTTTCTGGCGAGGTACGGTTAATGTGCTTGCAGAAGGACATGGTATATCATTAGTAGTAGCAAAAGATACTGTTTTTTATGAGCTAACCGTTGGAAGATGGTTGGCAGGTATACCGATGCAGGCAATATGGTTTATTGGGCTGGGTATTTTATTTTACTTTATCTTAAAACGCCATAAGCTTGGTTCTCATATTCTTTTTGTTGGTGACAATAAAGATAGTTCTAAAATGATGGGTATTAATGTTAAGTTAGTAAAAACTATTGTATATTTGCAAATGGGTTTTTTTGCAGCATTTGCGGGTATCTTATCTACACTGGAAGTTACATATTTCTGGCCAAGTCAGGGGCAGGGTTATCTTTTAACAACTCTTGCTGCAGTGTTTATAGGTGGAACTTCGGTATTTGGCGGTAAAGGAACTATTATAGGAACATTTATCGGAGCTTTAATAATTGGCTCGCTGGAAGCAGGAATTATTGCGCTTGGATTAACTGCTTTCTGGGTACAATTTGTATACGGTTTAATAATAATATTAAGCGTTTCGGTTTATGCTCTAATGGTACGAAAAAAAGAATAGAGTTTGTTCATTATATGCAAGTAATGGCGGATTTATTCCCATTTTAGGCAATACCCTGTTAAAATAATCTTCCCAGTCTTTCTGGTTTGAACTATAAATTATATATGGAGTAGTAATGGTGATATATAAATCACTCATATCAAAAGTAGGGGGGACAAGACGAACAAGCCATATTTCACCTTCTTTACCCTGATATTTTGTTGCAGAATAGCATCTGTATTCTTTATGTGTAAAAATCTCATAGAGAGTGATACTGCCGTCATCATTACAGCCATTATGGAGATATATACCTAACCGGGAATCCTGTAGATTTTTTATCAGTTCAATTGTGCCTTCATAAATCTGTAAAATATCATTCAAATCTAAAATACAGGTTCCTATAGTTTCTTTATCAGGTCCAAATCTTAAATCAACAAAAGCCCAGAGAGAATAAAGATTTTGTATTTGGACTCATAGGGGGATAGCCAGGTATATAAGTGTCTTCTGATTTCTGATATTTCCTTGAAAATTCATCCAATTCTTCAAGGAAAGTTAAATTTTCCCCAAGAACAGAGACAAGATTCTGGGTTGAGATATAAACTGCATGAAAAGGGTGATAATCATTCCCTAATTCTTGCGGCGATTTTACTGATTTTAAGTCTTCTTCGCTTTTCTTTTTTGCATCCTGGAGGTCTTGAATGTCTATAATCTTTTGATTTCTAATATCTTCAAATAGTTTTCTTAATTTAGCGGATATCATACCCATAATTATTTGTAGCAGAGAAATAGATTTTTGGATAGATACAAAGGTTAAAAGGTGCCACATACCTGCCCTATTGTAATTGCCTTGCATGCACTTTGCCGATGTTGAGTAGGTCTGTTAAGTTTTCCATTAATCACCTCTATTTCAAATCATTAAGATTTATATACTCTGTCTTTATTTTAATTTAGATATATCTTCTCACTCGATTACAATACTCCATATATTCCTTACCATAATGGTTCTTTAAAAAATTTTCTTCACGCAATATTTGACGATGGAATAGCCATATAGCAGGAATAATATAGACCAAAAGAATCCAACTTGAAAAAATTAAAAATTGCCCCAATAAAATAAACCCAAATGACATATAAATAGGATTACGGCTAATAGCAAGAACACCAGTTGTTATAAGTTCATCAGAATGGTTTATATCAATACCCACACGAAAACTTTTTCTAAAAGAAATTAGGCTCCAAAAAAATAATACTAATCCTAATAGACATAGAAATACACCAATCCATGAGATTATTTCGATGTGGAATATTTCCTGTTTGTTAATGGTAGGTAAATTAAATGCATTGGCAAATACAAGATAAAAATAAAATAAAGCAAATGGCGGAATTAAAAAATCCTTTTTATCTATCTCACCAAATTTCAACGCTTTTATTCCCTGTTTTATCTATTCTTTTCCTGCTTTTTTCAGAAAAACCTTCCTCTCACAATACGGCTATTTTCCCTTATCCTTATGAATTATTTGAAAATTGCAGAACAAGTTGATGATATTTCATATTTTACGCCACACTATAAACACTTTCATCAGCAGATTCATACTGCCTGAAAATATGCTCATATACTTTATCTGCAATATTAAAAACTTCTTTTTCTTCAAAATCATCCACTGGAAGCCCTGTCTTGTCTGAATAGAGAAAATCCTTTATAAAGACTTTAATTTCATCTCTTGTTGTTTCTTTCTCCCGCCAATGGTCAATTTGAAGTTTTTCGGATTTTAATTTTTCTAATAGCTTTTTTGCCACTTTCTTTAATTTTACAATTGATTGCCTGGACAATCCTGGCTTACATAGCAAATCAAATAAAGCAAGTTTTTCTTCATCAAGTCCCTCTCTAACAGCTCTCTTTTCTTCGTTATCCAAATCTTGAACAAATTTAAATAATTCTGCAAATGTCTGTTCAATAGTTTGTCTGTCTTTTTCTTTATTGTATTCGCTAATAATTTCTGTATATCGTTCTTGAAAATTTACCACCCGTAAAGGATTTTTTAGGATAAGGCGTTTTAGTTTTTCATTTATTGCAGAAGTTAGTTCCTGAACCATAGTGTTTTTAGCAGGGTATTTTATAAACTCCTGTTTTAATAAATCAAAATCGATTTTGCTAATATCGTAAAGTTTATCCTCATCATAAGTTAATTCTTCTGGTTCTATATTTTTTTCAACTACCTCATGCAGTTTTTTGATAATATGAGAAATATCAGCCCGTTCCCTGTCTTCCTGCAATTTCTTATAGATTACACTTATAGCACCATAATCCCTTCTATACTTTTGTATTTCATTTTGCAGTTGAAGAACTGCTTTAAATTTCTTAAAAGTTTCTCTTGCCCGAACCTCAAAGCCTTTTCTTGTTTCATCATTTATATTGATAGCATCCTTTGCCTGCCGAATCGCCCGTATTTTATCAAAACCTTCTTTATCAAAAATAATATCCAGCCTAAAGCCATATTTGGATAAATAAGATTTTGTCTCCTCTATTGCTTCTTCTAATTTTATTAATAATTCTTTATCCGGTAATGTGGGGTCATTTCCCGGATGGCTTTCATTACCGCTGCCATATACAGCTAATGCTTTTCGTAGATTCTTTAATATTCCGCAGTAATCAACAATAAGCCCATTCTCTTTTCCTTCATTTACACGATTTGCCCGTGCAATTGCCTGCATTAAGGTATGGGCTTTTAATGGTTTATCCAAATATAATGTTGCTAAACTTTTAACATCAAAACCTGTAAGCCACATAGCACAGACAAACGCCACTCTAAATGGATGTTCTTCCTGCTTAAAAGCCGTTTCAATAGCAATCCGCCTGCCATCATTTGTTTCAAATCCTGTTTTAATTAATTTTCTATGTGATTCAATATCAATATTCCATTTTTTAAACTTCTCAATCTCTCCCTGTTCTTCGCTTAATATGACAGCCATCTTTGTCTCTATCATCCATTTTATTTTTCTATGAAACGGCATTAGTTCCTGGGGGTCAGTTTCCTTCTCTTTTTGTTGTACAACTATATCAATCTGTTCCTTCCAGTATTTCTGAATCAGCTCATACATTCTAACAGTTGTAAGTTTATCTATGCAGATAAACATTGCTTTTCCTGTTTCCCAGCGGGTTGAGTAGTGTTTTACAAAATCCTGTGCAATGGAATCTAAACGCTTTTTCGATGTAATAATATGATATTCTCTGGATAGTTCTCTTTCCAGTAAAGCCTGCTGGTCTACATCTAAATCTTCATTTTCCAAAGCTTCTGCAAT
>SDBV01002506.1_pt1 | contig 27520 bp, 19 predicted proteins | sample 2277081 | NCBI WGS metagenome assembly SDBV01 (sample SAMN10402039, study PRJNA504765) | marine sediment metagenome | isolation source: marine sediment core GS10_PC15, 223 cmbsf | place: Arctic Ocean: Southern Knipovich Ridge | collected 2010 | reverse complement strand
CTCATTTCCCACTTCTGTATGAATATCATTTTTAAATACTTCCAATTCATAGAATAGGTCTTTTGAGTTTGGGATATAAAGCGTACAACCGATCTGATTGGATTGACGATTAAATGTTAAAGACACATGTGCGCTCGAATAGCCGATACTCATTTCATACCAATTTTGAGAGTAAGACTTTTTTAAACGCGGTTTTAATCCGGTATTTTGGGCAAATTCTCGAAACCGCTTCCAAAAATCCGATTGAAGGAGCTGGGTATTCGGCAAGCTTGATCGAGTGGTTGTTTTCTTGATGGCTTTAACCCAATCATTTGGCTTCGATATGATATGAAATTTTGGAGCATATGGAGAATCGCCAATCTTCCATAGTTCCAATTCGATAGCGACAAGATGCACCTTTCCATCTGTATGCGTATTTAACCAATCAATGGCTAATTTCTGTTCGTCTCTCACATCTTCAGCAATCCAAATGACAATTTCAGCGTTAAAACCGGCAGCACATGTGATCAATTTTCCGAAATGGTCATGATTTGTGGCCTCTAATTGATTAATAATTATTATTTTTCGACCGGTATTTTCCTCTTCAGCAAGAATATCAACAGAAAATTGGTCAATTTTGGCTTCAGTCCGGATTAAAGAAATTTCTATGCCGAGCTCTTCGCTAAGAATATTTAAGGGGTCTTTTTTCGCCAACCAGTTCGTAAAATGAATTGCGTCATGCTTCCAGACCTTTCTTAAATCACCTTTTTCTAATTTTCCAAGTTGCATAAATACATCCTTATCGCGTTGATCGCACCATCAAACCGGGTAAATTTGTCAAGTAATATTCTGAAGATTGAAAATTTGTTTGATCTTAGAGGGTTTGTTGTCATCAACGCCATTTGTGCAACAGACTTCAAGCAATGATTGTGATAATAAAGAGATAACCGTAAAAAATCATATTGTTAAGCAAATGTCAAAATATATAATCGATTTAACCTGCAACGGGGTCGCTCGGAAAAACCTTCCATTTTAACATCTTGACTGCCGCCCATCTTTGGCCGGTGCCACACTCGCAAAATCTATGGAATAGCTCGCTATTGTAGTGGTTTTGCTCTCTTGGATCAGCCAAACCCGAACGAAATCCAAGCGCCGATTCTGCGAAGTTCTTTCTGCGCGAACTCTAAGGGAAGCATAAACAAAATAGAAAACCGGTTTTAATGCCTCAGTTTAACAGCTATTTCCAGAACCCAATAAGGCCTATCTGTCATGCGATGTACCGAAATACCGGAGACCGGGTCGCCTGGTACATGATTGACTTTCATTATTTTATTAATATTTTAATGATACCTGTTGATCTATTTCTCACAGGTATTATAGCAAAAATAATGGCAATAAGGAGGGTTAAACATGAATAATATCCTTGAAAGAGACATTAGTGGAAGATGTGAGGGTGAATGTAGAGATAGAGTTAGAGAAGGCGAGGAAGAGCGCCAGACTAAAATTAGTGCAGACGCGTTTCAATCGCCCGATTTCTACCCGACTGTTCCGAACGCAAAGTCAAGAAATGAACCACCGGGCGTATTCGGCGGGCATGTCTAGAAGGATTATCTTAAGTAACTATTTACGACTTTAAAATAAATAATAGAAGTGCTTAATTCAGAGGTAGCATACTCGGTGATAATCGGACTTTTTACAAAACCGTCAAATTTTATTTTGCCGGCTTAGGGTTCGCGTAAAAATAAGTTAGTGTCCGTCCACAAATGGTCGATTTTGGTATAGAGCAAGGCTTGAGCAATTTTGAAACCGCAGGCATAGCGGGCTATGTCGAGGATTTCAAAAGAGCGAAAACGCCGCTCTGGGCCAAAAGATGCCGTTTGTGGATGGGCACAAATTAGCAGAATTGGCGCTTAGATTGGGTTCATATTTGGCTGATCCGAAAGAGTAAAACCACAACAATAGCGAGCTATTTCGAGGATTTTGCGAGTGAGGCATCGGCCAAAGATGGGCTGAAGCTAAGATGCTTAAATGTGAAGTTATTTTTTCGCGAACCCTTAGTCGCCGGTTTCACTTGCCGATTTCAAAATGCTATGCAGCAGCACATTGGCTCCGGCTTCGCAGTCTTCCCATGTGGTTTTCTCGACCTCCACATGGCTTCTTCCATCAATACTGGGCACGAAAATCATCGATGTCGGTGCAATTTGATTCATATAGCTGGCATCGTGTCCGGCACCGCTGACCATGCGCAGACTCGGATAGCCCAATTCCTTTGCGGTATTCAGCACACGTTGGACCAGTCTTTCTGCAAATGGTGAATGCTCCACCCGCCATGTCTCTTCAATCCTGATCGGACAACCCCTGCGGCCTGCAATAGATTTGAAATCCGCTTTTAAGTTATCCCATGCGTCAAGGGCAAGTTCATCGTCCCAGGAGCGGATGTCCACTGTAAAGTGAACCTTATCGGGAATGATGTTTCTTGAATTGGGAGCATTTTGTATTTCCCCCACGGTCGCCACCATGTTCCCTCCCATCTTTTCCGGGAGATGATCGACCTTAAGGATCATTTCGGCAGCAGCACACAACGCATCATGCCGTCCCTCCATGGGGGTCGGCCCCACCTGATTGGCTTCCCCCTCCAGGTAAATATCATACCAGTGAAGGCATAAAATCCCCTTTGGGGCGCCAATGACCTTACCTTCTCGCTGCAGGATCGGACCCTGTTCAATGTGATATTCATAATAGGCGTGAAGGGGCCGTTTTTTTGCGGATGCTTTGCCTTTGTATCCGATCCGTTCCAGCTCATCGACAAATTTCTTTCCATTGATATCTGTTCTTTGATAGACCCAATCCCGGTCAAGAACGCCCGTCCACACGCCGGAGGCAACCATGGCCGGGGCAAACCGGGACCCTTCTTCATTGGTCCAGTTTACAATCACGACGGGACGTTCGGTTTGGATGTTATTTTCATGCAGGGTCCGCATCACCTCAAGGGGTCCCATAACGCCGAGAATACCGTCGAAACGGCCTCCTTTGGGCTGGGAGTCGATGTGCGATCCACTCATTACCGGTGGGAGATCGTTGTTCTTCCCCCCCCTTTGGCCGAAAATATTGCCCATCTCATCGATGGTGATTTTCAGCCGGAGTTCCTCCAACCACTCTACAAACAGATCCCTCGCCTTTTTATCTTCATCGCTCAAGGTCAACCGCTGCACGCCGCCACCGGGGGTCGCACCGATTTTTGCCATGGTTTCGAGTGTGTTTTTTAATCGATCTCCATTGATGCGCAAATCCGTAATATTCATCTTTTTCTCCTCCTTTTAAGCCGGATGATTTGAATTGACTCCGTGTTATCAGAATCTGATTTCGACTTTGTCCTTGAGAAATGTTTTGACCTCAGTGATGGGAACCTCTCTTCTGTGGAAAATCCCGGCAGCCAGGGCGGCTTCGACGCCCGTTTTCTCAAATACTTCCAGAAAGTGTTCCACACAACCGGCGCCGCTGGATGCAATTACAGGTATGGAGACCGCCCCTTTAACCGCGTTGATCAGTTCGATATCAAAACCGGATTTGGTGCCGTCTTTGTCGATGCAATTAAGCAGAATTTCACCGGCTCCCAACTTTTCACAAACCCGGGCAAGGGTCACGGCATCTATATCTCTCCCCTCTCTTCCCCCTTTGATGGTACACTGATACCAGCAGAATTTTTCGTTGTTCGGGCCGTAGATGGTGGTTTCAATGACGTGATGGTTCACCTTGTCGGGTGCGTCGACATAGACCCGTCTCGGATCGATGGAGATAACAACGGCCTGACAACCGTAGACTTCCGATATCCGTTCAATGGAGCTTTCCCCGGTCAGATTGCCGGTTTTTATATATTTTTCGGCAATCAGAACAGCATCGCTGCCGATGGAAATTTTATCCGCCCCGGATCTGAAATATTCCTCGGCGACCTCCAGAGCGGAATAGTGCCGGCCGTTTTTATCCGTATAATCCCGAATGCCTCCGCCGATGGTCAAGGGGACAAAAACGGACTTGGAGGTCTGTTTTAGGACCTCTATCATCGGCATATCTTCTAATGGAAAATCTCTGAATCCGGTGATATTGAGAAACGTAATTTCGTCTGCGCCCTCTTTATAATACCTTTTGGCCAATTCAACCGGTCTGCCCAGGTTTCTGACAGTGCCGTTCTCCCTGACATCGTACTGGTCACCCTTTGTCACCACAAGGTCCCCGTTGTCATTTGCCCGGACATCCAGACACGCGATGATCCGTTTTGAAAGATGGGTCGGTGTTGATACCGAAAGCGGCATGGCTTTGTCATTACCCCCTTTAATAAAGTTTTTTAATAGCAAACGGCCCGGCGCACCGCTTTTTTCAGGGTGGAACTGGGTAGCAATCAGGTTTTGGTGTTGGATGCTGCTGACAAATTCAATCCCGTAATGGGTAGTTGTCAGAACGTTGACATCATCTTTACAGTCCACGTAATAGGAGTGGACAAAATAAAATTTTTCATTGCCGTTTAAGTGGCTTAATATTTGAGACGGCTGTTTTACACAAATGCCGTTCCATCCGATATGGGGAACGGAACGGTCAATGTTAAATTTTTTAACAACCCCTTTCAATATGCCCAGACCCGGTAGATCAGGGGCTTCTTCACTTTGGTCGAAAAGGGCATGAAGCCCCAGGCATATACCGAAAAAAGGTCGGTTGGATTCCAAATAGGATTTCAACGGTTTCAAATAATTCTTTTGGCCCAGAATTCGGATCATGCTGCTAAAATTCCCAACGCCCGGGAATATCAACTTTTCAGCAGATAAGATATCGTCATGGGTTTCAACCATTTTGATGCTTTCACCCAATTTTTCAATGGCATTGACGACACTTCTGACATTCCCGGCGCCGTAATCAAGTAGTGTGATCATTTTTACCTTATGTATAATTTTTAAAAAAATTGCAGATCAGTTTCATTACATGACTCTTTTTAAAAAACAACCGGATTATTCTGAATAGAAGTAAATCCGTATCAGGTTGTTTTACCCCGATTGAGGGTCCCACAATTGATAGTCGCTTTGTGGTATCAAAATGATAAGTGGTTCACAAACACTGACAGGGTGATAGAAAAATCGATGATCCAAATCACCCGTCGGACGCAAGGGCAATGTCCGGTTTGCCGATAAGCTGGGCCAGAACAGAGCGTTCGAGAAAGATTTCATCTCCTTGAACCGAACGGGCGGAATGATCTTCAATTTGCATTTTAACGGCAGTCTGGCTGGTTCCGGCTGCCCGTGCAATTTTTCTGACAATCCGTCCCAGTTCTTGCTTGGCGTGGTTTTCGGCTTCATCCAAATCGCCAAAATGTTGTGCGCCCGGCAGCCCATCGATAAGGAATCCCCCCTCCTGGTCGGGTTTGATTTTCAAATTTCGTCGAACGGAAATATGGCTGGTAATGGCGCCGATGGCATTGGCGACATCTGCGTGTTCCGGTAAAATCGCCTCGGTTTGGAGTAATTTGGCCGCCTGGGGCAGAAAATGGTCGATGGGCGCCCCGATGCCGATTACCGGTCGATGAAGGTGAAACCGTATGCTGTAATTTTTATTGCCGCCGTTAAGGATGTTCCCGAGCATGACTTGGCATGCAGGGCAATTGTCCATATCATCGGGCTGGATTTCCATGTCCAGTTGTTTCTTTATCAATTCCATTGCCAATCGCTGGACCACCTGATCCAGCAACATCACCACCATCTCTTCCATATTTAGACTGGAAAGGGTGGCAAACAGACTGCACATGCTAAGAGATGTTTCTTTATTCCATCGGTTAAACTGCCCGGTCACATGCAAAAGGTCGGTGGGTGTCAGGCCGCAGCGTTGGATAATATAATTTTCCTCCATTCGAGCCAGCGGCAAAAATCCGGCATGAAGGGTTTGTGTGCGGTCCACCAACTCGTCGATGGCGTGGGGTCTTTGCTCAAGGAGTGTCACGATTTTGGCTTCGGGCGCCGTCAGTTTTAGCTGACTGCTATAATCGGTCAGGGTGAGAATCTGCAGGGTCTTGGAAGAACCCGTCCGTATGTTTAGGTTCCGATGCATATAATTCAGGGCCTTCTCGGGTCCGGGGGTGCACCGGCCCAGCCACGCCAGGGGCGCTACCCGGCGGGGTCCGATGGTAAATTCACCTTCATCAAATGATATCAGGCTGTCTCCCCCCAAACCGGCAGTGCGGATTTCAAGCGCTTTAACATGGGTGCGAGTACCTCCCACGTGGGATCCGCTTTCGACCAGCCGTACCTTTCCCTGATCGAGGGCAGCGGTATCTGTGGTTGTACCGCCCATATCCACCACTATGGCGTTCTTTTTATTCGTTAAAAAATGCGCGCCGGCGACACTGGCCGCCGGGCCGGACAGAATGGTCTCCACCGGTCGATCAATGGCCATGGCACTACTCATCAGGGAACCATCACCTTTAACCACCATTACCGGAGCCAAAACTCCCATATCATCCAGAACCTGCTGCAGGTTATGGATCAGCCTTCCGAGCCGCGGAACAATACGCGCATTGAGGACCGCTGTCTGGGCGCGGGTCCGGAAGTTGAGTAGATCGGAGAGTTCATGACCACAGGTGACCAGACACCCGGTTTCGTCAATAACGACTTTTTTGGCCTGAAGTTCATGCTCGGGGTTGATCGCTCCTGCATAGCCGGAAATAGCAAACGCTTCGACCCCTTTTTTATCCACCATTTCACGAGCAATACGCCGAATTTCATCTTCGTTTACAGGGGAGATGACCAGGCCCGAAATTTCCAGTCGTCCGGAGATTACGGCTTTGGGTTCATGAAGGATGTCACTTTTTTCGAATAAGCCGTAAGGAGGCATAATCAGAAGACCCACTTTCTGACCCTCACCCTCCACAATGGCGTTGGTGGCCAGGGTGGTGGAAACAGATGTCAGCTCTACCTTGGACAACAGCCTTTTGTCGAGGCCTTCAAGTGCCTCCCGGATACCGACGGTAAAATCCCATTTGGTCGTCAAGGCCTTGTTTTTAGCCAGGACCTTTGTGGAAACCATGTCATAAATGACGGCATCCGTGTAGGTGCCGCCGGCATCGATTCCAAGACCGGTTTCCAAAAGGAGCCTTGATTCAGACGGGGAGCTGTCCAGCACTTCGATTTTTTTGTACACTTTGGGCTCAACCGATACGTCGGTCAAAACCGGACTGGCTTTGAGACCCTCCTTTTGGGCATCAAAAACAATCACTTGATCCGGCGGTACCACCAAAAATTCGGCCGTGGTCTTTTGTGTGGTCAAAAGCGCACATAAAAAATCGGAGTTACCTTTTAACACTTCATATTTCCAGCCATTCTTATCAGCCATATTTTTAGCATACCGGGCGCATTCCGGGTTGCCGCCATCACCCATGTCGATGAAAGCGGCTCGCTGATAATTGCGTTTCCAGCTGTTCAGAAAATCAAAGGTCTCTTTGGCGTGCTCCTGGCCGTATTTTTTAACCAGTTCATCAAAGTAGACCCGACGGTCCCCCATCCAGACATAGGGCTGCTTTTGGGTAAGGGGTTCGATTTTTTCATCGTACCATCCGGCTGAAATATAATAAGTTCCCGGATATTTTTTGAATTCTTTTTGATACACAGTATTACCGCCTAGAAAAAGGGAGATGCAGTCATGCACCCGGGGAATGACCAGAGGTATTTTTCGGGCTTTGATGCCGACGGTTCCTCGACCGCAGACCCCGTATCCTACTGCGATGCGATCCCAGTTGCCCGAAGCAGATGCTTTGTCGATGGCCTCTTGGAGCTGCTTTCGCAGGTTGGTGGGATTTTCGTGTAATCCCCCTTCTAAGAATGTAGTTTTGATTTCAAGGTTCTTTTCACTTGCAATACGCTGGATATCCCGGGCAAGGACACCACACGCGATCACATGGATTCTTTCTTTTTTGATCATAAAGACCTCGTTGTACCTCCAACGATAATGACATCGGAGGTGAAAAATTTTAGATCATTAAAATTTAATGCCGGTAATGCGCATCCGCAACCTTAGGGTTCGCGAAAAAATAACTTCACATTTTAGCATCTTAGCTTCAGCCCATCTTTGGTCAGTGCCTCACTCGCAAAATCCTCAAAATAGCTCGCTATTGTTGTGGTTTTGCTCTTTCGGATCAGCCAAATCTAAACCAAATTTAAGCGCCAATTTTTTCTAAGTTATTTTTACGCGAACCCTTAGCCGAAGGCTCTTTGTCAAAGGGGGTTTTCGGCCGGAATGACGACGCTTTTCTTTTGATCATAGGCTGACGTTGAATCGGCCCAAAACAAGGCAAGCGGCCTGGTTTTGGGGTTGAGTATGCATATCACGCACCTGTTGAAAATGATTGTATGCTCTCTTTATTTATTGTCAATAGTGGATGGGCCCAACGGCCGGAAACCAACAGACGGTTTTTTGTTGTCCATATCGGTATTTTTCATTGATTGCAAATCTCTTTTTTTAGTTTTTTCAAGCGTGGTTGAAGAAAAAAGTTATATGATTCAAATACTCAAGCGATTTTCTATTGATTTTATCAATAATTTGAGTAGCCTTTCAAGGCCCAAACCGCTGCAATATTTGAAGGTACAGATACTGACGGTTTTTCGGGTCGGGGAATCAACATGGGTTTTTTTTTGCTTTTGTAGATAATCCTTTTAAATTGACATCTATTTTGTGATTTCATATAAATTGAACATTCAGTTCATAATATTTTAGAAAAACCACCTTCGTGGTAAAACGATAAAATTTAGGGCTGAGCTTCGAAAACCCCCCATTCTTATTTTAAAAGAAAAGATGACCCTGGCGCGGGTCGACTTACTTATTGAAAAATACGAGGCGCCTGAATTTTTCAGACTGGATCATATTGAAGATCCACTTCAAGGCGATTCGGTACGCGCTGTTGTTTCCAGTGTCCCCTGGTCAATTGTTTGGCGTCTAATAAGGTAAAGGCTATATTCAAAAAGGAGAGGGGGTGTCATCGTCCTTGACCCCGGCAAGTCTGACGGTTGTGATGGATTGCGTTGCAGAGCAGTACAGCAGCAAAAAAGTATTTAAGTGTGATCTTCGCGCGGGACGTCGGCCGTGTTAAAAAGTGTCAATTTGATCCCCGGGTATTCAAAAAGATCCATTTCGCGTCCCCCATATTGCCGGCTATATGGGATACCAAGACGATCATAAAGTCAAAAGGTGGGTATGCCATGAAAAATAAATCGATCCATCCTATTTTCGCTCCTCCAACAGGCAGCATCCCATTTAGCGGAATTGCCACCTTTGCCGGTTATGGCTTGTGGCAGCCCGGTCAGAAGGCTCATGCAGTTGTTCTGGGGATTCCCTATGACGAGGGAACCACTTATCGGCCCGGGGCTCGGTTTGGCCCACGATCCGTACGAAATGCTTCCATGTTTTATAATTACGAAGGACAGGACGACCGTTATTTCGATGCGGATCGCCGGGAGTGGATCCTCTCAGGGAAAGTGATTGCAGATGCCGGCGATATCGGGATCGAGCCGTTATGCCTGGATGAAAACTGGAATACAATTACCCAGACGGTTCAATCCATTCTTGAAACCGATTCAGTTCCGGCGGTCATTGGTGGAGACCATTCCATTACGCATCCCGTCTTAAAAGCGTTTCAAGATAAAAGACCGCATTACATCCATTTTGACACCCATGTGGATTGCGCCCGATTTTTTACCAGCAAGTTTACCCACGGAAGTCCGGTATTACATATTCTTGAAGAACAACTGGCTCAGTCAATCACCTTAATCGGTGTTCGGGGACTAACCAATTCAGGGAATGACTTTTTATGGATTGAGAAACAGGGGGCAACCGTTATCACCGCCAGGGAGTTGAGAACAGGGCTGCAGAAATCGGAAAATTTCCCATTTAGCAAAGGTGATTACTACATCAGCCTGGACATCGACTTTTTTGATCCCTCCGCCGCACCGGGTACCGGAACCCCGGAACCCGGAGGGCTGTTCTTTCCTGAATTTTCAGATATCCTTCGCCAGATAACAAGAAATGGAAATATCATCGGTTTTGATGTAGTGGAAGTGAACCCGTTTCTGGATGACAAAGGGGATGTAACGGCCCACCTCGCTGCCCGTTGTATTCTTGAACTGATGAAGGCGGCACTAGACTAGTTTTAATCAGACACAAAGTGAGGAGTTGGAAATGATTAAAGATCATGATGTCACTCTGTTGATGAGTTCGGCGATATCCTGCACGCCAACATTTGCGTTGAGATCCGCCAGGCCGTCACGCAGCATGGTGACACAAAAAGGGCAGGAGGCAACAATATGATCCGACCCTGTTTTGATTGCTTCCTCTGCTCGCTCGCGGTTCATCCGCTTTCCGATGTTTTCTTCCATAAACATTCTCGCACCACCGGCACCGCAACAAAACCCCTTTGCTTTGACGCGGTTCATTTCAACGAGATTGGCGCTCAAACCAGCCGCGTGAATGAGTTTTCGGGGCGTTTCGTAAAGTCCGTTCCAGCGTCCCAGGTAACAGGAATCGTGAAAAGTGATGCTTTCGATATTTGACCTGCTGATCTGCAGCCGTTTTTGTTGAATGAGCTGAAGGAGAAATTCTGAATGGTGAACCGTGTGGTACTTGGCACCGAATTGGGGATATTCATTTTTAATGGTGTTAAAACAATGGGGACAGCTGGTGAGAATGGTTTTAGGTTGATACTGACGGAGGGTTTGAATATTTTGCGCGATCATCATTTGCGCTAAATATTCATTACCGGCACGACGGACCATATCCCCATTACACCGCTCTTCCGGTCCTAAAATGGCGAAATCGACACCCGCTTTCTTCAGAACATGGACCAGTGCTTTTGAAATTTGGATACCCCGGTCATCAAACGAACCCGCACACCCGACATAGTAGAGAATATCCGCATCCGGGTGATCCGCCATCAGTGGGACGTCCATTCCGACAGACCAGTCCGCTCGGCTATCGTTGCTGAAACCCCACGGATTTGACTGGTTTTCAAAGTTTGTAAAAGTTTCCTGTAACTCAGGTGGGAAAGCAGCTTCCATGAGGACCTGGCTTTTTCGAATTTCAAGCAGCAGGTCCAGGTGCTGGATATTGACCGGACAAATATTTTCACAAGCTCTGCAGGAAGTGCAGGACCAGATGACGTCAGGGTGGATCGGCGATTGGCCCCTGACCAGTGGATCAAAATTATCAGCATCTGTTGACAATAGTTTGTCGGCCTGGCTCAAAAGGTCATTTTTTAAATCGGAAATAACAGACTTTGGTGATAATGGTTTGCCGGTTATACTTGCCGGACACTGCTCCTCGCAACGACCGCATTCCGTGCAGGCGTAAAGATCCAGCACGTTTTTCCAGTTCAATTCAGAAATATTCCCAAGGCCGAAACTTTCGATTTTTTCATCTTCAAGATCGGTTTTTATCATCGCTTTTGGTATATCCAGCGGTTTTAAAAAGACGTTCGGGGCGGCCGCGAGCAGGTGCAGGTGCTTGGAGGACGGAATATAAATTAAAAATCCCAAAATCGTTAAAATATGAAGCCAGTAACTGATTTCATATCCCAAATACTTTTGGGCCCCTGTCAGTTCGGATACCTGAAAAAGTTTGGAAAATAGCGCGCTGATGGTGAAGTACCGGGTATAATCAAAAGCCTCTTTGCCGGGGGGAAGCACGATTTGGAAGGCATTGATGAGATGAAAGGTAATGATGATGACCGCCGTAAACAGGATAATCAATCCGGCATCCAGGCTGTTTGTCAGGTAGGCGGGTTTGATAACGATTCGCCGATATAAGGCGCAGATGAGACCCAAAAGAACCAGGAAAGCCAATATATCGGCGACAAATAAATAGGCCCCATAAATTTCAGGAATCCAGAATTCAACTCCAAAACTTGGAAAGACGCCCTTTATCATTAATTCGGCCGAGTGGGGTTGAACCGCTAAAAACCCGAAAAATATAAACGTATGCCCCCAACCGGGCAACTTTTTTTGCCTGACGTTCCGTTGTCCCAAAACATCCGTGACCAGGACCTTAATGCGCTCCCCGATTCGATCCACCCGGATATCGGTTTTTCCGGTCACGCTTTTCATGATGTGATACAATCGCCGAACTCGGTTTGAAAAAATACCGAAGGTAGCCAGAAGCAGCAGCACCATGAAGATCGGCTTCACAAGAACATATACGCCCATCTATCTCCTTTTTAAAAACGTTGCCCGGTTGATGACCCATCCATTTTACGATTTTTTAAAAACACCGAGTTCCTTTTCAGCCGCTTCAACAATGGATCGGATGTTTTTTCGGACCTTCTCCGGCAGCGGTTGCGGCTCATAGGTTTCGAGAATATCGATCACTTTTTCCTGTGCCCGTTGATAAATGTCTTTGCTTCCGGCTGCTTCCCAATCTTCTCGCATGCGCCTGTCGATGAGTTGGGCTTGGGATTGAGATTTCATATGTTGAAATGTGGTATCATGGGAAAGATAGTCCTTGCCGATTCCCATTTCTTTGATCACGTTTACCGCCAACGTTTCATCATTTACAGGTATCCCCCCAAGTGCATAAAGAATCATTTCGGCAATTTCATGATCCAGTACCAATTGCGCCAAATCAAAAGTGATTCCCATTTCAAGCATTCCCAATCCGTAGATGACGTTGGCACCTGCCAACGCGGGTAATAAGCCTGTCATGGTTTTTTCAAATCCTGATTGGGCGTCCACCACTTTGCTATCGCTCTACCCGCCGGCAACAAAACAGGGAAGGCTGTAATATCGGGCCAGGCGGGCAACCGCCGCGCTGATCATGCCTGTTTCCGGAGACCCGACGGTTGCCGTTGCCATCCTCAAGTCCAATGGACAGGTGGAACTGCCGTACACAAAGGGGGACCCCTTTTGTGTCAACTGGGTTAATACCAGACTGGCCAATACTTCAGAATTTTGAACCACCAGGGTGCCGGCCAAATGAACAGGCCCTGATCCCCCTGCCATTGCCATGCCGATAACATTTACGCCCAAGCCGTTTTCAGCGGCCGTCATGAGAATATCGCAATGATGTCCGGGCAACTTTAACGGGCTGATGGGACACGTCGAAAAAGATAGAAACGGGCGTTCTCTCAGGCGAGTCCGGTCGCCGGCGATTTCAGCACACATATCGATAATTTTTTCAGCCTGGTACTTATTCACCGGGCCCAGCCAGTGATGTTTGGACGTATTTGTCAAGGAGGCTTCAGCATTGTGGATTGCTTGCACTTGCGGCGGTTTGTCATGGGAACACATGGCTCTTTCATACGTTTCCACATGCTCCAGAGCGTCAATGACCCGGGCTGTTTTTTCGATGTCCGCTTTTGTGGTATCTCTGTGCTCTCCGGTGTAGGGGTCCACAAACTTGATCCCTTCACCAAAGTTGGTGAAAGTGACCCGGTTGTCTTCTAAGATAACATCATGCTCCGGCGTTCGCCCATAAGCCATGAATGTCGGCGGTGCGGATTGAATAGCGGATTCCACGACCCAATGGGGGATCTTGACCACCTTCTTTTTTCGATCCACCTTGCATCCACCATCCGCATACAGATCAAGGGCCTTGTCATTTTCGACAAAAACACCCACATCTTTCAGCACTTCCAGGGTAGATAGATGTATTTCATGGATCTCATCATCAGTCATGACGTTAAGACTGAATCCTGAATTGCGTCGGATCCCGACTTTTGATCTTCGTTTCATTGATACACCTCCTGCATTTTTATTTTTGATTGTTGGGTATATTTACATGGGGGGACATGCTTACATCCTTACCCGTTTACCCATAGGATCCAAAAAAGGCGATGTTCGTCAAGGAGAGCTGCCTTAGAACAGAACGTTGTCCTTATTCGCCTTTTTTGAGTTCGGCTTCAAATACTTCAACCATCCGTCTCATCTCCTCTGAAACACCCTCTTTAAGTGGATACGGTTTGTGATTTTTAAGAATATGATCGGCCAATTCATAAGCGCGTGCCTCTATAGGCCTGTCGGCGTTGTTTTCCTCCCATCGGATGCGGGACCTTCGATCAAAAAGCTTGCTTTGTGACTGGCTTCGCATGAGATTGAGACTCTGTTCATGTGAGATGTATGCCCCGCCCGGACCCACTTCATGGATGACATCCATAGACAGCGTTTCATCGCTGATCTTAATGCCGCTAATGGCGATCTTGACCATTCTGATCATTTCAGCATCCATGATCAATTTGGCAAAATCCATTGTCATTCCCTGTTCCAATACACCGGAACCAAAAATGATGTTTCCGCCGGCCAGCCCGCTTAAGGTGGCGCTCAATGTAAATTCATAAGCCGACTGGGAATCCGGCAGTTTGCTGTCGGATGCCCCACCGCCCACCCAACTCGGTAATCGGTAATATTGTGCTATTTTCGCGATTGCCGCATTGATCATGCCGAATTCCGGCGAACCGATGGCGGATGTGCCGAATCTTAGATCAAGGATCGTACTGGTGCTCCCATAGGTGCAGGGAATTCCTTTGGCCATGATTTGTGCAAAGACAATGGCGGATAAAACTTCCGCATTATGCGTCACGAGTGTGCCGGCCAAAGATGCAGACGATGTTGCTCCGGAAAGGCTCATGGGCAGTATGAGCATGCCCACCCCCAGTTTGCAGGCTTCCATCATCACTTCACAGATGTCATCTGTCAGGACCAGCGGGCTTGTCGGACAGACGGTAGCCGTAAAAATGGGCCTTTTTTTAAATGCATCCCGACCCCCCGTACAAACCGATGCCATTTCAACCATAACCTGAAGCGCCCTGGGTGAATCGGCCCCTAAAAAAATATGTTTGCCTGTGTGGGTGAGTAACACTTCAAGGTTGTTTACGGACTGTGCACCTCCAGGGACATCCGTGGCGTTGACACTTCTCGCCACCACATCAATTTCATCCAGATAATCGCAAACTTTGGCCAAGTTTCCGCAGTCTTGCTTGGTCGCCCGCCGAACCTGTTGGGTAGATGGATCGATAACATTGATGCATCCGCCAAAAGTCGTAAAACCGACCCGATTGGGTTCTGTCAGGAAGTCATTCTCCGGATTTCGGCCATGATAAATAAACGTATGGGGGACGCTGCATATGCATTCCTCCACCAGATAGGAGGGTAGCTTCACAATCCCGTAGTTGTCAAACGGTTCAATCGAAGCGCCGCTGCCGTGAAATATCTCGAGGGCTTTTTTATGGGTTACTTTAATGCCGGTGTTTTGGAGAATTTGCAAGGTCGCGTAATGGATAGCGTCCAGTTCATCTTTTGAAAAAGAATTCAAGCCTAAACCGGTCGTTGTATTGACACCGCTTTTAACAATTCTTTTCATTTATCAACTCCTTATAACCCAGGGTGGTTATCAATCATTATTTGAAAATGCCGGTTGTAAGGGCCTGGCACGAGCAATTATTTTTCAATTGGAAAACGTGTCTTTAAATATGTAGTGTCTTTTCGCCAGCTTGCAACGAGCGCTCGGGTTTGATTCAAGGGTTTATAATGAAGTTCAACATTATTCGGAGTTAATCCTACCAGCGATCCACCATTGTTCGGTTACCATTTTTTCTCGCCTGGATATAATTGAAAAGATCCTTTTCAAGTTGAGGATCAATATCCGGTTTGACATAAGCGCTCAGCCGATCATGAAGTACCTCGGTTGCTTTTTCGTTGATCCGCTTTTGTCCCGAAGCATGCCACCTGGCATACCCCTGGCGATTGGCAATGCTGCTGTTGGAAACTTGGTTTTGGCAATGTTGTAATGTTTTGGGATGGGTGAGATATTCGCCTCCAATACCCACTTCCTTTATCGTTTCAATATCGATGGGGCCCTCGACATCATCCAAAGGTCGGGAAGATTCCAAAATAACTTTACAAATTTCTTCATCAATAATGAATTTTTCCATGCTCATTTCAGCATATGATCCAAGCATACCGACCGTGTGTAAAATAAAATGGCTCCCTCCATAAATAGCTGTAGAGAGGCTAAGCGCTGACTCATACCCGGCCTGGGAATCGTGGAAGTGGGCATCTGTAAGCGCGCATCCCCCCCGGGAAGGTAAATTGTAAAACTGAGCCATCTGCAGGGTAGCTGAAGTCAACCTGTGAAATTCAGGGGCGCCCATGGCGAGACATCCGGTGCGCAGGTCTAATATCGATGACGACCCTCCAATGACAACCGGAGTGCCCGGCCGGACCAATTGGGCCAGAGTCAAGCCGCCCAGCAACTCGGCATTCTGCTGGGCCAGAGTTTCTGAAAGCGTTACCGGTCCGGTCGCACCTGCCAACACCAATGCGCCAAAAACCAGCGCCTGGCCATACCGGGCAAATTCGATTATTGACCCGGACATTTCAGGAGAGTAACGAAATGGGGAAAACGGTGTGATCAGGGAAATGGTGACCGGCTTTTCAATCAGGGTATTTTTATCTCCCCAAACCATAGCCGCCATGTTGATGCAGTCTCGAGCGCCGATTTTAGAAATGGGACTTCCCATAAACGGCTTGTCACAGAGCACAATGTTAGAAAACAACATGTCTAAATGGGATGTTTCAGCCGGCACATCGGTGGGTTGGACCATCAGAAAACCATTGACATTGATTATTTTTGAGGTGTGCACCAACTTGCAGTAATTTTCATAATCCGACATCAGAGAAGGCCGTTGGCGACCATCCGCCTCGAGGCTGAAAGGTGCACCGTATCCCGGGGCAAAACCGCGATCATCCCCACCGATACTAACGGAATTGATTTGATTTCTTGCGGTAATGCCAAAGCGCGAAGGGGCTGAATCGATGGCATTGCGGACTTCTTTTTCCGTAAAATAGACGGTCTCTCCGTCAACCTTGAAGCCGGCCTTGCGAAAAATTCCGATCGCTTCTGCATCATGAAAAGCGATTCCAACTTCAAAAAGAAGCGCCATTGAAGCGTCATGAATCTTCATCAGCATCTTAGGGTTGACTACTGAGATCGGATTTGCCACTTTTAATAGTCCTTTCGCTTAATAACCGTTTTCAGCTATCATAGAAAAAAGGTCGAAAGATCACCCGGGAGGGCAACCTCTCAAATCTATCGCAACATCTGACTTTTTCGCTGATTAAGATAAGTGCATCTCATTGTCAACCCCAAAAAGCAGGTATTTAAAAAAGGCTGCCTTTAAAAGAACTTGTCGACTGTTTTTATGAGTTTGTCGGATTTAAATACACATACAAGCCTTTATTTTCATGCTGACGGATGTTCCATAATAGATATTATTTCTTAAATGATGCTTGATGCTCTTTTTTTTGTCATTATTCATTTTCTGATAGAATATTTTAGAAAAGTCTTATAGGGTCATTTCCAAAATTTTTCTATTTTGAATTTTAAGGAAAAGTAGAAACCATTAACAAACAGGAGGTAGCAAAATGTCTGAACTGTATGTACAAATGTCCGAAGCTTTGGTTGGTGCTGATGAGGAGCGGGTTAAAAAATTGGTCGAAGATGCACTGGGACAGGGATTGGACGCAAAAGACATTTTAGACAACGGACTTATTGCAGGTATGGATATCGTGGGTGCCCGGATGAAATCCGCCGAGATGTTTATTCCCGAAGTTCTCCGGTCAGCCAGGGTGATGCAGGGTGCCATGGCGGTTTTGCGGCCTCATCTGTCGGAAGAGGATAGCCTTGGTCTTGGAACTCTGGTGATCGGTACGGTGGAAGGGGATCTGCATGATATCGGAAAAAATCTGGTTTCGATGATGCTCCAGGGTGTTGGGTTTAATGTGATCGATCTCGGCACCAACATCAAACCGCAGGATTTTGTTGAGGCGGTTAAATCCAATAATCCAAAAATCCTCGGCTTGTCGGCGCTACTGACCACGACCATGCCCAAAATGCAGGAGACCATAGAGGCATTAAAGGAAGCCGGACTCCGGGATCAGATCAAAATAATGGCCGGCGGTGCCCCGGTTACCCAGACATTTGTTAAGGAGATCGGGGCCGATGCTTACGGCGCCAATGCCGGCGCAGCTACCGAAAAGGCTGTTGAATTAGTTAAATAAGGCCCACTCACGACTTTAAAACAGATAAAAGTGGAAAAACCACGTTAAATAATAGTGAGGGGGTGATTTTATGAGACGGAATATAAAAGCCGGAAAGAAAACCGGTGGGGGGCTGAATTTTCAGGTTTTATCACAAGATGAACTATATGATATTCATCTTGGCACCCTTGAAGTCATGGAAAATACCGGGCTTCTAATTGATGATCAAGAAGCGCTTGAAGTGCTTGATGGAGGCGGTGCGGTGATTGATAAAAAAAAGCGAATTGCCAAATTTCCGCCCTATCTTGTTGAAGATGCCATCCGATCCGCACCACCCACAATTTTGTTGGCTGGACGGAATCCCAAAAATGATTTCGTTATGGAAAACAATCGGGTGGGATTTACGAATTTCGGTGAAGGGGTTTTTATCATCGATCCGTATACCCAAGAGCACCGGGAAACGACTAAATCCGATGTTGCAGCATCAGCTCTTATCGCTGATTATTTAAGTGAAATTGATGTGTATGAACGGGCGGTTGGTGCCGGCGACATGCCGGTAGAATCGGTCCAGCTTCATAACGCAGAGGCATGGCTTCCCAATACGTCGAAGCACGGGTTCATGGGATCGGACAACGGCTATGTGACAAAGAAACTGGTTGAAATGGCTGCTGCCGTTGTTGGGGGCAAAGACCAATTGCAAAAGCGTCCCATCATATCGTTCATTACCTGTCCGATCAGTCCGTTGCAACTGGTTCAGGATAGCTGTGAAATTATCATGGAAACCGCCCGAGCGGGCCTGGCGGTGAATGTTTTATCCATGGCCATGGCCGGGGGATCTTCACCCGCCACTCTGGCGGGAACTCTGGTGGGTCATAATGCCGAAGTTTTGGGCGGACTTGTTTTGAGCCAATGTACCCGCAAGGGGGCAAAATTTATTTACGGTAGCTCCACAACGGCAATGGATCTGAGGCTGGCGTCCGCTTCGGTAGGATCTCCGGAATGTGCATTGATCAATGCGGCGGTCGCTCAGATGTCAACCTACTATCTGCTTCCAAGCTGGGTAGCCGGCGGGTAGGGCGACAGCAAAACATGTGATGCCCAGTCCGGTCATGAAAAAACCATCACAGGCTTATTACCGGCGTTGGCAGGAGCCAACCTGATTTATGGCCTGGGTATGATCGAAATGGGCATGACCATTGATTATGGCCAATTGGTCCTGGATAATGAATTTGCGAAGATGATTAAATTTCTATTAAACGGGATTCCCGTCAATGACGATACGCTGGCGGTGGATGTTATCCGAGAGGTCGGTATTGGGAAAGACTTCCTGAGCCATGACCACACGTTTAAACATATGCGATCCCAATCTCAGCCGGTTCTCATCGACCGCAATATGAGAGAAGACTGGGAAGCCTCGGGGAGCACGGATATTTATCAAAGGGCTCAGGATAAGGCCAGGCATATTTTGGAAACCCACAAGCCCGATCCTTTGCCGGATGGCGTTTTGGCGAAATTGCGATCCATTGTGGAAGAAGCGGAAGAAGAGCTGGGAGTCAAAAGTAAAAAATGAATGTCTCGGCCCTTAACGATCGCTTAAGAGACCGTGGTTTGGCGGGATTCAGGATGTCATAAGTGACCGCCCAATGTCAACGGACGGCCTACTCTGTTAGATTGTGTCCATCCACAAACGGCATCTTTTGGCCCGGAGCGGCGTTTTCGCTCTTTTGAAATCCTCGAAATAGCTGGCTATGCCTGCGGTTTCAAAATTGCTCAAGCCTTGCTCTGAACCAAAATTTACCATTTGTGGACGGACACTATATTGGAACAAAAAGGAGATACTATGGGAAAAATCAGAACCCGGAGGGGTGACGGATTTCCACTTGAGATGAGCGAAAGCCAACTTATCGGAGATCTGGAGGCCGGCACGGAAGATGCCGCAGACAGAGGTAAAATCCCCCCCCTTTCCAAAGATGAATTGCAATATTTATTCGATTTGTTCGTCCTGCCGCATCGATTTGTAGGAGTCGAACCCGGCAATGAAGTCGTGATGACCTATGATGGGGCACCGCTCAAAATGATGCGAGCGGGGGTGGATATCCATCGGGTGCAAACATTACAGGTGTATGAAAAGCTACTGGGTGCCGATACCCTGGAACTGGGTCACGTTGACTATAGTTTTAAGCCGGTCAAACCGATAGTGGCAATGGAACAGACCGTCCTGGAGCAGGCTTTGATGGTCACGCATGCACCGCTTTTCTACGGGGCGATGCCGAATCTGGGGTTATACAGTCAGCCGGACGGTCCTTTTCCCAATCCATCCGAATTGCTGCCACAGGGGAAGATCAAAGAGGCTCAGGAATCCTATGAGAATTCGGTTGAAGATGCGGTCAAGGATATTGTTTTTGTCGCCAGCGCCATGTATGAATCCGGGGCAGATGGGATTAATCTTGACACGGTCGGGGCTGCGGGTGATGCTGATTTCCTGGCCGGTCTAAAAGCCGCCGAAATCCTGAAAGAGAAATACCCTGATATCTGTATTGAGATGGGGATGGCCAGCGAGTTTATTTTGGGGTTGCACGGAGAGCTGACCTATCACGGAGAACGGCTGGCCGGGATGTATGCCCATGATCAGGTCAAAATGGCGGAAAAGGCGGGTGTCACCATTTTCGGTCCTGTCGTAAATGTTAAAATCAGCCGGTCGTGTCCCTGGAACCTGGCACGGGTTATCACGTTTATTAAAGCCTGTTGTGAGGAAGCCAAAATTCCGGTCCACGCGAACATGGGCATGGGGGTCGGAGGTGTTCCGATGACGAGCCATCCGCCGGTGGATATTACCTCGCGGGCGTCTAAAGCCATGGTGGAAATATGCCGGCTTGACGGGTTGTAGGTTGGCGTGGGAGATCCGATGGGCATGGCGATATCACATGCGCTTGCCTCGGGCATGGGCGGAATGCGAGCTGCCGGAGATCTGGTGGCCCGCTTGCAAATGACACGAGGTATGAAGATCAACGAAGCAAAAGCATATGTGGCCGAAAAACTGAGCATTTCGATATTGGATCTGGCCGATCCCGTGGTGATGGAAGAGATTCGTGGGGATTTGGATATTGGCGTCATTTCTCCGATGCCCGGATGCGCCAAAGGGGGCGAAGCCAAAATTCGGATAGCTGAAGTTCTGGGAATCAATATTAACTGCGTCGACCGGCTCAAGAAAAAGGGCCTGTTATAAAGACTATGATCTTGGCGGGTCGGTTGCGGATATGAATTTTTGATGATTTGCGGGGGGTGGATCGCAATGTGATCGTGTGGACTCTAAATCCACATAGACGGGTGCAACTCCCGTACTCCCCGCCATCAGATGCCCGCAGATCGGTCGCAGCTAATTGATGCATCTTCCGAGCTTTCGGTTTTCGAACTCGTGTTTGAACGAAAATTAGGATTTTTCGTTCAAACCATAACGATTCGTCATTATCGAAATCGTGTGTGAAACTCTAAACGTTTGGGGCAACGTGCATCTTATAAGGGTTAAACCCCAGTGGTGTCAGGCGGGAATTGAGAGAAGGAGCGGATGGATTTTATTTTTACCGAAACGCAATCGCGACGCTTGAAGGAATTAAATGCGACCGATCCGGAACTGAATTATCGGTTTGAGAGCGTATCTGCCCGAGAAAAGGCATACCAAAAAATTGAAAAACAACAGGTCAAAAAAAATCGCCAACAGCTAAAATCATTTCGCGAGATACAATTGAGACCCGGACTTTGCAGACTTGAAAATCGACTGGGTGAGGTTCTGATCCAAAATGGGTTTGTCCAGGTAACCACCCCCATTATCATGTCCAAAGGGCTGCTGGCTAAAATGTCAATTGATAGCGATCATGCGCTAAACGAGCAGATTTATTGGTTGGATCGTAACAAGTGCCTCCGGCCCATGCTGGCGCCTCATTTGTATTATGTGCTTAAGGATTTGCTTCGCCTATGGGAAAAGCCGATTCGCATATTTGAAATCGGCCCCTGTTTTCGGAAAGAATCCCAAGGGGCAATACATTCCAGTGAGTTCACCATGCTCAATCTGGTGGAAATGGGTTTACCTCTTGAAGCTCGCGAGGCACGGCTTAAAGATCTGAGCGCTTTGGTGTGCGAAGCGGCCGGGGTGAGTGATTACTGTTTTGAAAGTGTTCATTCCGAGGTGTATGGCGCGACGACCGACGTTGTCGCCGGCAAGAACCGGGTGGAGGTGGGTTCGGCCGCCTTGGGGCCGCATCCTTTGGATCGACGCTGGGAAATCACTGAAAACTGGGTGGGGATCGGATTTGGCCTCGAGCGTTTACTGATGGTGGCGAACAACTTAAACAACCTGGCCAAAATGGGGCGGAGCCTTTCATATCTAGATGGGATTCGGTTAAATATTTGAGGATCTCATAAAAAAAGTGATTAAAAAACAATATATAGTGCCCGAACAAAAACTATGATTTTTTGTTCAGATCAAGGCGGATTAAAATTGTAACCCCCAAGCATACGCCTCTATTTTAAGGATTATAGTTTTATATCCAACGCAGATATGGGCTAAAAAGAGAGTTGTCGTTCAAGCATTAGTTAGTGTCCGTCCACAAATGGTAGATTTTGGTACAGAGCAAGGCTTGAGCAATTTTGAAACCGCAGGCATAGCGGGCTATATCGAGGATTTCAAAAGAGCGAAAACGCCGCTCTGGGCCAAAAGATGCTGTTTGTGGATGGGCACGAGTTAAAGGAAAGTACGATTTGATAGTTGGTGTTATCGGTGGAAACCTGCAAGGGATCGAAGCCGCTTATTTGGCAAAAAAGGCGGGTTGGGAAGTTGTTGTCGTTGACCGGCGCCCACAGGTTCCGGCAGCGGGTTTGTGCGACCGGTTTGTTCAATTGGATGTATTGTCGGAAAAACAGTTGGGCGATGCCTTAGGTGGTGTTGATCTTATTATTCCGGCTCTGGAAGATACCGCCGCCCTGGCAGGTTTAAACCGATGGACCCGGGAAAACAACATACCGTTTGCCTTCGATGCCGATGCCTACGACATTTCCGTGTCCAAACAAAGATCAAATCAGCTGTTTGCCCGTTTAGGGATCTCGATTCCGCGTTCCGATGCCGGGGGAGGCTTTCCGGTTGTGGCTAAACCCAATACAAGCAGCGGCAGTCAGGGTGTTACCATTTTCCACGATTCAAAAGCGCTTCAACAGCATTTAAAAAGTTCCAACGAACAATGGGTGGTTCAGGAATTTGTTACCGGTCCGGCGTATTCTCTGGAGGTTATGGGGTGGTCCGGTCTTTATATCCCGCTGCAGGTCACCGATCTTGAGATGGATTCACGATACGATTGCAAGCGGGTGATGGCGCCCACCCATTTAAAGCCGTCACATGTATGTGATTTTAAAGAAATAGCGACGATTTTGGCCGATGAATTGAATCTTAACGGTCTGATGGATGTGGAAGTTATTTTACACCAGGACACCTTGAAGGTGCTCGAGATCGATGCCAGATTGCCGAGCCAGACACCGATTACCGTCTACTGGTCCACGGGTATGAACATTGTAAAAATGTTGGGAAACCTTTTTGTCAACGGCACTTTAAAAAAACAGCCTGTTAATGATCAGAAACGGGGGGTGGTGTTTGAACATATCCGGGTATCAGCCAACCTCCTCGAAACAGGGGGCGAGCACATCCTATCCGGTCAGGATCCGCTTCATATCGCAACCGGTTTCTTTGGAGCCGATGAGGCTGTTACCAATTATGCTCCGGGTCGTAAAGAGTGGGTTGCCACATTGATTATGTGTGGAAAAAACCGGCAGGTTGCATGGAAAAAGCGAAATGCGGTCATTGCCGAAATACGGAAACGCTTTAACATCGAAAAATACCGGGACCCGGTTCCGTCACCTTTTATCCGGGAGTCCTGTTTTGACAAGGCTTAAAACCGCTGATATTGCCGGCCTGGATTCGATGCTCAGTCTGTATGAGGCTGAACTCATTGCCAAAACCGGCGATAATTTGATCGGTCTTGCATGCCGTGCAGCAGATATTTCTAAGGGTCATTTTCAAAAAAAGGTAAACGCTTTATCCATCGGCCTGATCCCCATCACCAGTGGACAGGGAATTATTATTGGATTTTGTGATGCAGTTGCAAGCATCCTTTCACATGTCGGTGGGAAGGTTTTTGTAACCCAAAAGCCGGATGTGGGCGGATGGGCGGAGAGTTTTGAAAGAGGTGCGGATATCGTGATGATGGCTGATGATGATCGATTCGTGGCTCTCAACATGACTCCTCGCCTGGTTGTCGATAATGCAGTCGCCACCGGGAGGGCCTTTGCCACGGGATTGAATATGATGGCCGGCAACCTCGAAGATTGTGCAGTTTTGGTAATCGGGTGCGGTCCGGTGGGCACAAGTGCAGTTGAAACACTGATCCGGATCGGCGCGCGGGTTACGATCTATGATATCCATCCCTCAAGATGCCGGGACCTAAAAGATAGGGTTAACACACCCTTAAAATCAGCTATCCGTTTGGCGGATGATCCGGAACCGGCGTTAACCGAGAACAAGTTTATCCTGGATGCCTCACCGGCTGAAAATATAATTAAAGTCGATCACATCACAACAGAGACTTATATCAGTGCGCCGGGGATTCCTCTGGGATTAAGCGAAGCAGCCGGATTGAAAGTTTCAAACCACCTGCTGCATGATCCCTTGCAGCTGGGTGTGGTCACCATGCTGGCGATGGCTGTAAAGCATCTGCCCTAGCGCGCAGGAAACCGTTTGATATAACTTTTGGATACCGATATTGATAAACACTCCATGAAAAACACGGATAAGAAAAAAAAGCCGGCCAAACGATACTATCGGAAACGTGTCGATCTCTTTCGCATCATTGAAAAAATAAAACTATGGCCCTCAAGAAGAGGCGTTTTACACGGCATCAGAACCATTGAAAGAATCGGGGATCAAGCCCGAATAACCACCCACTGCAACAAATCCTTTATGGTGGCCGATTCCCGAAACAGTCGTGCTGCGCGGTGGATGAGAAATAAATGGTTTAAAGCGGTGTGCCCCGTGTGTCGGGTTCCGGAATGGAAGCTGGCAAAATATTCGTCCACCCAGTTCAAACGCCATTATGGATCGCGGCTGATGAATGAGAACGAGCATAAATTCTAAATTCAATTGCTCAGCTCGATAGTCAAGTATTCATCGCGGGATTCGAATCACCATTGTAGTTATTTTAAATTCAACAGAGGAAATAATGATCGAATTACATATTGGAATTGTTTCAAAAGAATTGAAAATATCTTCTTCTCAGGTAAAAGCAACCGCTTTGATGCTCGAGCAAGGGGCCACGATACCCTTTATTTCTCGATATCGGAAGGAATCCACCGGCAGTCTGGATGAGGTCGCCGTTGCCGCCATACGGGACAGGATGGAAAAACTGAGAGACCTGGATCGGCGGCGAGAGGCCATCGTCAAATCTTTAACGGATCGAGATCTGCTGACAGATGAGTTAAAAGAAACCCTATCCACGGCCGAATCCATTACGGTCCTGGAGGACATCTATCTCCCCTTTCGGCCCAAGCGTCGCACCCGGGCGACCCTGGCAAAGGAAAAGGGGCTTGAGCCCCTGGCGGCAATGATATTTAAACAAGATGATATGGATCCGGAAGCCGAGGCCGCATCTTTTCTCGACCCCGATAAAAAAGTTGAGTCCGTAGAGGATGCCCTTGCGGGGGCCAGAGACATCATTGCCGAATGGGTGAGTGAGAACCAGGCGGCGCGTGAGAAAATGCGCGTGCTTTTTATCAATAAAGGTATGCTGCGATCAAAGGTGGTTAAAGGGAAAGAAGAAGAAGGTATTAAATTCAAAGACTATTTTGACTGGGAAGAGCCGGTCTCAAAGGCACCTTCCCACAGGATTCTGGCGATCCGACGCGGAGAGAAAGAAGCGTTTTTGATCCACCGCATCGTTCCACCCGACTCTGAAGCCATTGATTTGCTCCAAGCACTTTTTATAAAAAAAGAGAACGCTGCATCCGATCAGGTTAAGGTGGCCATCAAGGACAGCAACAAACGGCTCCTTTCAGCTTCCATAGAGGCTGAAACACGCCTCGCTGTAAAAAAGCGGGCGGATGCCGCAGCGATAAAAATATTTTACGAAAACCTGAGACAGCTACTGCTCGCTCCACCCCTAGGCAGCAAAAACGTTTTGGCCATCGATCCGGGGTTCAGGACGGGTTGCAAATTGGTCTGTCTGGATCGACAGGGAAAGCTGCTTCATAAGGATACCATTTATCCTAGTTTTTCAGCGCGGAAAGTAAAAGAGGCGGGCGAAACCGTATTGGACCTGTGCAACCGGTTTAAAACCGAGGCGATCGCCATCGGAAACGGCACTGCTGGAAGGGAAACAGCATCTTTTATCGGGAGCCTGGGCCTTCCAAAAGCGATCAATGTGGTGATGGTGAATGAAAGCGGTGCATCAATCTATTCTGCCTCCGATGTTGCACGGGAAGAATTTCCGGACGAGGATGTGACCGTCCGGGGTTCGGTATCCATTGGACGACGACTCATGGATCCCCTGGCGGAACTGGTGAAGATTGATGCCAAATCCATCGGAGTCGGGCAGTATCAGCATGATGTGGACCAGATTGCCTTGAAAAAAAGCCTCGAGGACGTGGTTACCAGTTGTGTAAATAGTGTGGGGGTTGATGTGAACACGGCAAGCAAGCAGCTGCTGACCTATGTTTCGGGAGTTGGGGCGAATCTTGCAAAGGGAATTGTTGAATACAGAGATCACAACGGGCCTTTCAAATCACGCTTGGATCTTTTACAGGTTCCGCGACTGGGCCCAAAAATCTATGAGCAGGCGGCCGGGTTTCTTCGTATCCGAAAAGGAGACAATCCCCTTGACGCGTCCGCGGTTCACCCGGAGAGTTATTATATTGTTGATACCATGGCCCAGAATCTGGGGTGCATGGTGGCTGATCTGTTAGCTGACGGTGAAATCAGAAAAAAGATCGATTTATCTCGCTATGTGTCCGATAGTTTGGGCATGCCGACATTGAGAGATATCATGGCTGAACTGGCCAAACCGGGTCGGGATCCCCGGGAACAGTTTGAGACTTTTAACTTTGCCGAGGGCATCGAGACCCTAGAGGACGTCAAATCCGGGATGATACTTCCGGGCATTGTCACCAATATTACCGACTTTGGTGCTTTTGTCGATATCGGTGTTCATCAGGATGGGTTGGTGCATATCAGCCAGATTTCCAATCGGTTTGTGAAAAATCCGGCCGATGTATTAAAACTCAATCAGAAGGTTAAGGTGAAGATACTGGAAGTCGACCCGCGGCGAAAACGAATTTCCATGTCCATGAAAAGCGGACCCGATCCAAACCGGGTATGCGGTCAAGATGCATCGGTGGATAAAATATGAAATTATTTTTGTACGAGTCCTTATCAGACGGGCCACTGCGTTTCGGCCGCCGTA
>SDBV01002505.1_pt1 | contig 27523 bp, 22 predicted proteins | sample 2277081 | NCBI WGS metagenome assembly SDBV01 (sample SAMN10402039, study PRJNA504765) | marine sediment metagenome | isolation source: marine sediment core GS10_PC15, 223 cmbsf | place: Arctic Ocean: Southern Knipovich Ridge | collected 2010 | reverse complement strand
TAGCGAAAGAACACGAGAGATCGGAATTCGAAGGGCATTAGGTGCCAAGAAACGTGATATTATCATCCAGTTTTTATCGGAGACACTGATCTTAACAATTTTAGGCGGGGTCATTGGAATTGGCGTCGGGATGTTTATTCCTTACATGGTGACACTATTTGGTAAAATGCCGACAGTTGTTACCACGTTTTCACTTGTACTTGCTTTTGGAATAAGCGCAGCAACGGGCATAATTTTCGGCCTATACCCGGCTTATCGTGCAGCAAATATGAATCCTATAGAATCGCTTCGTCACGAATAATGAACATTTAATTGTACGTCTTGCTTCAAAGTTCCGCTCAGCAGCATCCGCTCTTACCGTCGTCGCAGCCGCACGTCGGGTCAGTACCTTTCAGTGCACCGATTATAACCCCGGTTACGCAACCAACGCCCGAATCGACCGTGATCGCCCCGGGTTTGCAGTTCGTCGAACACGCCCCGCACTCCATGCACGCATCGATGTCAACCATCTTCGCCTTTTTGCTCTCCATCACGAACACCGCATGCGGACACACCTCGGTACATTTCTTACATCCGATACATTTCTCCGCATCGTACGCAAGCGTTACAACATTTTTTAAATATCTAAGCTCAGTCATTTTCAACTCTCACGACTAATTAACAAACAAACTTATTATCCACAAAACACTTCCCAAGACAACAGCTATCGCCTGCAATGGTATCGCGACTTTCATCTCTTTTTTTACACCGGACAAAGATGTGTATGTCGTCGCTCCCGTAAAATTCATAACCACAAAACTCGCAAGCGCAGGTATCGCCAGCAACCACGCACCAACCAGGAACCAATTGAATCCGCAACTCACACAATCATTATGACCGGCAATCCCCTGCCATAACAAAAGCCCGTCAATCGCAAGACCTATCCATAACCCCTTAAGGCAAAACGCCCTGCCGCCCAGCCACGGCAAAAGCACAGGGCCTGCTACCACAGAAACCATAAAAACAACAAACAGCAATAATGCATTCGTCAAACCAAACGCAATCGCATTATCGGTGGAATACAACCCTTCACCATTAAACCCTGACAGCAAGAACAACACCATGGCGATAAAGATCAGATACTTAAATCCGAAAACGATCTCGACGGGGATAAGTACAATTCGATCTTTAAGCGAAAATTCGATCCTGCGCATCTCCGGCGTGGCCTCATAACCAGCATCTATAAACGCCGCTAGGTCCTCGCATCTAACGGGACCGAACACAACGCTAAAACCGCTAAGCTCTCTAACCGTATCTGCCGCAACCGATGGCGCGCCAAGTTGAGGGACGATAACTGTTTTGTGCGATACGATCTCGCTGAGCCTTACATCCTCGATGCGTTTTACAAGCTCATCGGTGCCGAACGTCCCCTTACCTGCGGCACACCACACGTTGATACCATCGGTATCGAGAACAAGTATCCACGCGTCACGTCCTGCCATACTGGCACGCAGCCTGTCAAAGCTCATCTTATAGTTAGCGCTTACAAGTACATCGGATCTGTCCGTCGGATCGCCAACGGCGTACAAGCCGGGCTCGACAAAATAATGCATCCTGCCCATGTTCCAGCGGGCCTTCCACATACCCATCTTGTCCGCAAAGTCAAGCTCCGCAGGAACCTTGACGATCTCTCTTTCGTTAAACGTAAACGTCGTTGTGTTATGTATTTTAGCCATCTATATCCACAGCCTCTTTTCTTTCGAACCATCCCTGCGTATTCAAACAGAACTTTACCAGCCCCAGCATAAGCGGAACCTCGATCAGCACACCTACCACCGTAGCTAGCGCTGCACCCGACGATAAGCCGAACAGCATCGTACTCGTCGCGATCGCAACCTCGAAATGGTTCGACGCACCTATCATCGCCGACGGCGCCGCATCCTTATACGATAATTTCAGCATCTTCGCAGCTATGTATCCCAACGCAAATATCAGCAGTGTCTGTATCGTAAGCGGTATCGCTATCCACAATATCGTCAGCGGATTATTCAGTATCACCTCGCCCTTGAACGAAAACAGAAGCACCAGCGTCGCAAGCAATGCAATGATCGTTATCGGCGTAAGTACATGCAAAAACTTTTCCTTAAACCACTGCTCTCCTTTTACGGCTATGATCTGCCTTCGCGAAATATAACCAGCCGCCAGCGGCAGCGCAACATATATTCCAATAGACAACAGCAACGCCTGCCACGGAACCGGCAAACGCCCCACACCTAACAAAAACCCGCCCAAAGGCCCATACAATAAAAGCATCGCCAACGAATTGATCGCAACCATCACAAGCGTATGCCCGTCGTTGCCCTTTGCAAGAAAACCCCAGACTAAAACCATCGCCGTACACGGAGCGATGCCGAGCAGAATGCACCCCGCCAGGTAACTTCGCCAAAGAGGAACTTGTAATACTTTCACACCCGCTTGCATAACCACAGTGCCCTCGCCATAAACGGCGCCCACCTCAAGGTCCAGACCGAAAGGCATCTTAACATGATCGACCGCCTCCGGGCCTATGAATCCAAGGAACAGCGTACCCAAAAACAACACCGCGATAGCATACATCGTAAACGGTTTGATCGCCCAGTTAATAAAAAGCGTAAGCCCCACTGGTTTAATGCTCTTTCCTGCCTTTAGCACTTCGGCAAAATCGATCTTGACCATGATCGGGTACATCATAAAGAACAGACACGCCGCGATAGGTATCGAAACAACCGGAGCGTCGTTTACATATATCGCCATCGAGTCAAGCTTCGTCGCGAAACCCGGCGCAACCTTACCGAGTATTATTCCGCCGACAATGCAAAGACCAACCCATACGGTCAAATACCTTTCAAAAAAACCTATCCCTGTCTTTTCCATTTTTTCCATGTCTAAAACCTTACTAACTTGCTAAAAGTAAAAACCCCATCACTATCAAAACCACTCCGCCTGTCATCTGTATCGGCTTTATAAATTTCTTACCTAATGTACTTACCGCACCTAAGTTCACCCCCAGCATTACCGCTCCCACCGGCAAAGTAAACCCGAGCGCAAACATCAGCGCCGTAAGCGAACCGAATACCGGGCTGTTCTTAACAAGCGATGTGCCAAGCACCAGCCACAACAATGGCGAGCAACACGTAAATGTCATCGCCGCGCTTACCAGCCCAATCAAAAACCCGAACACCGCACAGCCGAAACCGCCGGTCACTTTAATGCCTTCAGGTACTTTAATTTTAGGAAGTCGAAACGGCACCATATTCAAAACAGCCATCCCGAAAATAATAACGACTAAGCCCGCAATATATTTGCCATACTGCCCGAACCCGCCGATCGAACCGAGCAACGCCCCGCCCATGGCAAGAGTAGCGCCTATCGCAAGAAAGTATGCAACCCACGCGATAATTGATTCGGCTTTGGCCTTTTTACGACTGGCCGCCAACCCTGCCATCGCACCTATCACGGAATAGTTGCACCCGGCACTTAAGATCGTAAACACCCCCGCAAGAAACGATATCAGCAAAAACACCGCCATCGAAACTTCCGAATTTAATAAATTTTCAAACCATAAGGTCATAAGCTATTTCGCCATTGACGAGCATGCAGCCGCACCGTCACCCGGTTTACTTGACGAACAACTCGCCTTTGCGTCAGCTTTTGCAGTTGTCGAAGGACACACCGCTGTTTTGTCAGCCATCGCTGCCTTATCGGTTGCAGGGCACGCCGCCGCCTTATCCGCACCGCAGGCATTTGCTGCAACGGTACCGTCAGGACAAACGCCGCCTGCGCAACCGCCGGCCTTGTTCTTGTTCAGTATCGAATTTGCAACTACAACACCTGCCAGGATGAGCACTATCAGAAACAACAATCCCTTGAAACCGCCGCCGCCGGAGCTTCCTCCGCCGTCAACACCATCGCAACAGCCTTGACCGCAACATTCATCCTTTTCTTCGTTTTCAACTTCGTTTACATTTTCGTCTGTCATTACATCTTTCCTTTCAATTTGTCATTCCTGCGAAAGTATGTAACCCGTCCTTTTTCGCAGACTGTGCTTTACACAACAAGCTAACGGATCACGATCTTATCACCCTATAAGGGTGTCATTCCAGCGAAAGCTGGAATCCATATTTTCAGTTAAGGCTTGTATCGCCTAATAAACTAATGAATCACTTAGTTATCTGCCTAAAGGCAGCTTTCAAACTCATTAATTTTCGTTTAATTCCATAAAAAACCCTGATATCTCTTTCAAAACTTTTTTATCCACCCAGCATTCTATCTTTTGCCCCTTGCGTTCCATATGTATCAGCCCTGCCCTGCGAAGCTCATTTACATGATGCGACAGCGTTGACGCCGCAATACCAAGGTCCTTACCAAGCTCACCGACACACGGACATATACCGTTATGTGTATCATACGTAACCCCTTTTTCGCAGCAGCTCACCAAGCGGCGGAATATCCGAAGCCGATTCGGATGGGCAAGAGCCTTAAGAACCTCGGCGGTTTTGTTTAAATTTTTATTTCGATATTTCGACATTTATCGAATTATATCGGCTATAATATTATTTTGCAACAATAATTTAAAAAAAACATCATAATTGTCATAAATTCTTACCACAAAAAGGTTTGACCCAGGCCGAAAAACCCCTATATTTGATTATATTATGCGATTAATACTGCTTATTGGTGTTGCAGGTGGACTTGGAGCGGTCAGCCGATACGGACTCATAACGTTCCAGGACGTAAAAGCAATACGATACTCAAAAGACTAACTATATTTTACGGAGCATACAATGAATAAAGAAATTCGTTTTAACAAGGCCACTGCCCTACTTCTTATAACAATGATCACAGCCGCTTTCGCATTGCTTGGTTGTGACGAACGGATCATCCCGGTAGCAGGTTCCATCGATGATGTTACCGCTCCTATCGTCGCTGCCCCGTCCGCTGATATCGCAAAGGCACCGGAAACCGAAAAGCTTTTCGATTATCGACAGATCGAATTAGCCAATGGCATGAAAGTCGTCACCGTCGAAGACTTCTCCTGCCCTATCGTAGCTGTCCAGGTCTGGTACCACGTAGGCTCTAAGAACGAGGACCCCACCCGGCAGGGATTCGCCCACATGTTCGAGCACATGATGTTCAAGGGCACAGACTACGTCGGAGAAAAGGATCACTTCGGATTCATCCAGCGCGTCGGCGGATCGAATAACGCGTACACCAGCTTCGATACTACCGTATACCTTCAAACATTACCTGCCGATCAGGTCGAGCTTGCATTATGGCTCGAAGCAGAAAGAATGAATTTCCTCAAGATAGACCAGGACAGGTTTAACACCGAACGCAAAGTCGTAGAAGAAGAACTCAGAATGGGAGAAAACAGACCTTACGGAACTCTCTTTAAAAAAGAGATCAAAGAACTTTTCAAAGAACACCCATACCAGTGGTCGCCCATCGGAAAGCTCGCCCACCTAAGAGCAGCCTCCGTCGCAGAGCTTAGAGCATTCTGGACAAAATACTACGTCCCAAACAACGCAACACTCGTCGTCATCGGCGCCGTAAAACATGCCGAAGCACAAAAACTTGCACGAAAATATTTCCAGTGGGTACCCAGATGGGAAGACCCGGAACCGGTCAGCATAAGAGAACCGCGAAAAACCAAGGCCCGCACCGTCATCATCGACGACGAAAACGCACCCGCAGGTATGGTCGAAAAGATATGGCTCACCATCCCATTAGGGCATAAAGACGAAGCGGTACTCGATCTGTTGTCATCGATCTTAGGCGGAGGAAACAGCTCACGCCTCTATCGCGACATCGTCGCAGAACGTCAACTCGCAGTCGGCGCAGATTCCAGTGCATTTAACCTCGAACACGACGGCATATTCCAGGCAACCGCAACATACAACCCCGGTGCAGACACCGATGAAATACTAAAGGCCATAGACACGCACATCGAAAACATAAAACAAAACGGCGTAACTGAAAAAGAGCTTGAAAAAGCAAAGAACAAAATGCTAAAGGGCCTCGTCGTTGACAACCTGAAGATCAACTCCAAGGCACGATCGATCGGAAACGCCGCGGTCGTTAAAGGAAACCCCGAAAGAGCGAACGACCGGCTTAACGAAATAAGGAACGTAACGCTAAACGACATCCAAAGAGCCGCAAACTATTACCTCGACAATAACAAGGTGACAATATTCCTGATCGTGCCTAACTCGCAGGGAGCGATGGCAGGCGCCAAGGATTCCGAGGAATCGGAAGTAACAGCCGTGATTGAAACAACACCATTGCCCACCGGCCGAAAAGGCGTAACAAGACCGGACAGCTTCCCAACATCCGCACCGTTCGCACAGCTAAAAGCTGCAAAGTTCACGCCGTCATTTACACGCACCCAGCTCAGCAACGGGCTAAAGGTGATGGTAATACCAAACGACGAAGTTCCGTTTGTAAGCGTAATGCTTGGTACGATCAATGGCGCCGTCACAGAACAAAAACCAGGCACCGCGAGCATGGCTGCTGAGATGCTAACCAAGGGAACCGCAAAACACACTGAGGCCGAACTTGTAAACATCCTCGAACAAAACGCGATAAGCCTTTACGGTTCCGCAAGCATGGACACATTCACCGTAAACGCAAACTGCCTTACAGAGCACACCGACCTGGCCCTTGAGCTCATGGCAGAAGTCGTCCGGCAACCGACATTCGTTCAGGACGAATTCGACAAGCTGAAAAAACAGGTACTCACATCGCTTAATATCGCATCGCAACAGCCGCGTTATCTCGTCGAAAAGCAGTTCAGAAAAGTCCTCTACGGCGAGCACCCATACTCCAGAACCGAGGAAGGAAGCATTGAGAACGTCGAAGCCCTTACCACCGGCGACCTTAAAACATGGCATGCCAATTTCGTCCGCCCCAACGATGCAACAATCATCTTCTCAGGCGACATCACCGAACAAAAAGCCATTGCACTTGTTAAAAAATATTTCGCCAATTGGAAAGTCACTAGCCCAAAGCCTGAGTTAGAACTTTCACCGATACCTGACCCGCAAGCAACGCATATCTACATCGTGGACCGACCCGGCTCAATGCAGTCGGAGATACGCGTAGGTCAACCGGGCCTTACAAGACATACCCCGGAAAAGTATTTCATCAGCCGGATCGTCAGCAACTATTTCGGATGGTCCTTCAACAGCCGGCTAAACGAAAGCATACGCATCAAAAAAGGACTAACCTACGGAGCCTTTGGCGGATACAACGCAAAGAACCTCGCAGGCGAGATCAAATGCGGAACCTTCACCAAAAACGCATCGACCGCCCAGACAGTACAAGCCGTCATCGACGAGTTGGTAACCCTAACAAACGACCCGCCAAACGATAAGGAGCTTAACGACAGCAAGACATACTTCGCAGGAAGCTTCGTAAGAAACCGAGAAACACCTCAGGCAGTCGCTTCCGACCTATGGCTGATAGAATCGCAAAACCTTGGCGACAATTATTTAAACAACCTGCTAAAGAAACTGGCTGAAACAACAAAAGAAGATTGCATTAACCTCGCAAAGGAAACCGTTAACACCGACCAGCTGGTAATAGTAGTAGTAGGCGACGCAGAAAAAATAAAAGAGGATTTAGAAAAGATAGCACCAGTAACAGTCGTTGCATCAAAATAAAACAACGCCGGCAAAGCCGGCCTCCACGCGATGAAACATAATCAAAGATTATGTTTCATCGCCTCGCGAAGCGGCACCGAAGGTGCTAAAAGTTTGGATCATTAGCTTTTTGAAATTAGTATTTGTTTAGAATTTAGATATTAGGATTTAGTATTTTCCCTAATCCGTGTAATTTATGCCCTAGGTATCCGTGAAATCCGTGGCTAAATAATTTCCTCCAAACTAGCTATTCATCAAGCCCAAACAGATCCATCCACTGATCGGTCTCTCCTTCGGTTAGCCCCTTGCGTTTTTCCTTAGGCTCCGGCGTGGGTGCTTTTTTGTCAAGCTCTTGTATGACAAGCCCCCAGAAGATGTGTGATTGAATAGAAACTGCTTTTCTACGAGTAGCTGCATCGCGAATGCGCCTGTCGCTGCTAACTACTATAAGGTTCTTAGGTGCGCTGTTGTCGGCGATCTTTTCTTCGATCCACGTATCGGCGTCCTTATGCGGGCCGCTAAAATATATCTCACAGTTCTTTAACCAGCCGAGCCCACTCTTGTCCGGCGGCCCCGTCCCGTCAAAAACAACCGAACATTGATTGCGAACTTTGACGCAATATTCGCTGATGTAGCGGCACATATCGTCTTCGGTAAACGTCTGGAACTCCTCGCCGCTAGCGGCTATGGCGTGTAAAAGGTTGTATCCGTCAACTACTACAGGCATCTTATTTCACAAAACTTATATAATACATTTTCTAGTTAATTGTCGTGCCTTGTCATTTATCTTTTCTCTGTGCCCTCTGTGTCCTTGAAAACTTATGGAGTCTTGAAGCTTGCAGTGCTTAGACAGCAAAAGTAAGAGATTGATTATCTGCCTATTAGGCAGCTCGGTGTCCTCTTTTTCCTCTGTGGCAAAAAAACCCTTTATCCAGCCGAAGGCTGGAACAGTTTAGAGCATTAGCTTTTAGAATTTCGAATTTGTTTAGGATTTAGATATTAGGATTTACTATTTCCTCTAATCCGTGTAATCCGCGTAATCCGCGGTTTCTTTTTTACATTTAGTTTTAAACCGAATACCGGATTTCGCCCGCAACGATGGTTTGTTCTACTTTGCCCTTAACCGTCCACCCGTGGTACGGGCAGTTGGTACTCTTTGACTTAAACGAGTTAACATCGATGGTATACTCGGCATCCGGATCGACGATCGTAATATCCGCCATCGCCCCAACATTTAGCCTGCCCTTATCGACACCGATTACCCCCGCAGGCCCTGCGCTCATCAGCCGTATAAGCTCGCCCCAGCCGATAACACCCGGCTCGACCAAAGCCTTAATATACAATGGCAACGCACACTCAAGGCTCACAATACCAAACGGCGCTGATAAGAACTCAAGGTCCTTTTCGCTTTTCAAATGCGGCGCGTGGTCAGTCGCCAGTGCATCGACGATACCGTCGGCGATAGCCTGCTTTAATGCGTCAACATCCTCAGCCGTCCGCACAGGCGGGTTGACCTTGTAATTCGTATCATAATCGGCGATCGCGTCATCGGTAAACAGCAAGTGATGCGGAGCAACCTCGCATGTAACCGGCAGACCCATCTCCTTGGCCTCTTTGATTATCTTAACCGAGCCCGCGGTTGAAATATGCTGGGCGTGGTAACGTGTTTTTGTTTTCTTAACAAGCTGAACATCCCGCCACAGCATCATCTCCTCTGCAAGCGGATCGATACCCGGCAGCCCAAGCACGCTTGAGTTGTACCCTGCGTTCATAACACCTTCACTGCCGAGCGAATCGTCCTGACAGTGCTGACTTACAACAGTATCGAGCATCCCCGCATACTTAAGTGCGCTTAGCATCATCGACGCATCCTGAACACCCGCCCCGTCATCGGTAAACCCGACCGCCCCCGCATCAGCCATAAGCCCCATCTCAGCCAGTTGGTTGCCTTCCCTGTCCTTGGTTATCGCACCCATCACGTAGATGAACGTCTTACGCGCCTGACGCGCCATCCGATGCGCATATTCTACGCTGGTCTGATCGTCGATCGCCGGGTTCGTGTTCGGCATAAGCACCACCGACGTAAACCCACCTGCAACCGCTGCGTTCGAACCGCTAAGGATCGTCTCTTCTTCCTCGTCGCCCGGCTCGCGAAAGTGAACATGTATATCGATCATACCCGGCATAACGATCTTGCCCGCTGCGTCGATAACGTTTTCGCATTCCTCTTTGACCGAACCGATCTTTGCGACCGTTTCGCCGACAACCAGAACGTCCGCAACCTCATCGATACCGTTTACAGGATCGATAACTCTGCCGCTCTTTATCAGCAACTTGTTGTCAGGATCATTTTTCATTTCTTTTGTCTCTTCATCGCCGCCTGGTTAACCAGGAAAAGCACTGCCATCCGAACTGCAAGCCCGTTAGAGACTTGCTTTAAGATAACGCTGTTCTTACCGTCGGCGACCTGCGATTCTATCTCAAGCCCCCGGTTGATCGGGCCCGGGTGCATTACTGTTATATTCGGCTTAGCCCGTTTCATTCGTTCGACGGTTAGCCCGAAGAAATGCGAATACTCACGCACCGACGGAAACTGCGCCTTGCCCATCCGTTCGAACTGTATCCGCAGCATATTTATCACGTCAAGCTCTTCGATCACATCGTCAAGCTTATAGCACACTTTCACCGGAAGCTCTTCGACCCTGCCCGGCATAAGCGTTGGCGGGCCGATCAGCGTTACTTCTGCACCGAGTTTCGTCATCGCCCAGATATCGCTGCGTGCGACGCGCGAATGCGCAATGTCCCCGGCGATACCGATCTTAAGCCCTTTCAGGCTGCCGCGTTCTTTTCGTATCGTGTATACATCCAAAAGTGCCTGCGTAGGATGTTCGTTGAACCCGTCGCCCGCATTAACAACCGATGCGTTAATGTTTCTGCTCAGGAACTTCGGCGCCCCGCCCGCGCCATGGCGTATTACAACAATATCGATCCCCATCGCTTCAAGGTTTTTTGCGGTATCAAGCAGAGTTTCGCCTTTGCTAACCGAGCTTGAGGTTTTGGCAAACTCAATGACGTCGGCACTAAGCCGATTCGCTGCAAGCCCAAAGCTAACTCGAGTCCGCGTACTGTCCTCGAAGAACAGGTTAACCACCACACGCCCGCGAAGCGTCGGAGCCTTCTTGATAGAACGCATGCTAACCTGCTCGAAACCCTCTGCGGTATCGAGGATAAAGCTGATCTCCTCTGCACTTAGATCGCGCAGACCAAGCAGATGCTTCCGCGTCCACTCAAATTTGTTCTTCTTTCTCGCCATATCTTTTACAATTCTTTATCTTGCACCCAAACCCTAAGCTGACCTATGGTCAGCCGCCAGCAAAGCTGGCCTATCCGCTATACGCTAAACGCTCCACGCTATTTAACTGTTACTTCGTCAACATCATCGGTTTCTACAAGATGCACGCTGACCGTTCGTTCCTGCGGGATGTCCACTCTGCACGATACATAGTCGGCCTGTATCGGAAGCTCGCGGTGTCCCCTGTCAACCAGCACTGCCAGGCGGATCGCCTTTGGACGCCCGAGGGCCATCAGTGCATCGAGCGCAGAACGCGTGCTTCGTCCGGTGTATAAAACGTCATCGACAAGGATGATAAGCTTGTCGGATATATCGAATGCGATCTCAGTGCTGCGGACCGTCGGCTGACTCTCACCTTGCGGGTCGTTGATGTCATCGCGGTAAAGTGTAATGTCAAGAACGCCAAGGGAGATTTCGCTGTTGGTTTTTTCGCTGAGTTTTTTGACCAGCCGTTGTGCCAGTATCTCACCCCTGCTGCGGATGCCGATAACCGCTACTTCCGTATTTTTGTCAATATCAAGGGCGATGCGATTTACTAAATCGCCAAGTGCTTTATCGATCTGTGCAGCACTGAGGATCTCTTTCATATTCGATTTCGCCTCAAAGAAGCCTTAAAACCTGCTATTTTAGCCCTAAAAGAGCTGAAATACCGCTAAAACTTGAAGAAGTATAACAAAACGCCACCCCCAATGCAACAAGCATTTATGAAAAAATGTCACCCCTTTGTCATCCCAGCGAAGGCTGGGATCCATTCACGCAACCCTGTGCATAACACAACAAACACACCATCTAATCTCTCCAATACGAAGCATCGGCCGCAACACAAAGTTATCGCTCCTCACAGCCGATCAGTCCTTGCAAATCCCGCTCGATTTTGGTATAATACAGGCTGTCTTTATGGGACTTTTTATTGGGTGATATTAGGTACACCAATGCTGATAAGGCGGATATTAAAATCCTTTAGCAGCAAATCTCTAACTGCGATCGTTATTCTTGCAGTTATCGCCTGCGGTTCGTCAATCGTTATAGGACGCAGCGCTCTCCCCCTTCAGCCGGGCGCTCTTGAATACACCGGCACTTTCGCCCTGCAAAACAATGACCCAAACCTAACCGGGCAAGGCGTTACCATCGCCGCTGTCTGCCGATCCATAACCTACGACGGCGGCCTGCCCCAGGAGGACTACCGCATCAACACCGACCACGATTGTTTCGCAACCAGCAATATAACATTCGCAGATAGCGCCGGCGAAAACACCGGCATCAGCGCACACGCAACTGCTATCGGAGCGATACTTGCAGGCGCGGACCCCAACGGCTTCCACGCCGAAACCGGCAGCTTCCAATACCGAGGAGCAGCACCCAAAGCCGAAACGCACGTCTACGAGTTTTGGCGGTTCATCGTCAACTACATCTACGGCGGCCGACAGCTCGATAGCGACATACTGACGTTTAGCTTAGGGCTGGCATTCGAGGACTGGTGGACACGCGGGATAGACAACCTCATCGAAGAAACAGGGCTTATAACCGTAGCCGGCGTTGGCAACGGAACCGAAGCCTACGACCCGCTGTTGTACCCGGGATCGAACGCAAACGTCATCGGCGTTGGCGTCATAGACTCAGCCGCATCGGCTTTCCTGGCATCGGGATTGAACAAATTTTCCATGCCGCTCCCGGCCCATTCCAGCACCGGCCCAACCTACGACGCACGATCAAAGCCGGACATCGTAGCTCCGGGCAACTGCCTTGTCCCAACCGACGACAGCGAAAACGAATACGGCATAAGCGGCGACTACACCAGCTTTGCAGCACCCGTTGTTAGCGGCTCAGCCGCCCTGCTCGTACAAAAGGTAAAAACCACGCCGCGTTTGCAGGCCGCACTGGCAAACAATAACGGCAACTGCGTGATAAAGGCAATACTGCTGACCAGCGCCGACAAGCTGCCCGGCTGGCATAAGGGCGAGCAAACAAAAGATGACGATCACAACGTGCCGCTGGACAAGGCCCAGGGCGCAGGAGCGTTAAACGCCGCCGCTGCCGCGGATCTCTTAGACGCCGGCCAGGGCAAGCCAGCCGATGCAGTAGCAGCTGCCGGATGGGACAACAACAGGATTAAAAACAACCAACTCACAGAGAAAGCTTATGCTTTCAAGATCGACAAGCCGGACACGGAACAATTCATCACAGCGACGCTTGTCTGGAACTTTGCATACCAAAACGAGTATCCCTTCGCAAAGGGCCCCGACCAAAGCGACCTTCGCCTGGAACTGTGGGCAGACGAAGGTAACGATAAATGGATCATGGTCGATCATAGTGACAGCAAAACGGATAACACCGAACATATCTATTACCCCGTCGACCCGAACCATACAGATTATGAACTCGTGGTCATATCGAACAGCCAAAACGAAAAACCGCAAAAATATGCCATCGCATGGAACGTCACAACGCCGAAACCGAAAACCGTTTATTGGTATGACCTCAACGGCGACGGTAAGATCGATAAAATTGATCTCGGCATAGCCATCGAAAACTTCACCACCGACGACAGCGAGGACAGATCGTCTATCGGAGATGTCAACTTTGACGGCACAGTCGACATAAACGACATCAGACTGTTAATGAACTCTCTTTAGTGAACATCGCTCAAATCCGTAATTAAAAGCTCCAAGTTGTAGTACCGTTTTTGCGCCGTTATTTAATTTTGCTTGCTGGTAAAAAAATTTCCTTTCTTTAACTGCGCGGAGTCCGCTTCGCGGGCCAATCAGCAGGTCCTTCGACTCCGCTCAGGACGACATTTTTATGTTTAAAAATGTCGTTTTGTGTCCCATTTTGTGTGTGCGTAAGATTGGGTTTGTTTTTTTTGGCGATTTTCAGTTATATCCTTAAGTCATTATTACTGCCCAGCTTACAGTATTTTGCAATTATTAAATTGGGTTTGTTTTGCATACTTTACCATTTTGGGTTCAAGCCTTAATACTTACGATTTACTGTTTTTTTTACCGCTGAGGTCGCGGAGACCGCAGAGATTCCCCGTGTGCTAAAGCACACCCTACAAAAACTTGCGACGCTACCGCTAACCTGGTTTGCTAACCTGACTTGATCTTCTGATCTGAACTTGACCTGCTGGTCTGATGCTGACTTATCTTAAGTCATGTATATTATACACTAAATAATTAACAAGTCAAGTAAGTTTTGTGAAAACTTAACATTTTTTAAAAAAAACAGATGACCGCTGATATCCGAGTGCTTAACCGGTACCTTCAGTTACGCCTGTCAAGGGCTTCGATTGGATGTAAAAAATATATCTCTGCAAAACCTGATAACACTGTAAAAACAAAGGTTTTTATGTACCTTATGTACAAAGTTAAAATATGTACATTTTTTAGTTGACTTATGTTGTCATATATGCGATATTATACATACGGAGCATGAAAATAGAAAGGATAGCATAGCTAAAAAGGTATCGCGATGAAAACAGTAGGAGTCACGGAGTTAAGGGAATGCTTGTCTGAGGTCACAGGGAAAGTGAAGTACGGTCATGAGCGTTATACGGTGGTAAGCCACGGTAAACCTGCTTATGGTATCGTAAGCGTTGAGGATTTAGAGCTTCTTGAGTTCATAGAAGAGGTTATTGATATTGAAGAAGCAAAAAAAGCCTTAAAACTAAATGATTTTATTAATTGGGATGAAGCCAAAAAGCAGTTAGGTTTTAACACATGATATATGAAGTCAAGCTAGCCAGAAAAGCCTTTAAAAGACTCTCGAAACTTCCCCCTAAAATACAAGAACAAATCAAAAAGAAAATCGACAACCTTGCCAAGAATCCCCGCCCTGCCAGTTCAACAGAATTAAGAAGAGACCCTTCAAAACGCAGATTACGATCAGGTGATTACCGCATCATCTATGAGATTAGGGATAAAAAGGTGATTGTCTTAGTTCTGCAAATTGGTGACCGTAAGGAGATATATAGGATTTGGGGCAGAAAGTAACCGCCCTGCGAAGGTTCGCCCCGTTAAGATTCGCTTTGCTAAGATCCGGCATAATTTCAAGATTCTCTTTTCGCCACCTGTTCCAGGCTTCGACCCCTTGTTTTATGATCCTAAGATGTTCTTCGTTCGCCACAGTTTTCTCTCCTGAAAATTAAAACTAAATCTAAAGCTGCTCTTTTACAAGTTAATATTATTCGGGGTTATCGTTTGGGACGAAGTCTTTTGCTATTTCTGGAATAGGATTGCCTGCCGCCTTCATGGTTCGGATTTTTTCCATGATCTTTTTTTCCTTCATAGATACCGGTGTTCCTTTTGCCATTGCAATTTCCCACGCTAAAAAAACGCCTTTTCTCCCAGGCTGAAACATTATCATAGATTCTGCCAGCATTGAAAAACACAATGTGTAGGCATCGAAATAAGGCAACTTCTCAATATGCGGAGAATATATAAAAACGAAGTCTTCGGGCTCTTTTGAATAGTCGATGTTTTTAATGTTAGTGGCCCGAAAGTATATCTCGGCGGCGCTCTTGACCCCTCGCAGCATCGTCACCGCCGGCCCTTCGGTTTTTAACCATTCTTTAAACAGGCGAAGAATATCCTTCGGGTCTCTGGATTCTAAGATTAATTTTAAAGGGATTAAAGCAGCGGCATCCGTGTAGCAGGTAGATAACTCATTGATGGTTTTAAATTTTGGATTTTGTTTTAGGGCCTTTTCTTCGGCACGTTTCAGGACGTCACGAGCAAACAGCAGGGCGTTGCGTCGCATTTCTTCTTTTCGTGATTGAGATTCGATCAAGAATTGTTTCTTTTGGTTTTCAAGCTGCTCCGACTGCGAGCGTAGAGCCGCAAAGAACCAGATAAAAGCAGCAACGCAGCCGAATCCACCAACCACCGAACCAATCGCCGATGCCTTTTCGGTGCTGAAGCAAAAAATAACGGCAAGGCCCACTACAACAAGAACCAGCGTTATGATTATTAACAAACCGTAACTCGTTAGCCTTTGATCAAGGTCGTTGAGTGACTTCAATTTGGATTTTCTGCCCATTGTGTTCCTCCTGAAAATAACAGCCCAAATAGTTTAGGGGGTTTTAGCCCAAATGTCAAACCCGAACAATATCAAAGCTGAAATTAAAAACAAGCGGCTGACGCGGCGGAAAGTTCGTAGAGCGCAACAAGAGATGGACCGAAAGAGGGATTTTATTTTTGCAGAAGTTTGGCGGCTTCTTTTGCGAAGTATGTTATCAGGATGTCGGCGCCGGCTCTTTTTAGCGATGTCAGTGTCTCCATCATCGTAGCGGGCCCGTCTATCAGCCCTGCTTCGGCAGCGGCTTTTAGCATCATGTATTCGCCGCTAACATTGTACGCAGCTATCGGCAGGTCGAACCGCTGTTTGCCGCGGTAAATTATATCCATGTACGCAAGCGCGGGCTTTACCATTAGTATGTCGGCTCCTTCTGCAACGTCGAGTTCCATCTCCCGCATTGCCTCGTCGGAATTGGCCGGGTCCATCTGATAGCTTTTCCTGTCCCCTTCCGACGGTGCGCTGTGTGCTGCGTCCCTGAAGGGTCCGTAGTATGCGGATGCGTATTTTGCCGAGTATGCCATTATCGCAGTGTCTGCAAACTTGTTTTCATCGAGCATTTTTCGTATGACGCCCACTCGCCCGTCCATCATATCCGAAGGTGCCACGATGTCAGCGCCGGCTTTTGCATGGGCCAGTGCCATCTTTGCCAGCAGTTCACACGTAGGGTCGTTGTCGACTTTGCCGTTATTGATCACGCCGCAATGGCCGTGGTCGGTGTACGCGCAAAGGCAAACGTCCGTTGCTACGATCAGGTCGGGCAAAACTTTTTTGATCTGTCTTATCGATTCGCATACAGGACCGTTAGAATTCCACGCATCCGAACCCTGCGAGTCCTTCTTTTCGGGTATGCCGAATATGATGACCGCCGGTATGCCTAAGGCGGCAACTTCTTTGGCTTCTTCGACGATCATATCGGGCGAAAAGTGGCAGCACCCGGTCATCAATCCGATGGGGTCCTTGACTTTTGTACCGGGACAGGTGAACAGCGGATACATAAAATCGTCGACGCTGACCTGCGTCTGTCGCACGAGCCTGCGCATAGTCTCGGTTGTCCTTAGTCTTCTTGGTCTGTCTATTGGAAAGGCCATCAAAGCTTCTCCTGAAAAAGCGATCCTGTTTATTTCAAGAATTTCAGTATATCAAAAAAACCCTTTGCCTTCAAGGGTTTACATCGGCAATAGGGCTCATCCGGTTAATACATTATTGGGCACTGTACGAGAAATAATCGTCTTCCAGAGGCCGAAATCCCCTGGCTGTCACTATCCGGTTCCTCTCGGAAACGGCTGTCATCTGCCGAGAAGGCGTTTGCGAGTCCATCGGTTTCTCACATTTGGGAAATTAGCCCTCAAAAATTCTCATATTCTAGGATTAAAGACAGTGCCCTGAAGATCCTGCAAAACATTTATCGCCATAACCCCTTGTAATTGAAGCACTTATTGGCCTGGCTTTATTTGAATTCGTGTTGGCCGAAGTTTGGTATGATAATTGCAAAAAGATAGTATAGGGGGTGAGTTGCGCGGAGGGCACGCTCATTAAGGCTTACCTATAATATGACTATGAAACAAGTGATTACAGAAAATGGTATAAAATCGAAGCCCTTTTGGAAGGAGTTCGGTCCTTGTCTGCTCGTACTTATTGCTTTACTGGTTTGCATGCCTGTGCCGATATACGCCCAGATAGAAGGTGATTTTGACGATGATTCGGATGTAGACATCGTAGATCTGGGGCATTTTGCCGCTCGCTGGCTTGATCCATGCGATGATCAGATCTGGTGTGATGGGATGGATATTGACCATAGCCAACGAGTTGATTTTCTTGATTTTGCACGTCTGGCAATAAATTGGAGTCCCGGAAGTCCCCCTGCTGCGGATGATAATTTTTCTCTTGTAAGCAGCAATGAATATCCAACTCGTCTTGCGATAGGTGCGGATGACAAAATATATGTTACTGATTTTGAGAGGGGTTCTGTTTTCGTCTATCAGAACAATGTCACGGACCCGAATAATAAGGATCTGGTTGGTGAACTTAAAGGGCTCGATAAACCTTTGGGGATAGCCGTCGATAACTCCGGGAATATATTTGTCGGCAGCAGCGGTCGCAAAAGTGTTGAGGTTTATAATTCGCAGGGTGTAAAAATATCTACTATCGGTCGGGGTCTGATCAAAATGCCCAACGATCTTACCTTTGATAACGATGGCAACCTTTATGTCGTTGACAGCAAGAACAAAACGGTCTGGGTGTTCGGTCCCAATGGGGCCGTGCAAAGAAGCATAGGTAAGCCGGGCAACGGGGATGGGCGGTTGAAGTTTCCGGCAGCGATAGCGATCGCATATACCGGTGGCGGAACGGGCGAATTATATGTTGCCGATCAGGGAAACTCACTGATACAGGTTTTCGATCTGGACGGCCATTTCCTTCGTTCATTCGGTGGAATGGTTATTGAACACGGAATGTTTACCAAATGGTATGAATGGGAAGGTTATTTTGTACGAGTCCAGAGCCTTGCGTTTGACGATGCGGGGCAGCTTCATGCTTTGGACTGCTATATGGATAAGGTTCAGATATTAGACCCTGCTGACGGCGGGTTTCTTAGTTCTTACGGTGAATACGGTACAGGTGCCGGGCAGCTTAACCTGCCTACCGATATTGTGATCGACGATATGGGCAGGACGATCGTTACTGAGGCCAGGAATAAAAAAGTCCAGGTGATCCCGCGTACCCCTTAATATAAAGGTTTTGATGAAATTGAATCGAATTAGTTATATATTTTTGGTATTGGCGATACTTTTCGCATTCGGCACCGATGTCGGCGCAGCGCAATTCGCACGTCCCGATGGGACCAATGCTGCGGGAACATGGACCTTTAGCGGTGCAGCTTCCCTTCATGAAGCGATCGACGAGACAACTGCAAACGACGAGACGGATTATATCGAAGACGCCGGGGGCGACGTCGCGGAATTTTCTCTCGGTGATGTCACCGATCCATTAGTCGGCAGCGGACATATCCTGCGTATGTGGATGAGGAGTTCTGGCAGCGGCGGCGGTGAAAGATGCGGTATCGAGCTTTTCCAGGGAACAACTTCGATTGCCAGTCTGAACAACCAGCAGAACAGAGCCGGTACTTACTTAGAGGTTGACATGACATTGACTGCTCTTGAGGCTGATTCAATCACAGACTATAATGACCTTCGCATTCAGGTTAGTGTTGCCGGTCTTAGCGGGGCCGACTTTTTGAGAATTACGATGATCGAGCTTGAAGTTCCCGATGCGGCAGGGGCAACTGCTCCTATTGTTATTTTACCGACGGTAGACCTTGTGGATACGACCGGTGCTACTTTAGGTGCGACAGTTAATAGCGACGGCGGCGATCCACTGCTAAGCCGGGGAACTGTTTGGGATACGACTGCTTTGCCTACGGCCAATCCGGCTGTAGAAGGCGGTACTTCGGTTGGTGATGCTTATGAGCATGGCAGAATCAATATGTATGAGGGCAGCCTGATCTATTACCGAGGCTATGCAATTAATTTAATCGATACCGGTTATTCAATCGACGATTCATTCTACACCGAACCTGTCGAGGCCTCGGGTATCGGGTTTGCGAATGTGACCGACATCGCTATGCGCATTACATGGGCCGCGGGTACAAGTGACGCTACTTACGGTTCAACTGTTAGCTCTACTGTTGTAGTACGAGAGGTGGGAGCGGTTGATTTTGTACCCGGTGACGGCAGTACATACAGTGCTAATACTACTTTTGGCAGCGGCACCCCTCTTGGTCCGACTACGGATAATTACGTTGTCTATAACGGAACCGGTACGCAGGTTGATATAATCGGGCTTAGCGCCGATACTACATATTATGTTGCTGTTTACGCCCATGTCGGTCCGGGAACAATGACTAATTATCAACAGGACAGTGTCCCAACATCGAGCCAAAAAACCGATCTAAGCGTTGTCGCCCCTACGCTTATAAGTCTCACTATGACAGGAATCGACACGACCAGCGCTACTCTAGGAGCGACAGTCGATACCGATGGCGGTGATGCAATAATAAGCCGGGGCACGGTTTGGGATACTTCTGCGACACCAAGATTGAACCTGTCAGCTCAGGGTGGTACTGCTTTAGACGAAGCATATTTCCACCTGCGAACGAGTTTGTATGAAGGAACGCTTATTTATTTCGCAGGTTATGCCTCGAACAACACTACTACCGGGTATTCTTCCGATGGTTCATTTTATACCGAATCCGGTCAGGCCTCGACGATGGGTTTTGAGAATGTTGGCGATACTGCGATGCGGATTACCTGGACCGCTGGAACAAGCGACGGTACTTATGGTTCGACGGTCAGTTCTACTGTTATCGTCCGAGAAGTGGGAGCTGTCGATTTTGTGCCCGGCGACGGTAGTACATACAGTGCTGATTCTATTTTTGGCAACGGTACACCTCTTGGTCCTACTACAGATAATTACGTTGTCTATAACGGAACAGGTTCACAGGCAGATATAACCGGACTTGCTGCCGATACGCTATATTATGTTGCTGTGTATGCTCATGTCGGTTCGGGCAGTTCCACTAACTACCAACATGATGGCGAGCCGACAGGCAGTCAGCAAACTAATACTGCGGCAGTATTGGCAACTTTAGTAAGTCCGCTGGCAACTGCGATCGAAACAACCAGCGCTACTTTAGGTGCAACAATAAGTAACGATGGGGGCGGTTCGATCCTCGAACGTGGTACGGTCTGGGACACAACCTCGGCGCCAACGGCAAACGACGAAGATGAGGGAGGGACCTCGGTAAGTGTACCTTACTCTCATAATCGAGTAGGATTGTATGAAGGAACATTTATTTATTACCGCGGCTATGCCGACAACTCCGCGGGCAGGGCCTATTCTTCGGATGATTCGTTCTTCTCTGAGCCGGGGCAGGCCGCTGGTGTTGGATTTGCCAATGTCAATGACACGGATATGCGGATTACATGGACAGCGGGAACAAGCGATGCTACATACGGTGAGACAGTCAATATGATCGTTGTCATACGAGATGCGGGAATAGTGGATTTTGTGCCTGTTGAGGGGAGCACGTACACAGCGAATTCGAATTTTGGCAGCGGTACACCGCTTGGTCCAACTACAGATAACTATGTTGTCTATAACGGCACAGGAACTCAGGTCGATATTACGGGGCTTACAGAAGCAACGGCATATTATGTTGCTGTATATGCTTATGTCGGCAGCCCGATCAACTACCAACAGGATAGCCCGGCAACGGGTATTCAGATCACCACCGGCGGCGCCGCACCGATCCCTACACTTTCATTACCAACGGTATCGGCAGTTACCGCAACGGGAGCTACGTTAGGTGCCTTCATAGATACCGGTGCCCCGATTACGGATCGTGGAACGGTGTGGGGGACATCGCCTGGCCCGACTGGGAATGCGGTGTCTGAATCCGGTGGTGCAACTACGATGGGAGAATTTACAGACGGTCGTTCCGGGCTGACATCAGGAGTGCTTATCTACTTTGCAGGCTACGCTGATAATGCTACCGGTAGAGGCTATTCTCCCGACGGTGTGTTTTATACCGAACCGGACAGTCAAGCCTCATCGCTTACTTTTCCGAGTTGGCATAACACACGAATCAACTTATCATATATCCGCGGCAGCGGTGATGGTGTTATCGTTTTAGCAAAACAAGGCAGTTCAGTCAATTCAGCACCTGTCGATGGTGTCACATATACCACCGGTAAATTCGGTACAGGTTCTGAAATCGGAACCGGCAATTATGTTATTTATGCAGGTCCGGCAAATAGTCCCAGTGCTTACGGGCTTAGTAGTGACACAACCTACTATTTTGCGGTTTATGAATACGCCGGTTCCGGTACCGGTGAAAGCGGCATCAACTATTTACAGACATCGCCTGCTACCGGAAGCCAGATGACCTCACCGCCGAGCCACAATGAGGCTCACGGTATTACGGACTGTTTGACTTGTCACTCCATGCACTCTGGTCCTGTACCTCGTGATAATGAGCAGCTCAACGCCTGTGTAGACAACTGTCACAAACCGGAACAGATGCCCGGAAGCATGAGTGATGTGGCACTGCATCTTGCCGATAGCAGCGGAACTGTTGTCGATTGCGGCTCTTGCCATGAAGTACATGCTTACAATTTCGATACAACAGACGCTCACTCCGGTGGTACTACCGCTGCCAACTTGTCTCGCATTCGTTGGAATACCTCTAAGTATGAGAATTCATGGTCATACTCTGGCGCAGCATTGGAGCCTGCCCTGTTCCAGGAGGATCCCGCACACTTTGCGTTCGATGAAACGACCTATTCGTTAGGACCGTTCAATGGCGTCTGCCAGAGCTGTCACAGCCGAGTAACAAAACACACAAATGATGCATGGGATGAAGATGCCGTAGCGGCTGCTGATAATGATCACGAAGCCGGCAATGATTGTACCGGTTGTCATGCCCATCAGGATAATTTTGCCGGCAGCGGAGGCGGTTGTACCACCTGTCATGACAAAGTGCAGGATGACGAGTCCGGTCCTGCCAGGAGAGCCATTGTCGGCGCTTCGGGTGATTTCATCTTGACATCTCACCATATACCCGATGCAACTGTTACCGATGATGATTGTGCCGTCTGTCATATGGAATCTGAAGTCGACCATAAAAACGGTCTGATCGACCTGCGTGATCCCGATAGCGGTACCGGACTTACGGGCTTTGTCTCATTAACACGTAATACCTCAAGCAATTCACTCGAACCAACTGTTGTTGATGTTCAGAACAATTTCTGCCTGAAGTGTCACGATAACCTTGGAGCAACTGCATCATTTAATGCTGTAGGTGACGCGACACATCCATTCTCTACCGGTGCTCTGGTGCCCGATGTCGACGGTCAATTCGATACGTCTCACAGTTTCTACCATCCGGTTAAAGGTGCCGGAAGTAATCCGTTCTGTACCGGCGTCGGCTCTGCCAGCACAATGGAATCTCCGTGGAACCAGAGTGATGACCATAACCAGATATCCTGCTTCGATTGCCATGGCGTAAACGGCCACGGCAGCGCTAACCAGCGGATGCTGCTGACGGCGATAGACTTTACCACGATGGAAGCTACAACGGTTGAAGCTGATTTACCAGCGGGAATGGGTGCTACGGTGGATGCGCTTTGCATAACATGTCACAAGAGCACAGTATATGTCGATAACGGTTCCGGAAACAGCGTAGATATCGGAAGCATATTTGAGTATCACGGCGCGGCCCAGAGCCAGCACGGTTCGGGTGGTGGTAATGAACTTGGATGTATGGGCTGTCACGGCGGTACGGTCGAGTTGCATAACGAAACATATTCCAATGGCGCCGCCAGGGGCAATATTCACGGTACGAGCTTCACCTGGCCCGCTGGTTCGATGTCCGCAGAACCGACGATCACGTTCCTGTTAGGCGGCTGGATCGACGGCTACAAAGCAGAGGGCCAGTGGAGCAACAAGGACGGCTGGTGGAACGCTGCCTGCGGCGGCGGTCAGTGTAACCACAGCGGAGGTACAAAGTACTGGTCGCCGGTGGCTGACTGATCTATCCACTTCAATATATCAATAAGGCTATTTCAGTTGACGTTGATCGGGCTAACAGGTAATATTGTGACAATTGAAAAATCGAACGACCCGGAATTTATTTGCAAGGTGCAAACCGATGTCTGCTAATCGTGTATTTACAACGATACTTAACATCCTTGGCTCTTCGCGATTTGCGCTAGTGCTTATACTGGCTGTGATAGTGCTGACATTAGCAGGCGTAATGCTCCCTCAGGAAGGTCTGTTCGAAACAACCGATATCGATTTATGGCAGCATGCTCACCCGGCTGTTACCAATCTGCTAAAGCCTTTAGGGTTGTTTCATGTTTTTCATTCGTGGATATTCCTGATAATACTTTCACTTTTGGGGATCAATACCCTTATATGCACATTGCTGCGTTTTATAAAAGAGGGAGGTTTAGAAGTTTTCAAAGGGCCTGATTATGTCAGAAAGCTCGGATTCTATTTTTTACACATGAGCATACTTATTCTCCTGGCGGGCGGATTTATAAGCTCGGCAAAACGGCTTAGTGCTTACCAATTGCTGACAGAAGGGCAGGGGTTTTACGAACAACATGACGCATACATTAAAATAGTCGAAGGTCCGCTCAGGAAAAAGGAGCACAAAAACTTTTTTATGGTACTTGAAAACCTTCATGTGGAATATCAAAAACAACGCCCTGTTGAGATCGCCTCTAGTGTTGGCTTCTACGACAAAAATGAAAAAAAAACCGCCGCTGTTATAAAGTTCAATGAGCCGTTTACATTTCAAGGGGTAAGCTTCACGCAGGACGACACGGGATACTCACCTTTTATAAAGATATACGATAAGCAAAACCAAAGGCTGCTGTTGCAATCGTTTATAGCTTTAAAGACATTTAAAACAGAAAAGGGAGTAAAGTATCACGATTTTCTTCCTTTGCAATTTCTAAAAAACAGGGTTGAGCTTACACTTTATCCAAGCCATAAAAAAGAGAACGGCAATATTATAAAGACCGGTGAAGAACTTCAAGACCCTGCGATCCTGATCGAAGAAATAGATGACGCCGGAACCATTGTTACCAGCAAGCATATAACCGAAGGAGAAAAAGTTGCCATCGGCGAACATATTATTGAGTTTGGTGAGATAAGAAGATGGTCGTCTTTTAAGGTCACAGAGGACCCCGGCTATTTAACAGTGTGTGTTGCTATCTGGCTTGGTTTGGCAGCTTTGATACTGAGATATGCCCCTGATATTTTTAGCTGGTTTAGGGAAGATAATGAAACAACTGAAACGGATTCAATTGAATAGGTAATGTTTTATGCAGCAATATGAGATCATACTTTTTTGGACTACAGTTTTTGTTTATGTCGGGGCTTTTTGTGTCGGGCTGTTCGGATTTGTGCGCGGCAAAGAAAACTGGGCAAAACCGGTTATAAGATTACTGCTGGCAGGCTTTATCGTTCACACCGCAACCTGCATTGTTCGATGGGTTGGTGGCGGACACCCGCCGGTAACCGACGATTACGAACTGAACCTTATCGGTACATGGTTTATTGTACTGGTTTATATAGTGTTTGAAAGATTAGGCAAAGCAGAACAGATCATAAGCCTTATCGTAGCACCTGTAACGTTCCTTATTCTCGGTAACGGGTATATGACCCGAACCGAAGCGATGCCGATGGGCCCTGCGTACAATAGTCCGTGGCTGGTGGTTCATGTTGTGTTTGCGTGGCTTGGTTTCGGGTGCTATTTAATCTCGACCGGTGCTGCGATAATATTCCTGTTGCGTAAAAAACTTTTAAATAAAAAGCCGGATCTTAAAATCCCGCTGCGGGAGGCACTGGATATTTCGAGCTATCGTTTTATCGTACTAGGTTTCATTAACCATGCGGTGATGCTGATCTCCGGTGCGATATGGGCCAAGAAGCTTTGGGGCAGGTACTGGAGTTGGGACGCACTCGAAACATGGTCGCTGCTTGCGTTTCTTTTTTATGCGTTTTACCTGCACACTCGATCGTTCCTCGGCTGGAAGGACAAACGTGCTGCATGGCTTACAATACTGGGATTGATCTTTATGGCAATATCCTTCTGGGGTGTTGCATGGTTCTCGCCATCGATACATCCGGGGCCTTAATTTCATCAACTAAACCGACGGGAGTTTTATATTGGCATTAATGTTACTATTAAATAATTTTTTTCACGATTTCAGTGCAGCCGGGTGGCTATTCGGCTCGATACTGCTGTGGACGATCCTAAAAAGACGATCACAATTTGAAAACTGCACCGACTTTACAAACAGCATTATTAAAACGGTGCTTTTCTTGATGAATGTCAGCTTTGCAGGTATAATAGTTTTCGGCGTAATTCGAGCCGTCGCTTATAAAAACTTCGAGTGGTCCGTAGAAGCGGGCAACGGTCAAATAACCCTGCTTATCGTAAAGCACGTGATATTTACTATTATCTTTATTGCAGGACTTATCCAATATATTAAGGCATTGAAAATTGTCAAAAACGATAAATAAAATATTACTGATAACCCCACCCTATCACAGCGGCGTCGTGGAATCGGCAGGTAGATGGCCAAACCTGGGATTCATCTATATCGCAGGTGAGGTCGAAAAGGCAGGCTTTGAAGTTGACATATACGATGCGATGTCAACATTCGATACATACGAGCAGATACGCGAACGCATAAAGAACTCCAACGCCCGGTTCGTTTGCTCGACAGCGATAACCGCTACCATAAACGATGCGATAAAGGTTCTTGCTGTCGCAAAAGAAGAACTGGAGGGGGTGACGACAATTCTTGGCGGGGTTCATCCAACGTTTTGCTATGAAGAAATATTAAACGATAACGACACCGTTGACTACTGCATACTCGGCGAAGGAGAGCTTACATCGCCAGAGCTGCTTAAAGCGATAACCGACAACAACGATATCTCGCATGTTCAGGGTATCGCTTATAAAGATAATGGTAAGGTTTGCAAGACTGAAGCGAGACCCTTCATTGAGGACCTTGATTCGCTTACCCCTGCCTGGCACCTTGTCAACTGGAGCGATTACCCGCTTTACTTTATCGATAACTCGACGGTTGCGATCGTAAGCTCTTCACGCGGCTGTATCCACAAATGCGTTTTTTGTTCGCAGCACAAGTTCTGGCAAGGAACGTACCGCGACCGCGACCCGGAAAAATTCGTAAACGAGATCGAGCACATCGCAACGACTTATGGCGTAAACGTTTTCTTTATCGCTGACGAGTATCCCACCAGTTCAAGAGAGCGCTGGGAAAAGATTCTCGAACTGCTAACGGAAAAAAACCTCGGTATTCATATCCTTATGGAGACATGCGTACAAGACATCATCCGCGACGCCGACATCATCGATCGTTACAGAGAAGCGGGAATACTGTTTATATATGTCGGCGTTGAAGCCACAAGTGAACAACGTCTCGAAGAATTTAAAAAAGAAACCGGATTCGAGGATTCCAAACAAGCCTTAAAGATCGTTCGCGAGGCGGGTATGATCATCGAAAGCTCGCTCATCCTCGGCATGCCAAACGAAACACCGGAAACGATTAAAGAAACTCTAAGGCTCGCCAAAGAATATAATGCCGACTTCATGCACTTTTTGCTGCTTGCCCCATGGCCCTACGCAGATATGTATGAAAGCCTCAAACCCTATATTGAGGTACATGACTTTTCTAAATATAATCTCGTAGAACCTGTCATAAAACCGGTAAACATGACACGCGACGCACTTATGAAAGCTGTTTTGAATTGCTATAAAGAATACTACATGGCCAAACTTCCGCAATGGACGAAGATGAAAGACTATCCATTAAAAAAATCCTGTATCATCAAGGGAATGAAA
>SDBV01002504.1_pt1 | contig 27525 bp, 26 predicted proteins | sample 2277081 | NCBI WGS metagenome assembly SDBV01 (sample SAMN10402039, study PRJNA504765) | marine sediment metagenome | isolation source: marine sediment core GS10_PC15, 223 cmbsf | place: Arctic Ocean: Southern Knipovich Ridge | collected 2010 | reverse complement strand
AGAGGCCAACAGCAGCCCCGCCAGCATCAAGGACAATAATACTTTCTTCATCTCTATTTCTCCTACTTTCTTTTGTAATTCTTATCGCTGCATTTCGGCTTGGTGCATTCACTCAATCTACCTTGCAGATAAACATCACCTCCCCCCTTTCATTGCTAATGTCACCTGGTGCAGAGCTGCACTGTTTAATCTATGTACGGATTCTGTTAGTTTACTACCATCTCGGTTACAACTGTGTGAATAAAGAGGCCGATATTGTTACAATTGTGTTACAGTTTTAACTCTGCAATAGTGCAATCAAAAAGGGATGCCCGTTAAGGGCATCCCTTTGAAGGTTATCAGTATTGAGGTGGTTAGCCAGCCGCCGGCTTGGTGGCTCTTATGGTAAAGCCCTGTAGACCAAACTGGGAGGCATTGGCCTCTCCTCTAGCTCCAGCAAAGGCAAAGACATCTTCATGAGAACAGGTCTCCACCTGCTCAAAACCAACTTCCCTGATAACCGCTTCGTGCTCTGCTTCCAGCAGAGCCCCGGCTATTCAGCCAGTCCACAGGTCGATGTCTTGCTTGGCTTCCTCAGAAACAGGCTTCTGCACAACGATGTCAGCAATCATGAGCCGGCCACCCGGTTGCAACACCCGATAAAGCTCTCGATAGACCGCTGCCTTGTCGGGGCAGAGGTTAATGACCCCGTTGCTAATAACCACATCTATAGAGCCGTCCTCTACCGGCAACTCTTCAAGCAGCCCCTCTCGAAACTCAGTGTTGCTGAGCCCAAGGGAGGCCGCATTGCGGCGGGCCTTTTCCAGCATTTCCGGGGTCATATCGACACCAATGACGTGCCCGTCCGGGCCAACCTTCATGGCGGCGATGAGGGTATCGAAACCAGCACCAGAACCGGCATCAAGCACTCGTTCTCCCTCGTTAAGCGGTCCCAGGCTAAAGAGGTTCCCGGTGCCGGCAAAGGACTCTGCCACAGAGATAGGCAGTTTGTCCACTAGCTCGTCAGGGTAACCGAGACTTCTCGCCACTTCCCGTCCGACGGGGAAGTTAAACTCCTGCTCGGGCTTGGTAGCCACCTGATGGTATTTAGCCTTGATTTCATCCCGCAGCTTTTTTACGTCCAGAGATGGTGGGGAAGTTTGAGGAGCCATAGTACACCTCCTTTGCCAGTCACTTACTTAATTGAAAAAACTGGCTTAAAAATAAATATCCGTCAGTATATCAGTCTGGACGGGTTATTGTCATCACCGGTGCCGAGATAGATGATGGGCTCACTGCCTTGACGAAGTGCAAGCGCTAGGTTAAAATGAGAAACGGTCTCTCCTCCATGACAACAGCTTAACCCCAAAATCATAAAAGGAGGCTTACTATGGCCGTCGATTATAATAAAGAAGGCAGGATTGCCATCTTTACCATTAACCGCCCTGAAGCATATAACGCCATTGACGTGCCCACAAATCAAGAGTTGCGGGACGCACTTGTCGATTTCCGGGATGACCCCGAGCTGTGGGTGGGTATTATTACCGGTGCCGGTGAAAAGGCATTTTGCGGGGGCGCCGATATAAAAAATATGATTCCTTTCATGAAGGAAATTCGGAACCGCCCCGGGGAATTTCCGACGACACTTATGCGCGGGCTGGAGCTGTGGAAACCGGTCATTGCCGCCATCAATGGAGTGGCCCTGGGTGGCGGTTTAGAAATAGCCTTAGCCTGCGATATCAGAATAGCCGCTGAGAATGCCCGTCTGGGCACACCTGAGGTAACTCTGGGATTGATACCGGGCTGGGGAGGCACTCAACGGTTATCCCGCATGGTACCCTGGTGTAAAGCTGCTGAGATAATACTTATGGGGAAACCGATAGATGCCCAGGAAGCTTATCGAATAGGCCTGGTTAACAAAATCGTTCCATTGCCTGAGCTTATGCCCACCGCCAGGAAGTGGGCTGAGGATATCTGCAAGGCAGGACCGCTGGCAGTCAGGGCAGCCAAAGAGGCAATGGTTAGGGGTGCCAGCATGACTATGGAAGATGGTCTGCGCCTGGAAAACTCTCTTTTTGCTGGCCTGTTGGACACTGAGGACTTAGACGAGGGGGTGGCGGCTTTTACGGAAAAGCGAAAGCCTGTTTTTCGAGCCAAGTGACTGACGCCTGTCAGTAGTGAGAGCCGTTTGGTAAAGGAATTGAAAGGGGCAAACACATGGCATCCAGAATGCAGTGTTTTTGTGGGGAGAAAATCCCCAAAATATCTTACCCCTCATGCTGGAATACATCTATCCATAATGGTGAGGGGCTGATAAATAATCTCACCGGGGATATCCGATAACCGAATGAGCAAATTGTTAGCCCTGGATGGTATCAAGGTTTTAGACTTCAGCCGGGCAGAGCCTGGTTCCTTCTGCACTATGATTTTAGGTGACCTTGGTGCGGATGTTACTATGATTGAGGCACCGCCAGCCGCCGGGAAACGGGCAGTTGGATTTCGCCAGGCAGTTGCCGGTGGGGGAGACAGGAGGCACCGGCGGTATCGGACGGTTAACCGAAACAAGAGAAGTATCAGCCTAAACCTGAAGTCAGAGAAAGCTCGCCGCATTTTTTACCAGCTAGCCGAGAAGGCGGACGTTATTGTCGAAGGGTTCAGGCCAGGTGTAGCGAGACGCCTGGGCATTGACTATCAGACGATAAGCCAGATAAACCCTGGAATAATCTACTGCTCTCTGACCGGATACGGACAGGATGGTCCCTACCGTGACCTGACCGGTCATGATATTAATTATATCGCTTTGGGCGGAGCGCTGGATTTAACTGGCGCCAGGAATGGCCAGCCGGTTATCCCGCTGAATCTGGTAGGTGATATTGGCGGAGGTGCCATGTATGCTGCTATTGGAGTCCTTGCCGCTCTAATCGCCCGGGGTAAGACAGGGAAGGGACAGTATATCGATATTTCCTTTACCGACTCGGTTATTTCACTGCTGACCGGCAGAGCCGCCGATTACTTTGAGCATGGGTTGCTCCCCAGGCGGGGAGAGACAACCCTTGGGGGTGCCTACCCTTACTACAACACCTACCAGACTAAAGACGGGAAATTCATAGCAATTGCCTGCATCGAGCCATGGCTGTGGGAGAAGTTTTGCCGGGAAATCGGCCGGGAGGACTTTATCGCCTGCCATTTTGAACTGGAGCATCTTTATCGGGACGCAGTGGATAAGAAATGGGCGGAAATTTCGACATACCTCGAACAGCATTTCCTGACCAGGACCAGAGACGAATGGTTTGAAATTCTAAGCCGGAAAGATATACCCATAGCCAAAGTTTATTCACTGGATGAAGTTTTTCGTGACAAGCAGGTGCTCCACCGTGAAATGGTCATCGAGGCGGACGACCCCATTGAGGGTAAAATAAAGCAGACCGGTATCGCCATCAAGCTATCAGACACACCGGGCAGAATCAGAAAGCTGCCGCCGACACCAGGTGAGCATACCGTAGAGATACTGACTGAGATTGGATATAGCCAGCAGAACATTGCGGAACTGCGCAAAGAGGCGGTAATAAGCTAAAAGAAAGGAGAGGAGAACCATGGAAATTAAGAATGTTGGTGTGGTCGGCTGTGGATTAATGGGGGCGGGCATTGCCCAGGTATGCGCCCAGTCGGGCTATCAGGTGGTGGCCTCAGAAATAAATGATGAACTTTTAAACAAGGGGTTGGCTTCAATCAATTCCTTTCTGACCAAGAGCGTGGAAAAGGGTAAAATTACCCAGCAGGATAAGGACACCACGCTCGGCCGTATTAAAGGAACCACCGATACCAGGGATTTTCAGGATTGTGACCTGGTAATAGAAGCTGTGGTAGAAAAAATGGATTTGAAGAAGATAATATTTGCCGAGCTGGATAAAATATGCCCCAAACATGCCATCCTGGCCAGCAATACCTCTGCCCTGTCTGTCATTGATATAGCCGTGGCGACCACCAGAGCGGAGAAGGTGCTGGCATTACACTTTATGAATCCAGCGCCACTCATGAGGTTGCTGGAAATTGGAAGGACTGTTCTTACCAGCGATGAGACCCTGGAAATCAGCCGGAAGTTTGGTGAGTCCCTGGGCAAGACTGTTGTCGTGACCAAGGACGCTCCAGGACTCATCGCCAACCGCCTGCTCACTGCTTTCCTGGTTAACGCCGTCAATATGTACGATTCCGGTGCGGCTACCAAGGAGGATATTGATGCTGCCATCAGGCTGGGCTTAAACCACCCCATGGGGCCGCTGGAGTTAGCCGATTTTATTGGTCTGGATACGGTTTATGCCATGATTAATGCGGTGTATACCGAGTTTAACGACGCGCGATATGCACCGCCGCTCCTGTTAAAAAAGATGGTTACCGCCGGTATGCTGGGGCGTAAATCGGGGAAGGGCTTCTACGAGTACCATAAATAGCACAAGCTTGTTGCCGGTTGTATATGGGTTGCAAAGGAGGAGGTAATTATGAGTCTTAAAGACAAAGTGGCCCTGGTCACTGGCGGTTCCGGTGCACTGGGTAGAATGCATTGCTTGTCCCTCGCCAAGGCCGGGTGTCACATTGCGGTTACCGGGCATAGCCACCTGGAAAAGGCTGAGGCGGTAGTTAAAGAGGTGCAGGACATAGGCAGAAAAGCTATGGCGGTAAAGATGGATGTGGCTGACCTGGACGAAGTTAGGAGGGGGGTGGAGAAGGTAAAAGAGGAACTGGGACCGGTTGATATCCTGGTTAATAACGCTGCTTTTGGTATCGTGCGGGGAGTCACCATCGTGAAGATGGACAAGAAAGATTGGGACCGAGACCTGAGCGTCAACCTGACCGGGGCTTTTAACACCATTAAGTGCTGCATGCCGGATATGCTGGAGCGCGGCTGGGGCCGTATCATTAATATTTCTTCTATCTCGGGCACCATGGGCGGCATCGGCCAATCCAGTTATGCTGCCACAAAGGCTGGTCTCATCGGCCTCACCAAGACGGTGGCTCTGGAAGGAGCCCGCAAGGGTGTAACCTGTAATGCCATTGTACTCGGCGTCTTTGACGGGGGGAGTTTCTACGAGGTAGCCCCCGAGTTCCGCGAGCGAATAATCAAGCGTCTGGCACTGCGCCGGATGGGCGACCCGCAGGAGCTGAGTAATGTGGTCGTATTCCTTGCCTCTGAGGAGTCAAGCTATGTCACCGGAGAGGCTATTGAGGTAAGCGGAGGGGCAAGCCTGTTTACATTTTAGAAAGAGAGAGGCATAGCCTAGAAAAGATAACCAGGCAGGCTACTTAATGTGAAGGAGAGGATTTATGAAAGAGGTTGTGATTGTCAGCGGGGTAAGAACAGCTATTGGCAACTATGGAGGCGCTTTGCAGGATGTTCCCGCAGTAAAGCTGGGGAGCATTGCCATTAAGGAAGCGCTAAAGAGGGCTGGTCTCCGGCCCGGAAGAGACCCGGCGGAATTAAAATTTGCTCCTGAGGCGATTAAGGATAATGGTTTAACCGACCTGGAGAAGAAATACTTCGACTGGGACGATTCTCTCCAAGAAGTAGATATAGACGAGGTGATAGTGGGGAATGTCATCCAGGGAGGGCAGGGGCAGAATCCGGGTCGCCAGGCATCAATCTGCGCCGGAATCCCCAAGGAAGTGAACGCCTATACTGTCAACAAGGTCTGTGCCTCAGGCATGAAAGCGGTAGCCCTGGCTGCCCAAGGGATAAAAGCAGGTGATAGTGAGGTCATTGTTGCCGCGGGCATGGAAAATATGAGTGCTGTGCCTTACTATCTGCCCAAAGCCAGGTGGGGAGCCAGAATGTTCAATACCGAGCTGGTTGACGGTATGGTCCATGATGGACTGTGGGAAATATTTTATGACTATCACATGGGCATAACGTCAGAGAATATAGCCGAAAAGTATAGCATCACCAGAGAGGAACAGGACCAGTTTGCGCTGACGAGCAATCAGAGAGCCTTAGCGGCGACAAGGAACGGTATATTTAAAGAGGAAATAGTCCCTGTTGAGATTGTACAAAAAAGAGAGGTAAGGATATTCGATACTGACGAGCACCCGCGGGAAACCTCTCTAGAGGCTTTAGCCAAACTGCCCCCGGTGTTCAAAAAGGATGGTTCCGTAACTGCGGGTAATGCGTCCGGAATAACTGATGCGGCCGCCGCCCTGGTAATAATGTCAGCGGATAAGGCAAAAGAGCTTGGCCTCAAACCACTGGCTACTATACGGTCTTATGCCTCCGGCGGCATTGACCCGGCATTCATGGGCCTTGGTGTTATCCCGGCGGCAAAGAAGGCTCTCAAGCTGGCTGGGCTCAGTCTGAACGATATAGACGTTATCGAGTTAAATGAAGCCTTTGCCGCCCAATCGATAGGTGTCATCAGAGAGCTAAACTTCGATTTGGATAAGACGAACCCACATGGTGGCGGAATCTCACTGGGACACCCCATAGGGTGCACCGGGGCTAGAATTATGGTCACTCTAATCTATGAAATGGTGCGCAAAGACTTCCAATTCGGCATGGCAACGCTGTGCATTGGCGGCGGCCAGGGGATGGCTATAATCATGGAGAGGAAGTAAGATTACTTTCCTCGCTTTTCATACTCAGGGCACCAGGTGGCACTGGGACGTGCCGGGTTACGGCAGGCGCTGCGCCAGTTCCACTTGCAGTTATCGCAAAGGAATATGTTCATTCCCAGTGCACGCTTAATTCTGAGCTTAATCCTGTGGCTTAAAGGGGGATTCATCTTTAACCTGAGATAGAAAATAGACTCCTAAATCAATATATCAGATTAGACGCTATCTAGCAACAGAATAGATTGAGATTGTTTATTCACACTCAATCCCTCCTCCTTAACAAGGAGAAGGGGAAGAGACTTTGGAGAGGGCAGCACGGAGGGAGCATTAAAATGCAAGAGAAATCATATTATGAAGGAATAATGGCGGAGAACGGACAGCTAGGACCTTATCCCATGGAACGCTTGAAACACGTCGGCCAGCCCACTATCAAGATTACCGGCGATATTCAGAGGATTGCTATTCGGGACACGGGTTTTAGCCAGGCGGCGCGGGGTCATTTCGGGCCAGTGATGCAAAGTGAGCACATGCGTAATAGAGAGCCAGTATGTGCAAGTCTGCGAGAAATGACTATGAAGTTTAAAAATATGGTGGATGGAGAAATAGCCTCCTCAAAAGCACCAAGTCCACAGGACCCAGCGATTTTAAGCCGACACATTAAAAGCCTGGGATACTTCTACCGGGCTGACATCGTTGGCATCTGTGAATTACCCCGGTGGGCGGTATATAGCCATGACAATGAGGGAAATCCGGTGGAACTGAACCACCGATTTGCCATTGTTCTCTTAATAGACCAAGGCTATAAAACTATGAAAGCTTCCACCGGGCATGACTGGATATCCCGTTCTCAGGCGTTTCGCAGCTATGTGACTTCGGCTATGATTTCCTGTATGCTGGCTAACTATATTAGGAAGCTGGGGTATCCGGCTCGCGCCCACCATTTGAGTAATGACCTGGTGGTTATTCCTCCCCTGCTCCTTCTGGCCGGTATTGGCGAGGCGTCACGCCCCGGTCTAATCCTTAACCCGTTTCTTGGACTCCGGTACAAGGCGGCAGTGGTTACCACCGAGCTGCCATTAGTACCAGACAAGCCTATTGACTTTGGTCTCCAGAAGTTTTGCCAGCAGTGCACTAAATGCGCTATCAACTGTCCACCTCAGGCGATTTCACATGGAGACAAGGTGATGCACAATGGCTATGAGGCATGGAAGATTGATTACGAGCGCTGCCTTAAGTATCGTATACTTAACCCAAAAGGCGATTCATGCGGGCGCTGTATAAGAGTCTGTCCCTGGAATAAGCCAAAAGGGCAGCCCCATGATATGGTCAGGTGGATGGCAAGACATACTCCGTGGTTAGACAATTTTCTGATAAAAATGGATAATGCCTGGGGCTACGGAGAGCCCGACCGAAAAAAGAAGTGGTGGTTTGATTGGGGAGAGGTAGACGGTTCTTTCTAAATCCAGAGCTACTATAATTGATTGAAGCTGTAATTTAATTATTAAAAGCAAGCCCTGGGTTCTCAAGGATTTCATATAGGGACACAATTATGGTAAAATATACAAGGCTTTTTCACGAAGATATTTCCGGGATTTATTTATCATGACGGTATCTCAAGTCAAGAAAAAGGAACAGTTAAAGCTGGAGTCACTCACCTGTGGTGATTTGACCTGGGTTAATATTGAAAACCCAACGCATCTCGAGACAGAGTATCTGGCTCAGCACTACTCATTTCACCCCCTGGATTTAGACGATTGTCTCAGCCGGCAACAGCGACCCAAAATAGATGAATATAAGGAATACCTGTTTTTGGTCTTCCATTTCCCGGTATTCAACAAGGAGGCAAGGGTAACCACCCCGAGCCAAGTGTCGGTATTTATCAGTGAAAAATATCTGATTACTTTACATAAGGGAGAGCTTAAGCCACTGGTAAAGCTGTTTAAGGAGTGCCAGCGTGATGAAGAGTCCCGGCAGGAATACCTGGGCCAGGGCTCTGTCTTTCTGCTCTATCGTATAATTGACCGATTGGTTGACTCATGTTTCCCGATATTAAACAAGATGTTTGATAATATTGAGGGAGTCGAAGATGACATTTTTTCCGATACCAAGAGAGGCACGGTCAAAGAGATTTCCATACTCCGCCGCGATGTCATTTCATTCCGACGCATTATCTGGCCGATGAGAGCGGTTATCGGTAGCCTGCAAAACAAGCTGCGCCGTTTTGTTAAGCAAGATATGGAAGTGTATTTTGGAGATGTAACGGACCACACAGATAAGATATGGGATGCTTTGGATGAATATAAGGAAATAATTGAAGGGTTAGCTGATACCTATAATTCGCTGGCAAGCAACCGCACCAACGAGGTTATGCGCATGCTGACTATCATTGCCACTATTCTGCTGCCTATTACGGTAGTCGCCAGCATCTTCGGCATGAATATCCCATTGGGGCCTTTTGAAACCCGCGGCTTCTCCTTCCTCTTTGTATTCCTTATTATGCTGGTCATTATTATCAGCATGCTTTATTTCTTCCGCCGTCAACGGTGGATTTGACCGCAGCAGCATGCAAAAAGCTTTGAAATGAATGTCTCTCACCGATTTGTGGTTATTGCCACCCTCTTTGTTGCCTGCCTCATCACCGCTAATATTATTGCCGTAAAGTTGATAAGCCTTGGCCCCTTTATCCTGCCCGCAGCCGTTATTATTTTCCCTCTGAGTTATATATTTGGTGATATTCTGACCGAGGTCTATGGCTATCGCTGGACGAGAAGGGTAATCTGGCTTGGCTTTTTGGGCAACCTTATCTTTGTCATCTTTGCCTGGATAGCGCAGCTTCTGCCGGCGGCTCCTTTCTGGGAAGGGCAGGAGGCTTATGAAAGTATCCTGGGCTACACGCCAAGGCTGCTCATTGCCTCCTTCGGTGGCTACCTCATTGGTGAATTCGCCAATTCCTTTATCCTGGCCAAAATGAAGATTCTTACCCGGGGGCGCTGGCTCTGGAGCCGGACTATTGGCTCCACTATTATTGGACAGGGGCTGGATAGCTCGATATTTATTACCGCGGCCTTTATTGGCATTCCATCTTTTTCGCCGGTAATTATTTTATATCACTGGCTGGCAAAAACCTTTATTGAAGCGGCAGCTACTCCTTTTACCTATGCTGTGGTAAACTTTCTAAAGAGAAAAGAGCAGATTGACACTTATGACTATGAGACCAAATTTAACCCTTTCTCTATCTCAGATTAGTGAAACCTCTTTATTTGCTCGTAAATAGTTTTCTGATGACTGTTCTAAGTGAATGGGGTGCGCCACGAAGCATATCATTATTGGAGTCCTCATCGGGGCGGTTCCCTGAGGAGTTATGGTTCTGTTAACCATACCCGTTTCCGGCGAATGGGAGCTAACCCTGGGGGTCAGCGGTATTCTTCTGGCAGCCATAGGTATGGTCATAGGGGCTATTGTTGGAGCCAGAAAGCGGTAGCTTGCTTAAAGAATGGGTCAAAAGTAGGATGGGGAAGAGATGAATATTCAGGTCCTTGGAGCGCATACTTACGAATCACAGAATACCAGGCTTGCCAGCCTGCTTATTGATAACGTGCTGGCTCTGGATGCCGGCGGAATTACCTCCAGCTTGACATTTCAGGCTCAGCAAGAAATTAAAGCAGTCTTAGTCACCCACCAGCATTATGACCATATTAAAGATATTCCGACCCTTGCCATGAATGCCTATGTGAACGACAATGCCATCGAGGTTTTTTCCACCCAGGCAGTGCGTGACACGCTGACGGCTAACCTGCTGAATGGTAAGATTTATCCCAATTTCTTAGAACGACCGCCAGGGAAACCCACCATTAAGTTCAATGTGGTAGAACCGAACCAGACAGAGCAGTTTGCAGGGTACAGCATTCTGGCCGCCGAAGTAGTGCACTCTGTTCCGGCGGTTGGTTACCAGATTACTTCCACCGACGGCAAAACAGTATTTTATACCGGTGATACCGGACCGGGTTTAGCTGGATGCTGGGAGATTGTGTCACCCCAGCTGCTCATTACTGAGGTTTCCGTGCCGGACAAACATATAAATACTGCCCTGAAATTAGGGCACCTAACCCCTGGTCTGCTCAGGGAAGAGCTACTTAGCTTCGAGGAGATAAGGGGCTACCTGCCACCTGTAGTTCTGGTACACTTGAACCCAAGACTGGAGGAGGAAATAGCCGCTGAAATAGCCGCCGTAGCCATAGAACTGGATAGTCCAATTGACCTTGCCTATGAGGGGATGCAGCTTAACCTTTAGAGCTTCACTCATGGGTAGAAGGATGGAAACTCGAAGGTCTTAAAAGGGGTGAGGTCGATAAAGACGCTTAAGTTCATTGTTGACCACAATGTAGGCAAGCTGGCCAAGTGGCTGAGGATAATGGGGTATGATACCCTCTTCTTCGACGGCAGCAATGACTCCAGTATGGTGTCTACAGCTCTAAATGAAGAGAGAGTCATATTAACCAGGGATACGCAAGTTATGAAAAGACGGGTGGTAACCAGTGAGCGGCTCAATGCTATTTTTATCCAGAGTGATAAACCTGAGCGGCAGATGTGCCAGGTGATAGAGGACTTAAACCTGGATTGCCGGTTCCGGCCATTTGCGGTCTGCCTGGAATGCAACCAGCCCCTGCTGGAGAGGAGAAAGCAACAGGTAGAAGGAAGAGTGCCCCCCTATGTTTTTCAGACGCAGAGCCAGTATATGGAGTGTCCTGCCTGCCACCGAATCTACTGGAGGGGGACACACTGGCAGGCAATGACCAAAAAACTCGATGAGTTCAAGAAATGTCAACAAAATGAGGAGGAGTTTTAATGGACGTATATGAAGCAGTGACCAGGCGGCGTTCAATAAGAGAATTTAAAGATGCGCCAGTAGCCTGTGACATCCTTGAGAAATGCGTAAATGCGGCCAGGTTGGCGCCGACGGCCGGAAATCGTCAGCTATGTGAGCACATAGTTGTTGATGATGAAGGGCTACTGCCTCAGATGTTTGATGCGGTGGCTAGCTGGTTCGGAATACCGAGACCCAAAGAGGGGTGGCCGCCGGGACGCCGGCCCAAAGCCTATATTGTTACCCTGACAAATATTCCACTGGAGGAGGAAATCGGGACAGGCAAAGTGAATACAAATTATGATGTTGGTATGGCGGTTGAGAATGCAGTCCTGGTTGCTCTGGAACAGGGGATAGGCACCTGTGTGGTAACCGGCTTTAATAGAGGCAAGCTGAGGCGGGTTCTCGATATACCCGATAAATATGAGATTGCTACAGTGTTGGCCCTGGGCTTACCCGATGAAAGTCCAGTTCTGGAATTAGCTTCAGACCCGGTTAAACGATGGATAGATAGCGAAGGCGTGCGGCATATACCCAAGCGGGAGCTGAAGGCTATAATGCGTCGAAACAGGTTTCCATAGTATGGGTTGTCATTGACCTATCCCCTTTATCCCTCTTTCCATCCTTAAAAGAAAGATGGAGATGTATTCTTAGCATGAGGAGGAGGTTTTTCAAGGGAGGCTTCGCCTCTCTTTGACCTTGCCTTTATCACCCTCACCCCCTTAATCCCCCTCTCCCTGAAGGGAGAGGGGGAATGAATCTTCTTTAAAGGGGCTTCGCCTCTCTTTGACTCTTCCTATACCTCAGCTCTGGGGTGTTTAAGAGGGGCGCCCGCCCCTCTTTTCAAAATCTTCCCCCTCTCCTCAGTCAAGGAGAGGGGGACACAGGGGGTGAGGTTACCAAATATCCTAAGGGAAGGGGGCAGGGAGTAGGCTACTAAAAACAACTCCTTGACCATACTACAGGATATTGTTACACTTCAAATCGGTAACACAGCGGGTTTATTACCATGAAAATTGTAACCAGTGAGCAGATGCGACAGATAGAACAGGCGTGTGACCAGATTGGCATACCCGCCAGCCTGCTTATGGAAAATGCGGGCAGGGCGGTGGCTGAGGAGGTCAAACGAAACCTGGGCGATATTGACCGGCAGCCCATCGTGGTTTTGGTCGGGCCGGGCAACAATGGCGGAGACGGACTGGTTGCGGCCCGTTATCTGCATAACTGGGGAGCCAGGGTCGCCGTGTGCCTGTGCAGCCAGAGAGCGCCAGACGACCCAAACCTTGAGCTGGTTAAAGAAATCGGCGTGAACTGGATTGATGTAGCTCAGGGTCTGGAAGGGCTTGATGAACTGCTGGCATCAGCCGACGTGGTCATTGATGCTCTATTTGGCACGGGGAAAATACGCCCGCTCAGCGGTACATTCAAGCAAGTGCTGGACAAGGTGAGTAAGGCCAAGAAAAGACGCCCTGAGCTTCGCATCATTGCCTTGGATTTACCCTCAGGGCTGGACGCCGATACCGGTGCCGCTGACCCTGCCTGCCTTTATGCGGACAATACCGTTACCCTCGGCTTTGCCAAACCAGGCCTGTTCGATTCCCCTGGGGCCGAAAGAGCCGGCGAAATAACCGTGGTTGATATTGGCATACCAGCTTACCTGGCGGAACAGGGAGGTAAAAACCTCATTACTGACGAATGGGCGCAGTCGGTTCTTCCGGTACGACCGCTTGAAGCTAATAAAGGGAACTTTGGCGGAGTTATGGTGGTTGCCGGCTCAATCAACTATATCGGCGCTGCCTATCTGGCCTGTAGTGGTGCCATACGGGTTGGGGCCGGATTGGTGACTCTGGCGACGGCGGCCAGCCTGCAGCCAATGCTAGCTTCAAAGCTAACCGAGGTAACCTATCTACCTTTGCCCGAATCCCGTCGTGGCATCATTTCCCCTGAAGCCACCAGGCTAATTTACCAGGAAATGGGGCGCTACAATGTCTTACTGCTTGGCTGTGGACTGGGACAAAGCCAAGCGGCCCTGAAGTTCATTAAATCCATATTGCTGGGGAGAAGAGTAGAACCACCATCGCCAGTCCCTGAGAGAAGGGGGATGCTAGCCTCACTGCTTCTTGGTCGAAAGGTAACGCTGCCACCGCTGGTTCTGGATGCTGATGCACTCAACACCCTGGCTAGAATTCCTAACTGGTGGCAACAGCTAACCACCAATGCCATACTTACCCCACACCCCGGCGAGATGGCAAGACTGGCAGGGGTATCCATAGACGAGGTTCAGTCAGATAGAGCCAGTATTACTACCAGGCTGGCTGTAGAGTGGCATAAGACCATTGTCCTGAAGGGGGCCTATACCGTGATAGCTACACCGGATGGCCAATCCAGGTTAAGTCCATTTGCTAATCCCGGGCTGGCATCAGCCGGCACCGGTGATGTCCTTGCCGGGATTATTGCGGGATTGATAGCACAGGGGCTATCCTTAGCTGATGCCGCTGCCGGTGGTGTATACCTCCATGGCAAAGCTGGTGATGTGGTTAAGTCCGAGCTGGGCGATGCCGGTATGACTGCTACTGACCTTTTGCCGGTGTTACCCCTGGTTATCAAGCGATTAAAAGAAGCCTGAATTAAAAAGTAAATAAAAAGGAGAATCAAAGAGAGGCGAAGCCCCTTAAACATTAAGATTCACCCTTTAATTCAAAGGAGAATTGAGAGAGGTGAAGCCTCCGAATATGCTCGAAGGGAGTTTAAGAGGGACGAAGGTCGAAGACTCTTCGAGGGATTGGGTTATAGAAATATCATGCTATTAGCAGTTGACATCGGAAATACCGATACTACTTTAGGGGTTTTTGAAGGCGAGGAGCTTCGTGCCACCTGGCATATGGGCTCCGTTATTAACCGTATGGCCGATGAGTATGCTGCCTTACTGCTTAACCTCCTGCACCTCCAGGGTGTGGATAAGTCTGATATTAAAGAAGTAGCTTTGTGCAGTGTCGTCCCGCCGTTAACCGCCACCTTTGAGGAGCTATTTGGGCGATACTTCCACGTCTCACCGCTGGTGGTAGGGGCCGGGGTGAAGACCGGGGTACGCATCCGTATGGATAACCCCAGGGAGGTTGGAACCGACCGCATTGTAAATGCCGCTGCCGCCCACCGACTTTACCGCGGCCCAATAATCATTACTGACCTGGGTACCGCCACTACCTTTGACGTTGTATCCAAAGAAGGCGACTACCTGGGAGGGGCTATTGCCCCGGGCATGGCTATGGCGGCTGAGGCTTTATCCATGCGGACCGCAATGCTGCCCCGGGTGGAATTCGTACATCCCAAACTGGCCATTGGCACCAGCACGGTGGCGGCTATGCAATCAGGGCTTATCTTCGGTTATGTAGGTCTTGTCGAAGGCCTGGTAGCTCGTATTAAGCAGGAACTAGGGGGGAAAGCCAAGGTGGTGGCCACTGGAGGCTATGCCGAGCTCATTGCGAAAGAAACACGGGTAATTGACGTGGTAAACCCCGATTTGACACTGATTGGATTAAGACTTATCTACCTGATGAATAAAGCACAGCCCTTATGAGGAGACAGCGATGTTAACTGGTAAAACCGTAATACTGGGCATAACCGGCAGCATAGCCGCCTACAAGGCAGCTGAAATAGCCAGTAAACTAACTGAGGCCGGAGCCACGGTTGAGACGGTTATGACCGAGTCGGCGACCGAGTTCATAGCTCCGCTAACCCTGCACAACATTACCCACCGACCGGTGGTAACCGATATGTTCGACTTAGCCTCTGAGTTTAGCCTTGAGCATATTGCTCTGGCCGAGGCGGCTGATGTGGTGCTCATTGCCCCGGCCACAGCTAATGTCATCGCCAAGCTGGCCGCCGGTATTGCTGATGATATGCTGTGCTGCACGGTGCTGGCAACGGAAGCGCCGGTTATTGTAGCACCAGCGATGAATGTCAATATGTTCCAGAATTCCGTCACGCAGGAGAATGTGGCTAAACTCAAAGCCAGAGGTTTCACCATTATTGAGCCTGCCTATGGTCGCCTGGCTTCAGGCAGGATAGGTCTGGGGCGTCTGGCTGAGGTCGAGAAAATCACAGGCATTGTTCGGCAGGTGCTGGGCAGAAGCGGGGATTTGGCTGGAAAGCGTATTGTGGTCAGCGCCGGCGGCACACGGGAGCCTATCGACCCGGTGCGCCATATCGGCAACCGCTCCTCGGGCAAAATGGGATATGCCGTGGCTGAAGCCGCCAGAGATAGGGGCGCCGCAGTATCACTAATCACTGCTCCCACCTCTTTATCGGAACCAGCCGGCGTTGAGGTCGTTCATGTAGAGACGGCTGCCGAGATGAAGGCAGCGGTGGCCAAGGCGTTGGCTCAAGCCGATACCCTGATTATGGCGGCTGCCGTTGCTGACTACCGGCCGAAGGATGTAGCCAAATCTAAAATTAAGAAGAAAAGCCCCGGACTAACCCTGGAGCTGGTAAGAACCCCGGATATTTTAACCGAGGTAAAGGGCGACTTCCTCAAGGTCGGCTTTGCGGCCGAAAGCGAGGATGTAGTTGCCAATGCCAGGCAGAAGCTTAAGAAGAAACAGCTTGACATAATTGTGGCTAACGATATTACCGATACCAGTAGCGGCTTTGACGTCGATACCAATAAAGTAACCCTCATTGACTGGGATGGCAATGTGGACAGCCTGCCTCTGATGACAAAAAGAGAGGTAGCTGACAGGATACTGGACAGGGTGGTGGGGCTTTTGGGCAAGAAAAGCGGGAGGTAGGAAGATGCTACTGATAGACGGTGTGAAATACGAACTACGGACGCCATCAACCGAAGATGAGCTTGAGCAGATGGTAAAAGAGCACGCTCAGGATATCTTTGGTGAGCAGTCCATATACCTTGACAGAAAGCAGAAATTAAAGTCTCTCGCCGGTGTTGGCTCCATCCCTGACGGACTGGTCATTATGTTCGGCAATGTGCCAGAGTGGCATATCGTTGAAGTAGAATTGTCATCTCATGACCCTTATGGACATATAGTTCCCCAAGTAGATAGATTCCTTACTGGCATAGACAACAGAGATACTCGTAATAAGATAATCGAAGCGTTATATGATGCAATATACGGTGATGAGTTCCTCAAACTGAAAACCATGCAAGCAATTGGGCTAGGCAAAGATGTTCATAAATTCCTTTCCGACCTTATTGCAAGACCACCTAGTATAACAATCGTAATAGAGGAATATACAAATCAGTTAAGAGAAGCCCTTAGGAAATATACTCAGGAAAAAGTCGTCGAGTTCCAAACTTTTACCAGAGAAGGAATAGGCTTATCCGTTCACGCCCATTTATTTGAACCGATATATAAGTCTGTTAAGCCATCGCCACTGCCACCGCCCCCTCCGCCACCACCCACATCAGATGGTGAACTGGAAGTTACTATTCGAAATCCTTCATTCATAAAGTTTCACCTATTCGTCATCCCCAAAGTTAAGCGCCCCTTTTTCCCAGGATATAAAGTTCACTTTATACTCGAAACCGATATCGGAGAAGTCGAAACTTGGGTGACTTCACGTACAGCAAGCCAACCTGAAGGCGTCTACATTCAGGGGAATCTGGCAGAATGGTATAGGCGACATTCGACAATACAAATGGGAGATAAAGTTACCTTCAAAGTCATCGAGCCGTTGAAGAGATATCGTCTTGAAATTGTGAAGTAAGCGGGAGTCAAAGAGAGGCGTAGCCTTTGGGGAAATCCCCCTGAGTCCCCCTTTGCCAAAGGGGGAGAACTTCTCCCTTTCTTAAAGGGAGAACGAGGGGGATTTAATCAAGGGGAGGGGGATAAAGGGACTTATACTTTCTAATGTCAGAGGTTGTCCTACAATTGTCATTCCGTGCTTGACACGGAATCTACGCGGGGCGGTAACACTGGATTCCCGCTTTTGCGGGAATGACAGAATGGCGTTGGGACAGTGTTCTCGGACAACCTCTCTAAATGGTAAAAATGAGTTCGTTTTACGTTTATATCCTGACCAGCGCTAGGGACGGCACTCTGTACACTGGTATTACCAATAACCTCATTAGAAGGGTTTATGAACATAAGAGCGGTGGAATCGAAGGCTTTACTAAAAAGTATAAGACTAACAAATTGGTATATTTTGAAGAAACTCCAGACGTTCAAAGCGCTATCACCAGAGAAAAACGAATCAAGAAATGGCGCCGCTCTTGGAAAATAGAGCTTATTGAAAAGAATAATCCTCAATGGCGAGATTTGTATTATGATATTATTTGATGTGGATTCCCGCTTTCGCGGGAATGACAGTGGAACAATGGGAATGACAGTGGAACAATGGGAATGACGGAGTAAAGAATAGTTTTTTCACAGTTCAGGATACAATCGGAGAAAGGGAAGTATGACAGAAGAGGGAACTATGGCAGAGGAAGCAGCACCAACAAAAGAAGAAATGCCCAAGGCCTATGAGGCGGGCAGGGTCGAGCAGAAGTGGTACAAGTTCTGGCTGGAGAAGGGCTACTTCACGCCCAAAATAGACCCGAAAAAGAAGCCCTTTGTTATCATCATGCCGCCGCCCAATGTTACCGGTGAGCTTCACGTCGGCCATGCTCTGACCGCCACTCTGGAGGATATTATGGCCCGCTGGCACCGGATGAAGGGTGACCCCACCCTGTGGCTGCCCGGCGTTGACCATGCCGGTATCGCTACTCAGGTGGTGTTAGAACAGCTGCTGGCTAAGGAAGGCCTGGACCGGCACCAGTTAGGCCGGGAAAAATTCCTGGAGAGAGTCAGGAAGTGGGCAGAGAAATGCCGGCAGACTATTGCCGAGCAGCACCAGAGGCTGGGCATTTCCTGCGACTGGAGTAGAGAGCGTTTTACGCTGGATGAAGGGCCAAGCCGGGCGGTGCGCACCACTTTTGTCCGACTGTACAACAAGGGGTTAATATACCGGGGGGAGCGGATTATCAACTGGTGCCCCCGCTGTGCTACCGCCCTCTCTGACCTTGAGGTAGACCACAGGGAGATAACCGGGCATCTATACTACGTCCGCTATCCCCTGGAAAACAGTAAGGATTTTATAACGGTAGCTACCACTCGCCCGGAGACCATACTCGGCGATACCGCCGTAGCCGTTAATCCCAACGATGGGCGGTTCAAGGCAATGCTCGGTAAAAAGGTCATCCTGCCGGCAGTAAAGCGGGTGATACCGATTATCGCCGATGAGGCGGTTGACCCTGGCTTTGGCACCGGAGCGGTTAAAATCACTCCGGCTCACGACCCGGTGGACTTCGAGGTGGCGCAGCGGCACGGCCTGCCACTGGTGAATATACTGAACCCCGATGCCACCATGAATGAGAATGCCGACCCCTATGCCGGGCTCGACCGGTTTGATTGCCGACGGGCGATACTGGCTGACCTGGAGAAAGAAGGGTCTCTGGTAAAGACTGAGCCCTATGTTCACTCGGTGGGTCACTGTGACCGTTGCCAGGCGATTATCGAGCCAATAGCCAGCAAACAGTGGTTTGTTAAAACGGCGCCTCTGGCTGAACCAGCGATTAAAGCGATAGTCAGCGGGCGCATCGGCATTATCCCTGAGCGTTTTACCAAGGTCTACCTTAACTGGATGGAGAACATTCGTGACTGGTGCATAAGTCGCCAGCTATGGTGGGGACACCGCATCCCGGTATGGTACTGTCATGACTGCGGCGAGTTGACGGTAACAGTTGAGGACGCCAAATCCTGTCGTCACTGTGGTTCAACCGATATGGAGCAAGACCCCGATGTTCTGGATACCTGGTTTAGCTCGGCGCTGTGGCCCCACTCCACCCTGGGCTGGCCTGATGATACCGACGACCTGCGTTACTTTTACCCGACCACAGTAATGGAAACCGGTTATGACATCCTCTTCTTCTGGGTAGCCAGAATGATAATGATGGGTCTGGAGAATACCGGCGATATTCCCTTCCACACCGTTTACCTTCACGGTCTGATACGGGATGAAAAGGGAGATAAGATGAGCAAGGTCAGGGGCAATGTGCTTAATCCGATTGATACCCTGGAGCGGTATGGCACCGATGCCCTGCGCTTTGCGCTGTCCACGGGCACATCACCGGGGAATGATATTAAGCTGACCGCCTCAAGGTTAGAAGCCGGCCGCAACTTTGCCAACAAGCTATGGAATGCCACCCGGTTCATCGTCAGAAACATTGCCCCAAATGCTGCTGCCCTGGAAATACAGCAACGGCTTCCCGTGGAAGACCGCTGGATTCTCAGCCGTCTCAGCCGCACTGTGTCCAGTGTAACCAGTCTGATGGATGATTTCCAGTTTGGCGAAGCCCAGAGGCAAATCCATGATTTCCTTTGGGGGGAATTCTGTGACTGGTATATTGAGTTTGCCAAGATACGTCTTCGCTCCGGCGAGACGCCGTCTCCAGTACCAGTCTTAGTTCATGTTCTGGAGACCTCACTCCGCTTATCGCACCCGTATATGCCCTTCGTCACCGAAGAGTTGTGGCAAAACCTCAAGAAGCGGCCACCTTCGGCCGGGCCGGAGTCTATAATGGTATCGGCTTATCCGGTGGCTGACGAGGAGGCCACTGACCCTCAAGCAGAGGAGGTTATGGAATGTATAATCGAAATAATACACTCTATTCGCAATGCCCGGGCGCAACATAAAGTGGAGAGCGGGCAGTGGATTGAGGCACAAATCTATGGCGCCGGGCTGACATCAGCTATCGCCGCCCATGCTGAGACTATCCAGACCCTCGCCAGGGCAAGGCCGGTTACTTTTCAGGACAAGAGGGAAAATACGCCCGATGAAAAGGCATTGACACTAGTCCTCAAGCAGGCTGAGGTAATCATACCTATGGAGAGCATGCTCGATATGGACGCTGAGAGAAAGCGGCTGCAAAAAGAGCTTGAGCAAATTCAAGCCGAGGTGGACCGACTTGAAGCTATTCTTAGAGATAAAGCCTTCCTGACCAAGGCGCCAGCCGCAGTTGTTGATAAAGAACGCCAGAAGTTCTATAATCTTACCAATAAACTGGAAAGGCTCAAGCAGCAAATTCTCAAATTATAGGAGGGGAAGAATGTACGAGAGGATACTTGTGCCATTGGATGGCTCCAAGGTAGGCGAGGCTGCCCTGCCCTATGTTGAGGAACTGGTGACCAAGATGTTGCCGGGAACAAGTGTGGAAGTTACCCTCTTACAGGTAGTATCATCATTGAGCCACTATATTGTTGCCGGGGAGGCGAGCGCCCAGGTTCCATACACTGAACAGGAAGTGGACCAGATAAAGAAGAGGGCTGCAGACTACCTTGACCAGACTGGCGAAAGCCTGAGAACTGGAGGAGCTACGGTAAGGCTCAGGGTCTCAGTTGGCCGTGCCGCCGAAGAGATTATTAAAGCCGCCGACGAAATCGAGGCCGACATGATTGCCATGTCCACCCACGGACGCTCGGGCATTAGTCGGTGGGCCTTTGGCAGCGTTACTGACCGGGTACTGCGGTCAGGAGACCGGCCGATACTCATGGTGAGATCACCCAAGGAGGCGGCGCAAACATAGACCATTGCTCTCGTAAACACTTCAGGGCTTTCTTGGTGTCGCTGGCTACCCTGGCCTTATCACACTGCTTTAGTCGGTACTTGAATAACCAGTAGGTAAACTCCTTTAATTCAGCCAGACCTATAGACTTGACCTGGGGATAGCCTCTTTCCTCCCTGAAGCGCTCGAGCAGCGCCGATTTAGGTGCGCCGTATATCCGCTTGAAAACCTCATTAATCGTGTCACGTTCGTTATTGTAGCCTGATGTCCACCTCTCCTTGCGCACTTCATCCTCCACCGCTAAAATTAAAGCCTCCTCTACAGTAATTCCGTAATAATAGTTGAGGTACTGGTGGTATTTGATAGTGCCAATAAGCTCTTTAAATCTACCAAGGCTCAGGGGAAGTGGCGACTTGCCGCGGAAAAGGAAAGCTGTCTTCTCTTCATCCGGCACCAGGCCGTCTACCTCTTCACACAGCCGTTCCGCCAGAAGTAGCCAGTCAAAGGCTTCGCCGTCAATAAGGTAGCGGTAAGACCGTCCATGGCGAGTTTCTTCAGCCTCAGTCCACAGCCCGATAGCCTCAAGCAGGGCGATATACCAGTGCTCACCAGCGGTGATGGCCTGCTTTAAGTGCCCTACTACCTCGGCGTCAACAGGCAAATTCGACTGAACAGGTTTCAACATATTATCCTGGTCCGTCATTTCACACCCGAAGGCGTCATGTGGGCGATAATCTCCTTGAGTGGTCTGGTGTTCATTATATCCTCTGCCTCACACCACCCACGCCTGGCTACCCCTATCCCGAAGCGCATAAATTCCAGGTGCTCAGCGGCATGGGCGTCAGTGTTAATCACCAGTTTTACGCCCAGTTCCCGCGCCCGATATACATGAATATCCTTGAGGTCAAGACGGCTGGGCGTGGCATTGATTTCCAGCATGGTACTGGTTCTAACCGCCGCCTGAAAGACGGCTTCCATATCAACCGCTACCGGCTCTCTGCCCGGCAGCAGGCGGCAGGTTGGATGTGCCAGTATATTCACATAAGGGTTTTCCATCGCTTTCATAATCCGCCGGGTCATCTGCTCCTGGCTCTCATTCATGCCGGAGTGTACCGCAGCGGTAACAATATCCAGCTCCGCCAGAAGCTCATCGGGCATATCCAGGCTGCCATCGGCACGAATGTCTACCTCCATACCGCATAATACGTGAATACCGCTGATTCTCTGGTCGAGCTCCTTAATCTTCCGTATCTGCTGCCTTAATCGCTCCGTATCCAGTCCGTGAGCGATGCCGCGCCCGGCTGAATGGTCAGAGATGCCTATATACTCATAGCCCGAGGCTTTTGCGGCCAGAGCCATTACCTCAATAGAGTCACGCCCATCGCTCCAATCAGTATGCACATGGAAGTCGCCCTTGATATCGGCGACCTCTACCAGCCTGGGAAGGGCACCGCGCTCTGCCCTCTCTATCTCCTGCTGTCCCTCCCTTATTTCCGGGGGGATTAGCTGGAGGCCCATGCGCTCGTAGAATGCCTTTTCAGCGGCGAACTTCTCCAGCTTATCCGTTGCCAGGTCGGTGATGCCGTATTCGGATAGGCTCAGTCCCTGGCGGCGCGCCCTCTCTCTGAGGTTGATGTTGTGCTGCTTGCTGCCGGTGAAATACTGGAGCAGGGAGCCAAACGAGTCGTGCTCAACGATGCGCAGGTCAACCTGAAGCCCGCCCGAAACCACCACGCTTGCTTTCGTAGAACCGCTGGCCAGGACTTCTCTAACCTGGGGCAAGCCGGTAAAGGTCTGTATTACTTCACGGGCATCGTCAGCCGTCCCCATGAGGTCGATATCACCAATTGTTTCCCGGAAGCGGCGCAGACTGCCGGCGGGAACCAGATTTTTGATTGGGGATAGCTCCCTGAGCCTGGCGGAAATATCATCTACTACCGGCAGTGCCTCACCGATAGGGATGCGCTGGTCTTTGCGGCGCACCGCCTGAATCTGGTGCAGGATATTCTCGGCGGTCTTGTCCCCCATGCGGTAGAGCCGGGCTACGTTGCCGCCGACGATGGCTGCCTCAAGTTCATCCACCGAGCTTACCCCCAGCTCACCGGATAGCAGAAGGGCCGTCCTGGGGCCGATGCCGGGTATATCGAGCAGGGAGATAATCCCTTCGGGGAACTCGGCCTTAAGCTTCTCATAGTAGTCAAGGCGCCCGGTGGTCACCAGCTCGGTGAGCTTCTTGGCGATTGCCTCGCCCACCCCCGGGACTTCCTTTAGCTTACCCTCAGCCACCAGTTGCTCCAGCTCCACCGGCAGGTACTCAATGGAGCGCACCGCCCTCTGGTAAGCCCGTATCTTAAAGACATTCTCCCCCTTGAGCTCCAGAAGGTCAGCGATATCCTGAAAAACCCGGGCAATCTCACTGTTTTTCATTGGCTTTGATTCTATCTTTTATCCAGTCCCAGTCCGGATGTTGTGGTCGAAGAACGACTTAAAGTTATCCTTCAACCACTCGTAGTAATCGTCTTCCGTATACTGGCAAAAAGTCTCCCCCCACACCCGGGATTTCCTTCAGCCTGTCTTCCCTGGCCAGTTGCTCCACCTCCAGCGGCAGTTCCCCGATAGAGCCCGCCGCCTTGCGGTAAGCCCTTATCTTGAATATGTTCTCCTTCTTGCGCTCCAGCAGGTCAGCATTATCAACTTTCACTACACAAAGTCTCAACAATTTCAGATATTATATAAATTTTTAAAACAATTGTCGTAAGTACGTTATGACTGTCTTTTACTACAAAATGAAGTTCTCTTTGATGTCCGAAATGTGATTTATCACTACCGTCTTTTAACTCTATTTCTACCATAGATTCTGGACGGTCCTGCATATATTTCCTCTTTTTTCTTTCAAGGTCAGCCTGTCTTATCTCCCAACAACAAATCTCTGGTTTTACCCTAAAGTCATGACCATGTTCAAAGAAATGGTCAAGTGTAGTTTCTATCTCCATAGTTGAAATAAAATCTGGTTCTCGCATGGTCTGACTGAGTGGCCATTTCACGACACAATCGATGTGAGACCCACTATTGTAGTCCAGAATTTGAAATGGAAGTAGTCCTTTTTGGCAAAGTTGCGCTATTATCAATACAACTTCCTGCTCGTATTCAGGATTACTGGCGAAGTTGATTCCAAGCTTTTTTAAATACTCATTAGGGGCTGCATATTTATTCCTAGCATTTTCGACTCTTTGTAGTAATTCATTATACTTCTCTTCCTTTTCCGAACTAGTCCTTTGTTCCAAGTAATCCAATATTGTCTGATTTAGGGGGTCCCTAATTCTTTTTCCTATTTCATTGATAACTTCGCTATCAAAAAAGCTCTCTCTATTCGCTTGAATTGATTTTTCTAGATAATCGGCTTTAATAAATCCCCTTACGCGTGCTCCTATCGTACCGGGAGACGTTAGATCGGTATATATCATGGAATATAAGTCACGTTCAATTACCCTATCGTTCACTGTTAAGAATACTCCGCGTTTGTATTGTGGGATTGTATCTTGATAGTTCACATTAATTACACAATCAGAATTATATGTCGGATCAATATTTTCAAGAGTGAAGCTAAATTCCTTTTTTAACCAAGACTCCTCCGGAAAATCTTCCTTCTTAATTTCTAATCCATTAAGCTTAATCATGAACTCATCACTCAGCGGTAGATTCGTCATTTTATGACGAATAAGTTCGCTACTTTCTAGTATATTCAGTTTATTGTTATGCACTTCAGCTGTTGTACCATGATCAGACAACAAGAGGTGTTGGCTGTATTCCTCATTCTCATCTAGTTCCGAAATCTCAGTAGTCTGACGCCCAGTCTCTTCATTAACTACCTTCTTAATCTCTAAATATATGGGTCCCCCCCCAGCTTTTCTGGTGAATATTCTTATAAAATCTCCTAGTGCAAAAAAGGAAATAATCCCTATCCCAAAAGATCCGAGAAGGCGTCTATGAAAAATTGGAGTAGTTTCACCTTTAGAAATCATGTCTCTTTTCTTGGATTTTGTGATGGTCAGCATTTCATCCAAATCATCTAAATCCATACCACAACCATCATCTTTTATTAATATCTGTTGAGATTCACCACTGGTGGTAATTTCAACTGTTTTTGAATCAGCGTCGTATGAATTGGCACACAACTCAACAAGAACATTCTCTGCCCTGTAAATTGTTCTACCAAGAAAAGGAACCAGTTCGTTAATATCTACCTTCCACTCCATAGCTTTCTCCTTGTTGATTAATACCTACTTACTAGCCCCATTTATAACGTACTATCTAACTTAATACATTCCTCAAATCGTCAACAAACTTATCAAACATCTTTACCTTACTACTTTCCTCAATGTCAGTTTCACTCAGAACATAGCTCCCATCGGTATCAATTTCAACTATTGCCCGTCCCTTTTTGGCCGGCTTTCTTTTCTTCAGTGTTCCATCCTCATCAGGGGTTACGAAATAAACCTTTATATGTCTTGTTGCCTCGTCAGAGGCAAGCTTTATTTTCCAATATCCTGTCTGTGCAATCCTTTCTCTTAGTGTAACTTTGCTTGATAGAACAGCGACAACCGCACTTGTGTCAGGTTTATAGATAATCAAGTCAACATCCGGTAAGTAATAGCCAAATTCACTATAATCAACCAGCAAGTTTCTTTTTACCTGACTCAATTCCTTTGGGAGATTATTCGCATTTGTTCTTTCTAAAGTATTTCCGTTCACCACTTCTAATCCCAGCGCCCTAACTTCATCTATAATAATATATTCAATTAGCTTTTCCAGATTCTTTCCTTTAAATGCTCTCCAAGATTGCTCATGATCCACACCCTGAAAATCTTTTTTATGTTGTTCCTTAGCTTCCATTAAGACATTTGATACGTGCCTGTAGGCCTCAGACCCATATTTTGCCTTCTTATCCTCGTACATTCTAACCAGATCTTCAATATTCATTATTCATTTCCCCTTTTGTACCGTGCCCATGTAATTTTGCGGGGTTCATTAGCAATATTCTTGAAGGTTTTCTTTCTTACTATTATCAAATATTTAAATCCTCTGAGATAGAAGTTAAACCTTCTGGCTCTATTCTGCCATACCCCCGTATTAGAGGATTGACTTCTTCTTGAAACACAAATAATATCAACAGGCACAAAGTAATTACATAACCTCTCATATATCCTAAGACCTACAGGAGTGAACATCTTCTTGACCCACTGATCACCAATTAACCATCCCAACACTTTGCCTTCTTTTAAGATTCTATGAGATTCTTTCATTACTTTCTCTAATTCATCATAAAACTCTTCTGACTCACTTGAGATATTGCCTATGTTGTTTGGTTCTTCATTATATTTGATGTTGTCACTGTAAGGACTATCAATAAAAACCATATCTACCGAATCATCTTCAAGAGGTATATGTCTGGCGTCATTCCTGATAATATCTTGTCTTGTCGAATGTATATCATACCCGATAGCTCTTCTTTTTTCTTCTTTACACACATCTATTGTTGTTCCACTTCCACACATGGGGTCAACAACCAAGTTTCCAGGATCTGTATATCTCCAGACCATATTGTATATTATTAGCGCCGGAGTAACGCCGGCGTACTTATTGTTACCTTTAGGTGTTAAACCATAACTTTGCCTAGGGAAGTCCCAGAATGTAGTTGCTTCAATAAGGGGTACTTCTTCTTCAATATCTATGTTAGCCGTGCTATTCTTGATGCCTTCTATTTGCTCAGATATTAGATTTTGAGAACTGTCAGCCTGCGTACTTTTTGTAAAATCTATCTCTCTCCGCGAATTCATGAAAATGTTTAAAAACTCTGCTAATTTACCTTTTAAGAGGGGCTTATTCCTTTTTACACCTAGTTTATTCAATATTTTCTTAGCATTACTTATTTTAATCTTATCTCCAACACTTTCAATTCTTACTTGGTAAGGGTATTTTCTATCAAAAATACCAGATTCTACATTGAAAAAGCCGTCTGAAACAACCCTGAACACCCCGTATAGTACATCAGAATCAATGTTATTAAGGAAAAGAAGGTCACCCTTCCGGATTCTAATTACTATTGGTCCATAAGATTTCTCTGTTGCAAACAGCATCCTATCAAAGCATTCAGCTTCCGTGTCGCTAGTACAAGCAAACAAAAAGCCCCTCGTTAACACTTCTGCTTTCTTCCTATCTATCATTTCCTTTGTGTTATCCTTTTTCGGCGCACCTACTCTAGTTACTATTCTCTCACCTTCCACAACAGTGCTTGTATTTCTTGCCTGAGCCGCAGGGGCAGGGTTCGTTGCGGCCTATCTTTTTGCCGCCAACTTTTTGACGCTGCTTACGGCCGCCACCGGCATGCCCGGCCGCCTGAGCCATCGGTGACGCCACCCTTGGCTGAGCTTCACGCTGGACAATGCCAGCGTGATATATGGTATGAACCACATCATGCTGAATGGTGGACAGCAAGACCTCAAACTGCTTATAGCCCTCTCTC
>SDBV01002503.1_pt1 | contig 27525 bp, 20 predicted proteins | sample 2277081 | NCBI WGS metagenome assembly SDBV01 (sample SAMN10402039, study PRJNA504765) | marine sediment metagenome | isolation source: marine sediment core GS10_PC15, 223 cmbsf | place: Arctic Ocean: Southern Knipovich Ridge | collected 2010 | reverse complement strand
CTCCAGGCGAAGGTAAACCCGCTCCATCTTTTCGGCCACATCGGACCACTGAGGCAACTGAGCTGACCTGTATAGTGCAGCTAGACCCGCCTGGGACCGAGTCTCCTCCTTGGTTAGACATCGGCAAATCTGGGCCTCTAATGAAGGAATATTATCCCTTTTGAAGTATAGGATTGCTCCGCCCAAAAGATCGCGATTTGCAGGAATATCTGCAGCAATTATACATCGGCCGTAAGCGGCTGCCTCAAGGAGGACCATGGACATGCCCTCAAGAACGCTTGGCTGAACGAGAAACCAGCAATGCCCATACAACGCAGCTAGATCCGGGCCGAACTGAGGGCCGATAAAGTTAACGTCCACCCCTTGGGCTAAGGCCCGGCACTGACGGCTAAACGAATCATTGCCAAGCTCGCCGACGACGACAAGAGGCACCCCCACCGGAGCCTTCCGCCAAGCCTTGATCAGCATATCAAGACGCTTTTCAGGTACTATCCTACCGACGTAAAGGCCAAAACTTTCTCCCGCCAGAGACCACTTAGCCAGCGGTTCATCTGAGACATTGGCTGAAACTTTTGGCGGCGCGTTGGGTATGAAGTGGACTGCCCGGTTGAATTTGCCCGCCAGTTCCTGGGCCAACGGCTGGGATACCGATGTTACTGCATCGGCAAGTTTCATACCCACACTCAGGCCGAGTTTCAGCGATGCCCGGGCTGGAACAGACCATTTATCTCGCTGCCAATCGGGGGCGTGGACTGTAAATACGATCTTTTTTTTCGCAAGCCTAGGCAGCCACGACCACAGCGCCGGTCCAGGCGAATGAATATGTACGACGTCGACGTCCCTTTTGATCACGTCGAGCATCGCAGTTGCTGTGTGAGTAAGCGTATCGGTATGCTTACCGGAAAGGCCAACGGTAGTGATAACCTGTCCATATGTCGGCGGGGCCAGGCCGGCAATATATTTTTCGCGGGCGTAAACCAGCACGTCGTGGCCGCGCGCGGATAACTCCGCCGTCAGCGCTTCGACAACGCTTTCGACCCCGCCCTCCCGGGCCGGGATACCTCTGGTACCTATCATCGCGATGCGCATCGTTGAATTGCATCCTCATAAATTGCTGTCAGAGCTTCGACTGCAGCGGCTGGGTTGTGACGGCTGATGACGTTTGCCCGCCCTGCCGCAGCCAGTGCGTCTCGCTGGGTCGGATCAGCCAACACCTGGAAAACCACGGCCATTAAAGAATCGATATCGCCGGTAGTAAATGTCCTGCCGGTAACCGAATCGGCCACGTCCTCGCAAATCGGCTGCTGGTTCGGCGCGATAACACAGCCGCCAGCCGCCATCGACTCCAACATAACCAGCGGACTGTTCTCGGTGCACCTGCTGGGTATTACCGTTGCCGCCGATTCTCCAAACAGCCGGCGAAGTTCAGCCTTGCCCAGCCAGCCGGTGAATTTTACGTTACTGATCTGCCGGGAATCAGCATCGCTACGAAGCTGATCTGCCATCGGCCCGTCGCCGGCGATGACTACCTCGACATCCTCGATCCGCTCAGCGAGGTCCAGCATCATATCCGGGCCCTTTTCCATGCTCAGCCGGCCTGCATAAACCAACCGCCGCTGGAGTTTAGATGGGCTTTCCTCCAAAGATGGCAACTCAACCGGATGCGGCAAGTGGATGAGCTTGGATCGTGGGATTCCTACCCCACCCAGGATCTCGACCATAAATTGAGTCGGGCAGATAAACCTGTCTATCCAGCGGGTATACCGTTTCAGCCAGCGCTGAAAATAACTTTCGATCGCCAGTGCTACCCCGGCCAGCCCTTTGCATCGCGGGCTTGCTGCATAGTAAAAACTTCCAGACTTGCACCGCTCGCACAGGCCGTCTTCTCGCCAGAAGTGCCTCGCCGGACACGCCAGGTTATAATCATGCACCGTCATCACAATCGCTACGCCGCGCCCCGCCAGCACCGGCAGAATCGAAGGCGTCAGATGATGATAAATATTGTGCAGGTGAGCGACATCTATGCTGCGAGTATCCAGGAACTGTCCCAGCTTTGAAGCTGCATCGGCGTTGTGAATTATTCGCAGCAGGTTCAGCGGATTTTTTGATCGGCCCAGCTTGCGAAAAATGGGCATCTCCGGCGATTCGCCCGAACCGCCGGCCTCGACACAACCGAAGTTCGATACCTCATGGCCTGCATCTTCCTGCATACGCGAGACGAGTCTGATATACTCGCTCGGACCGCCGGCCCGGGCTGCAAGCGTACCGGCAAACTTATCTATATGCAGTATCTCCATGGTAACGCTACTACCTGCCCCCAAGATGCGCTCGCAATTTTTCACAGAGAATCCATCTCGACACTGAAACCAGATGGCTGCGATAAAAACTGCGGGCGGTGCAAATCATCCAACAGCCCTGATTGCACCCGGCTGAATAGCTGCGAGCCTGGCTTGCCTGGAGCCCCGCCCAGATATCCGCCCAGGTATCGGTTATCAGGTTACCCATAGGCCTGCCCAATACCGAGCAACTGAACACCTCGCCGTCTGCCTGGACGAAAACAAAGCTACTCCCTGCCCGACAGGTAAAGACAGGCCTGTAGCCGCCGAGATACCGGCGGGTCTGCTCGGCGAAATGAGCCCTCAGCCAGAGTTTGGGCTTCGATGTTCTCAGCCATCGGCGGATGACCCGCTGAAAATCCTCATCCAGCGACGGGCTGCTTACCGCTTCGAAAGGTTTATCTATTTTCAGGTGCGTTTGCGACTGGTGGGCGGCAACGACGCCCAACTCCAAGCCTAGTTTATCAGCCAACTCGAAAACGCCGGTCAATTGATCGGCATTAGCCTCACTGATTGTCATCGAAAGTCGAGAGCCCTCAAAACCATCAGCTTTTAATAAGTCGATCGTTCGCACTGCCCTGTCGAACGCACCTATATCTCCACGAACACGGTCATGAGCCGGCCCGATGCCGTCAATGCTGATGGCCAGGCGAATTTGCTGATCGACGCGGCGAATCTTTCGCATTTTCTCGGCGATTAATTTCGGGAGATAGCCGTTGGTGGAAATCGTGATCACTGCCTTGGGGCAAGCTTTGCGTCCCTGGCGGACGAAGTCGATCAAATCGGCCCGCAAAAACGGCTCGCCGCCAGTGAGATTAATCGTTTTGACACCGGCTGGGAGCTTTTCTAGATGCTCCGGCTGGATACTATCGGCTGCATCGGATTGCCAGATGTTACACATCTGACAGTGGGCGTTGCATCGGCTGGTAACAGCTAGAATGACGTCAGCGGGCGGTTTCATATACCATAGTTATCGGCCAAAAGCATTGCCAGCCCTCGCTCTCATTTGGTAAGCAGCTTGCCCATACGAGCAATTTTTTTGCCTTTTACAGGTATGCTAAAAAAAACTTGGGCCAGCCGGGGGCTTCTCAGCGGACCAGCAGTTTCACCAGACGCGTGAAACTTTCCGTCATTCGTCGGTTGGAGAATCGGCCTGACCTTGCCCGGCCGGCGCGACCCATCTTTGTCCGAAGATCAGCATCATCCAGGAGTTTTTCCAACTCGCCGGCGAGGGCTTCTCCAGAGCCAACCGCTGCGAGCAGGGCCTCCCTACCGTCAGTTAACATTTCCTGATATGCGGGCAGATCGCTGGCAACGACCGGCAAGCCCGCAGCCATCGCTTCCAATACAGAAACAGGAAAAACCTCAGACTTCGACGCCAGCACATAAACATCCGCCGCTGCTAAAAGCTCAGCGATATCGGCCCTGTAGCCAAGCAAGGTGACCTTCTGTTCAAGTCCCGCTTTTTTAACCAAACGCGAAATTACAGGCGAATCTGTCCCGCGACCTGCAAGGACCAGGTGGAAATCGTCTCGCCTATCTGCCAGCAACTTGATAGCCGAAAGCAGCGTTGCGTGATCTTTATCGCCCATTACATTGGCAACCTGGATGATGATTTTTTTCCCAGTTGCAATAGCCATATCCGTCGGCTTGGCCGTTGCGAATCTTTCAAGATCAATGCCGTTACGGATAAGCGCGAGTCTTCTTCGCCCCACGCCCCTGGCAACTAAGGCCTTTCTCTGACGCTTGGAGGTACAGACAACTACCTGGGCGAGTCTGAGCTTAGTAAGCCAGCGCAGCAGGCCTGCGAATTTTCCCGCCTGGCCATTAGGAATCGATTTGCACCAGCTAATCCGCGCGACGCGCCGCTTGCAGAGCACTGCACCGACGAAGCCGTAGCACATTGCATTTCTAGCAGCATCTACAACGATCAAAACGTCGATGGATTCATCAGCCAGCAACCCACTGATACGAAACGCTGCCAACGGGTCAAACTTACTATTGGCTAGCCCGTCGACGGTTAAATTGAATCGGCTTTGAAATGTTTCGCGAAGCTCGCCCCCCGGCCTGACCGACCCAGCCGCCACCCAGTGACCCTGTTGGATGAGAGATTCACCCAGTGTCAGGGCAGTCCTCTCGGCCCCGCCGGAATCGAAGCTGGCCATAAGCATCAGGATCCGCAAAGCATCTCCTTTACCACATTGCAGCCCTGGCGAAACAACTGGGCGACGATCCCAGCTGCGAATAGCGCATTGCCTGGCCTCAGCGTGATGGCCGACCAGAACAGCCCCAGCACCACAGCCCCCGCCAGTTCATAAGAGACGAGCAGATATACACCCGCCCCGCCACCTAAGCTCTTGCCGGCTATGTGCAGATTGTTAGCAGCGAACATCTGCCCGCGGCCGTACATACCCGCTGAACTTCGCCCGGCTGCGCGGTGGGCCACTTTAAGCTGCGGCCCCAGGTAAATGCTGTGTTGCTGGCTGAAGCGATAGCAGAACTCGCGATCTTCGCCAAGGGCGTAACCATCGAGCGATTCATCGAATCTGAAGGGGCCCAGGCTGGCCGATCTTAGGCTCATCGCACCACCGGAGAGTCTGCTCGCTGGGGTCAACTTACCTCGTAAATTTTCCGGTAAACGAGCATACCTGGCCTGGTTCAGGCGAGGCCGCCACTTGCCCCTGCCGAGAGCCTCTGCAAGGCAGTCGAAAACACGGCGAGAGAATTTTTTATCGTCCGGCTCGATTACTACCGCGCCTATCGCCGCTACCACCCCTTCGGTATCAGATTCGTATAGCTCGATAAGTTTTTCCAGGTAATCGACAGGCCAGGTGACGTCGTCTTCGGAGAAAACGATTATATCGCCGGTAGCGATGGCCAGCCCTCGGTTACGGGAGGCAGGCAGCGACGGCCTGTCACGCTTTTCATAAATGAAGCGAACGCCGGAATGCTTAGCCCAGCGGTCGATATCAGGCCTTGCCGGCGAGATGCCGTCGTCAATTATTATCAATTCATCCGGCCCGCGAGATTGTGCCATAATCGAATCTATCGCTACCCCAAGCTCGGCGGGCCTATCGTGGGTTGGCAGGATTACTGAAACGCTCAGGCCCATGACATGACCCGCCTGATCATCTGTCCTAGCCTGGCCAGCGAAGCTAACAGAATCTGTTTCTCGCGCCTGTTAAATACCAGCGGTGTAATGGCAGCTATCAGCAGCGCCAAAACCCAGATAGCACCCCCCGCCCAGACAGGTAGCAATAGCAGCGCCGGGGCCAGCAATATCCCCAACGCAGCCAAGCCAATTTTCACCCTTGCCAGTACGAAATAAATCACCGCCGTCAATACCGATCCTACATACATGCCGATCCCCGCAGCCAGGGCTGCTCCCTGGGGGGCATAATTGAATTTGGTAATCCACAGCAGGCCCAGAACGATGTTACAGGCAATGCCGAACACGCCAGCAAGTGCGATTACCCATGGCCTTTCATGCAGCTTAGCCACGATGGTAAGCAAGGCCAGGTTAACGATTACCTGGAAGAACATAAACAGCCCCGGCAGCAGGACCAGGCCATGTTGATATTGGCGAGGAAGGATCTTCACCCACAGCGGCGCTGATGCAAGCAGGATAATCGAAAGCGACATCATCACCATCGCGATGGCCTTGTAGGCGGTCTTGAGGGTGAACATGGCAGTGTTGCGGTCGCCGGCTTCCCATCTGCGAGCCACGTGAGTAAAAACAACCGCCCAGGCCGAGTCAGCCAAAAACACCACAGGCTGACCCAACAGCATAAACGCCAGGAACTCGCCGCCTTCGCTCAAGCCACGAATTTTACTGATCAGAAAGAAACTCGTGTTGTTCGCCCACTGCCAGATAACAAAACCCGGTAAGGCCAGCAACCCGAACCTCAGCAGACGGAAGTAATCTCGATGGCCTATCGGCTCGACGTGATCTGGAACGGGCGCGCCGATATTGGCAATAGCAGCAACTGCCCCCGGATCGGTAATCGCTTCGACAGAGTCAGTCTCATCGGCAATAGATTTATCCGTTGGCAGTTGGGTATGCGGGGGATTTTTCAGGAAGAGTTTCAGCCCCGCCCCTGCTGCAATTGTAGCCAGTACAAGCGTAGCCATGTGTGCTGACAAAACCGCCAGCGCAGTCGGCTGGATACAAATTGCAACCACCCCAAGCCCGGCAAAGATGGCACTGAACGAAAGTTCCAGGACCGCCACCAGCCTGTAAGCCCTTATGCCGATAATGATGGACAACAAATTATGGTACAGCGCCAAGGCGAACCCGTTGGCCAGGCCTGCCATACACACCGGCCAGAGCAGTTGGAAGTCGACCCCGCCGGCGTCTGCCTTGGCTACCATAACCAGCCGGGTAAGCGGGCCGCTAAAGGCCATGGCAACTGCAGTCAAAACCAGGCACAGCCAAAACAAAGGCCAGCGAATTCGTTTATAGAAGCTTGCGAGTTGGTTTCTTTCCTCGTACAGGCCTGCATAGCGGACAAGGGCGTGATTGGCACCCAGCGTGAGAATCGGCGCCGCGACAGCCATGACAAGACAACCCAGGCCCCAGAGTGTGAACTGGACCTTACTGAGCAGATACAAAAACACCATCAGCCTAACCATGCCGAGCGCTTTTGCGATGATCTTGGCTGGAACGTACGCGCCGAGAGAATCGACCATCGAACCGACCTTAACAAGTCGTGTCAAAGCCGGCACTATAGCCCCCTAACCTGTTTGACCCGTCGCCCCGGCCGACAGTTCGACTCGATGGGGGCCGAGCATTTGATTATACGCAACGACCAGGCCGGCAAGCGACCAGAACAGGCCATTGGCGAAAACGTCCCAGAACGTGTCGCGGAACATGGCCGTGGCTGAGTAGTTGATCATCGCTATCCAGAACAGTACGACAAACTCTCGCGACAGATAGCCCGTAGCGTGCTCTGGTATCTTCTCGTACAACTGGTGCGACTGCCGATAGAGCAGCCAGGCTACAAGCAAAATCCCAATCAGCCCGACAGCGCCCGTCTCGGCGGCCATGTTCAAAAGCAGGTTATGCTGAACGACAACGCCGGTAGAGAGGCCTATCAAACTGGCTGGATCACGCTCAAGTGCCTGTTGTGCGTCTACGAAATGCCCGAACCCTACACCAGTTATCGGGTGGGCCTGAAAGACTTCCCAACTCTGGAACAGCAGGATCTTTCGAGACTGGATCGGGCCTCGCTGGGCCACGCCACCTTTGTGACGGTCGGTTCCAGATAGATTCGTCCAGAACGATGCCGACCCGATCACCAGAACCAATACCGCCATGGCAAGCTTGATCGATCCGAACCGATCCCGGCTTCCCAGAATGCACCAAACGATACCGCAAAGACCAAACGCAACAAAAGAAGCGCGAACGCCTGCAAAGAATATCGCCGGAACAGTCACAATCGCCTGAATCAATAGCGCCGCCCGGTAAGGCCCGCTTACTTTTCGGTAGAGAAACAGCGATGCGTAAAACAGCAACACGAGAAACATCGCCTGCGGCCCGGCTGCATTAAACGCACCGCGCGCACGCTCGAAGTGAATGCCGTAACTCGGGTCGTTAATATACCCAGGCCAGATAAACGCCCGGGCGCCATCCCAACCCATCACCGCTGCATACTGAAGATATGACAGGTACAATGCATACCAGCCATAGATCGAGATCATCAGCAGACCTGTGCGAATCTGCTTCGGATGGTTCGTTGAGTTATAAACCAACAGGAATATCAGAAACGGAAACGCAAGAGCGACCATGAACCGATAATATGGCGCCGATTCCACTTCAGACGTGCTTGCCGTCCAGCCGGTCAGAGATGCGCTAATAGCACAATATCCGATCAGTGCCGCCATAACCCATAGCAGCGAGCGATCGAATCGAAGCTTGCCCCTACCCAGCAGGAAATACAAAAAGTACCCCGCAAGGGCGGCTAAGAATATCAAACGAGGAATCGTCAGGTTGAAAAAGCCCGCCAGCTCAAGCTTCCATAGACCACGGTCTACTATGCCGTATGAGAGTACCCACAGCCAGGCCCACATCTGGATTTCCCAGCGAATGGACCAGTAGATAAGCACAGCCCCTGCTATCAGCGCAACATAACTCCAGGGAGCGATTTGGGGCAATAGAACCGATACGGCAGTGACGCCAATCAGCAGGCCTGCAACTATACACAGGCCAAGCAAGTCGACCTTTTGTTGCCCGATGCTCAGCATTACTTTGCGTCCATCCCTGGGGCCGGTAAGGCTCAGACCCGCGAATACAGGAATTTAGGTATCGGATAAGTCCGCAGGTTAAGCACCAGACCCGCCAGGGAACCCCCGCCTGCCTCGATACGTTTCTTAGCCTGGGCTACTGCCTCGCGCGGAGTCCGCTCAGAGTGCGAGACCAATACCGCATTCTTTGCAATGCCGGCCAGGATCTGCGCGTCTGGATGGTGGTTCACCGCAGAGGTGTCGATAATCACATGATCGTATCCGCCGATAAGTGTCTCGATGAATTCGCTCAAACCCTCTGCCCTGAGAATTTCAAAGAATCGCTCGCCGGCATTGCCGACGGAGTAAACGTCCAAACCTTCGCTGACCCGCTGTGCAGCAGATTCAGGTGCGAGCCCTTCAAGGATAATTTCGCCAATACCCGGACTCTGAACAACCGGCAGCATCTCATGCAATGAAGGAGATCGTAGATTGAAATCCAACAATGCAACTCTAGCTACGCCCGATGGTGCTGCACCGGCAAGCGCCAAACCGCAGGCTATGGTAGAGGCACCTTCCCGGGGCCTGGCTGAGCAGATCATAACGGTCTTGCCCACTACCCTGCCCGAGTAGAAAAGCGAAACCCACAGTTCACGGAAAATCCGCCCAGCCGGGTCAGAAAGTACCGCACTAGAGCCGCCGTTTCCTACTGGATTTAGTGTTTCGGTCATCGACACACCTCAAAGAAACTTTATTACTCCCCGGCCTAACTTCGGAACCGAAGCCAACACCGGCGCACCGAGATACCTTTCAGCATCGTCGGTACTCTTGATGGAATGATCGAAATAGTCGCCCATGAACGCCAAAGTGAAAGCGAGAATCAATCCGCCTGCGGCAGAGACTACGACAGAGAGCCATACATTTGGCCCCACCGGATCGACCGCAGAAGGCCTGGTAGGCCCATCTATCAACGATACCAGTATCGGCTGTTCTGCAAGCTGGCTGGCAGTGGTGGCAGAAACGACTCGCTTGGTTTCATCTTCGTAGATCGCCTGTGCGGTACTTACGTCGTCCTGCAAACGTTGATACTCAACCGCTTTCAGTGCCAGATCATCCAGCAATTTCTTGTCCGTATCTACCCGGGCCGCCAATATCGCCTGGCGAGCCCTCAATACAGAAACTTCCTGGCCGATCCTGGACCGCTGTTTATCCAGCTCATTTTTCAAATCAAGCTGGGTACCAGCCAGTTCCGACCGGACGTGCTGGATTTCCTGGTATTGTTCAGTGTACTTGGGAAGAAGATTGTTCAATTGAAGTTTAAGCGTAACAACCTTCTCGTTGATCTTCATGATTGGAGGATTAACCTTCAATATCGAATTTGGCACGACGAGATCGGCGGGGTTTTCCTTAGCCAATTCGATATCCAGGGCAACTCGCAGCGCTTCAGCGCCGGCAAGATTTTCAGCTATTGTCATCAACTGGCCTTTAAATTCTCGCGTCAAGGAGGCCACGCCGGTTTCAATACCACCGCCGCCCTTACCGATCATATTAATCACGTGCAGCAGATCGCCCTGGAGTTCATCCTGAATGAACTTCTCAAGTGCCTTCGACGCTTTATTGCGGGCTTTACTTGCCCCAGCCAAGGCCTCATCGACCAGCAACTGCTTAGCCTGAAGGGTGGTTCGGCTTTCAAGAAAAGTCGAACGTATCAGATATGCATCCGTCAGATTTGAAGCCAACTCAAATGCCCGCTGGGCAGCTAGTTCGCGCGAACCCATATCCCCCCGGCCGGCTTTGGCGCGTTCTTCAGGCCAATCTACCTTAATGGTCCATGTCTGCGTGAAAGTCGCATCAGGCCCGCCGGGAGTAACAACCGACACCCGTCGCCGAGCTTTTGAGATGTATCTGGCATTGTCGACCAGGTATTTTTGGACATCTTCATCCGAAAACAGTGGCGTGGTGCTAATGCGCTTCCGGATATGTTTGGGGATAGACAATTTACGAATCTCGGCCGGGTTCCATGCGGGCTTGCGTCCCTCAAGGAGCATCAACGCCGTAGCCAGGACATAATCACTTTTGATGATCTGCCTCTGGGTGCGAACGAACAGCGAAACTTCGTCTCGCATCGAAGTTACGCGCGACTCGACCGGAGAGGTCAGTCCGCTTGGCTTGGCCCTCAGCTCAGCCTCGCTGCGGTAAACGCGCGGGGCAAGGTAAGTCGCCACACTAACCGCGGTAACTACCATAAGGAAGATAACGACCATTGTGACGAATCTACTGGCGATGACCCTTACGATCTCGCGAAGCGTCCTGCTTGAATATCTATCAGCCATGTTTCACCTCAATGGCGTATTGCAATAAACCGTATCACTAATTCCCGCCGCCAAGCCAGTTAACACCATCGCTTACGACGAAGCTGGCGTTGCTGGAAAAGCCGCCAACTGCACGAATGCCTCGCGTCCAAACGTATTCGATGTAATCGGCCCGTTTGGCAATTTCCGTTGTCGGGATATAAATAATATCTCCGTCATCGAGCCAGATGTCGTAACGATGCTTGGCCATGTCGGCCACGCAAGGCTCACCGGCAGCCTTTGAGCGATTTTCCAACAGCTGGAATACATTAATGATTGCAACTTGCGGTCGCGGGAGATCTCGCCGGCGGACCACCATAACCTTGGAAAGTTCTGCCCTGCCGGGTATGTAACTGCCAGCCATCGCGATAGCCTGAAGCAGCGAAACCTCGTGGGTCCGTTCGACTTCAATCAAACCTGCCGCCTGATTGAGAACCTGGCCAGGTCTTTTAACCTCACCCAGAACGTAAATCCTAAGCGGTTCGAATGTCTCGACATTGACGGTAACCTCTAACTCTTCGAGGCCAATTTCGGCGTAGGCCTTGTTAAGTTTGCGGTGCAGTTCACCGACAGTCAGGCCGGCTGCTCGCGTCTCGACGATAAAGGGCAGTTGGATCATGCCGTCGGGGGTAATGGGTACAAGACGGCTCTGGCCTCGCGGGCTGGTAACAATCGCTTCCTTCAATTCACGAATTTTTACGTTCGATTCTTTGAAGCTGACGGAAATAACCGGGCTCTTGACGTACTTGGCATACTCGACGTTTAGAAGCTCGCGAACCTCGTCGATGGTCATGTTGACGGCCTTTACAGGCCCGATCAGATCGAGATAAATATTCCCGTCAGACTGAACTTGCTCGGTCTGATCCAATTCCGAATTGAAGGGGAACCGTATATCGATAACGTCCTGAAGCTTGATCTCGTAAGTCTTATCCTCCAGGTACCGAATGTGATAGATGATCTCCAGGTAGTCGCCCTCCCGCATGCGGTAGTCCCTGCGAACCACATGAGCTACGGGAGTTTCCTGCGGCGTCCACTGATCTTGAAGGAATTCATTTGGCAATCTCGGACTGATTTCAGCGACCGGCTCGGGCTCGCAACCGGTTAAAACCAACATAGCTGCAACCACTACGAGCACCATTGCCATACTTTTTATGTACTGCCCTATCATCATTTCACCTCGTAACGGTGACAAAAGCTTCATGCTGGAGCCTGCGCACTTCAGCCAGGTCGGCTGAGGCCTGCTCGTATGTGGGATACCGGCCTACCTGAACAATAAATAAAAGGCTATGGTCAACCGATTCGGGCCGGGCCACTGCCGGGAAGGATCGCTGGGTCAAATCATGTGCGTTTTGATCGGCAGTTGTCTTTTTACTAAAAGCGCCCACCTGGATAGTCCATGTATCGCGATGAACCCGCCGACTTGACTTGCTCGCAAGCTGGGAGCCAGGCAAATGAAAGATTACCTTATTGAAAGCAACATCAGCTTCTGTCCATCGGCCCTGCCTCTGCAACACACATCCAAGTCTGTAATTGCCATGACCGGCCGGGGGAGTATGCGGCTCGATACCACTTAGCCCCTTACGATAATGATTCTCTGCCAAGGCCATGTCGTCGGACCAATATGCCAGGTCCCCGAGTGCGTTGTGCGACGCGGCAAGGACATCCCCATCACTGGCCCGGTCGATAGCTTCGGCTAAGTCGGCCCGGGCGCCATCACCATCATGGGTCATTGCCTTCGACCGGCCGCGGAGGAAATAAGCCTTCGAAGCTTCAGTTGAACGCGAATAGTCCTTCAGGAACTCGTCGGCATATTCGACAGTCTGCGAAAATTCCCCATCAGCAAAAGTAACTTCCGCTGCGTGAAGAAGTTCCCTGGCTTGTGGAGTTAGTGTAGACTCACATCCACCCATCGTCGCTGCTGCCATTGCAATAGCGATAGAAAGACCCTTCCACGTCCATGTCTGCATAGTGGATCTCCATAACAACGTCGTGATAGTACCGAACACCATCAATATCGTCAGTTAAATAGGACCACTTGAGGCTAATAGAGAGTCGTTTGGAGCGCTTTAAGCGCTCTTGTGTAAGCATACCCCTGGAAAAGGCCATTATTTGGCCGGATTTGCCCCCCCTCGATGCAAAATCAGAGTGATTCGTGAACTTTTGGTCAAAAACTAAACGTTACGATCAGTTTATGCGGCTTTTAGGCTCCCTGGCCCGAAGCCTGCTGGGCGAACTGGACGAAGTGCATCCGCATTTCATAGAGGACTTTATCAAGCATTTCGTTCTCGCTATCGCTGCGGTTGCCGGCAGTCTTTTCCTCGATAACGCTCAGCATGTCGATATGAAACTTCGCCAGAGTCAGATCTACCATGCGTTTTTTTGTCTGGGGGTCCTCATACCCGCCCAGAGCGAGCATAGCCTGCATCGCTATCTGATTTACAAGCGAGCTGAGGTCAGCCGGTGGCAGCTGACGGGGCTCCTGACCAGCTGCCACTTCCGACCCGGCCTGGGCATCAGCGGCCGGGGATTCTTCCTTATGTTCGATCTCCTGGGCCAGCTTTTCCTTTTCCGCCTCAGCCTGGGCCTTCCAATCATCGTCAATAATGATTTTGGGCTTTTCGTTATCGGCGTTAGGCTGATCTGCCATTGATTTATCCCTTCAAAGTTTTTTTTGTGTGTAATCGCAGCCGGCGTATCAGGCCGACGAGATGCGATCCATCGGCATTGGCTCGCATTCAAGCGTAGCCTGCATGAATTCTTCCATCAGATCCGCTTTAAGCTGCGAAGCCCCCGGGTCGTGCCAGAGGTTATTAATTTCGCCAGGGTCTTCCTGCAAATCAAAAAGCTCCCCGTCAGAGCCCTTTCGGTAAACGGTGATCTTATACCGGGCGTTGACGTAAGTCTTCATATGAAAATTCGTTCGCGTGTGATGGTTTTCAGTTATCGACCAGTTTCTGCAACTCGCCCCGGAAGTCCAACACTCGGTCTGGTCGAGGCCTGTCATAAGACCCGGCACGTCAAGCCCGGCAGCAGCGAGAAAGCTCGGCGCAAGGTCTACAAGATTCTGAATCGCATCGGAGGCCTTGCCCGCAGGCGTCTTGCCGGGCCAGCGAACGATAAACGGCACGCGAAGAAGATCTTCATAGTGATGGATAGCCTTAGCGATCAGGCCGTGCTCGCCGATGAAATGGCCGTGATCGGAACTGAAGACCACTAATGTATTTTTGGCCAGGCCTTTTTCATCGAGTGCATCGAGAATCCGCCCGATTTGCTGGTCCATGAAACTGACCATGCCGTAATAACAGGCCATGTCCTTTTTCAGTTCATCCATGTCGCGCAGGTGGCTCTTGGCGCCGTGAATATTCTGATCCTCGAAATACTTCCCTTTGAAATCGGGGTCGTCTTCCTGCGTCATACCGAAGTGGGCGGGGTTCTTATCGTGCTCGCCGGCGGTGAGCTGGCCGGGGGCCATGTCATTGGGATCGTACAAACTTGCCCACGGCTCGGGCACCTTGTAAGGCGGGTGCGGATCGTGGAAGCTCGACCAGATGAAAAACGGCTTGTCACTGTCGGCGGACTCTTCAATCTGCGCGATGGTCCGATCTCCGGTCCACTTGGTGTAGTGGAACTCCTGGGGGATATCCCATGTTCTGTTTTCGCGCCGTTTTTCCATCGCCTCGGCATCGGGCGGGTATGGGTCGAAGTAGTCCGCCCAGTCGGCCAGGCCGTTTTCTTCCATCCAGATCGCATAATGCATGCCGACGTGAGATTCGCACGTGTGGTTGCGTGACAGCTCGACATGATCAAACCCGTACCATGGCCCATGGAACTTTCGCCAAAAGTCAAGGTCTCGCAGCAACGGCTGACACTCGATGGATTCATTGCCCTGCTCGGTAGCAAGCGGCTGGAAGTGCGCCTTTCCAATCAGTGCAGTTTTATAGCCGGCCTTGGAGAAAGCTTCACCGACGGTGGGTACAGTTTCGGGCAGTTTCGTCCCTAAAGACCATGCCCCATGCTGAGAAGGATACATGCCCGTGATGATACTCGCCCTGGTTGGCGTGCAGGTCGGGTTAGGGCAATACGCCCTGTCGAAACGCGTTCCCTCATTGCATAGCCGATCCAACGCGGGGGTTTTAATCTTATCGTTGAGAGAGCCCAACGTGTTGTAATGCTGCTGATCTGAGGTAATCAACAATATGTTCAGTGGTTTGGCGGGCATTAATAAATGCTCCTTCAGGTCCAATTCGCTGGCCGCTCTAGCCTATCTCTCCCTCATTTTCTCAAAACCAGCCCATTTTGCAACACACTACAGGCAAATAACTGCGACTGGATAAGTATTTTGTCGATTTTGGAGCCCCCCATTGGTGGAATCTGCGTTGACATTCGGCCGCTCCCAACTTATCGTTCCCTCTTTAAATGACAGCCTCAAACCCATCTTTCGTTTGAGTTTTTTTTCTTTTAGAGCAACGAACGTTTGAGCTGTCGTATGGATTCGTCGGCCAGGACAAGGCTGGCAAGGAAGGTGAAGCAGACAATGCCATGGTATTGTCGATGCAACCTGACGCCGCCAGCCGAAGCCGCAGCCAGAAGCCATGCGGCAGATCGAGCGTGAATTGCTCTTAATGGAGCAGCAGTGGGCCACGGAATGGTATCCCTCCAAAGACGAATATTATTATTGGCTTTTGTGCTGCTGTCGGCGAGCGGGCCTGCTGCAGCGCAGGCTGATCCGCCAAATGTCGCAGCCGTCCGCGTAACCGGTAATGAGCGGCTTTCAGACGAGGCGGTGCTTATATACATAAGAACGCGCCCCGGCGAGTCATATGACGCCCAACTCATCGCCGACGACGTCGATGAACTCCTGGCAAGCGGGCGATTCTTATCCGCCAAAGCTTCAGCGGCCAAAACCGACGAGGGAATGATCGTTACGTTTAATGTGATTGAACTGCCCATTATTACCGGCATCTCTTTCGAAGGTAACGAAACAATTTCCTCTGGAACCCTCGAAGGCGACCTGGCCTTTGGCATCTCCGATCCGCTGAACCGCTTCTATATCGAAACCGGCAAACGGGCTATCGCCAGCAGATACCGAGAAGCTGGCCATCACGATGTCAAAGTTACAATCGACGAATCTGCATTGGATAATGACAATGAGGTGATCTACAGGATCGTCGAAGGCCCGCGCATATATCTGAGGAAGATTAACTTCCAGGGCAACGAAAGCTTCGGAAGATTAAGATTAGGTACGAAAATCCGCTCAGGATCCGGGCTCTGGCTGTGGGGCCTTCCGATAGCACCCGGCAAGCTGAACATCGAACAGATCCAACACGACATCCAGTCGCTTAGGGATTTTTACGTCGGCAAAGGATTTCTGGAAGCAAAAGTCGACCATGTTTTTGACTTATCTCAAAACGGCAAAAGAGCAACCCTGACATTTGTAATCGATGAAGGGCCTCGATACCGGGTCAACGAAGTGATTTTCGAGGGCAATGCACTTTTCACCGATTCCGAACTCGCCGGTCGAATACTTCTTTCATCGGGCAAGTTCTGCGAGCTTGAACTAAGAAGGCTGGACACAGAAACTCTGTCCGATACTTACGGTGAACTGGGTTACATCGACGCCTATGTGGCTGAGCGAATTCGCTATCGATCAGAACTGGGCCTGGTGGATGTAATCTTTTCCATCGAAGAAGGAATCCAATACCACGTCGGTAAGGTTCTCGTCAGAGGGAATAAGTATACGCAGGATCGAGTTGTCCGTAATCGTATTTTCGTTTTCCCCGACCAGCTTTATAACACGGTCGCAATCGAAGATTCCCGCCGCCAACTATCCGAAACAAGACTTTTCGAACTGGTTGAGATCAGCCCAGTCGGGCGCGATGGAAATGTCCGAGATGTGATTGTCAGGCTGGAGGAGACCCTGACCAGTCGATTTATGGTCGGCGCAGGAGTCAGCACCAGGGACGGGCTGATTGGTAATATCAGCTACAGTCAAAGCAATTTCGACATCATGGGCTGGCCTCGGAGTTGGGACGATGTCCTTAACGGCAGGGCCTTTCGGGGCGCAGGCCAAAGCTTCTCCCTGGATGCCAAGCCCGGAACCGAACTATCCGAATTCAGTGTCGACTGGTACGAACCTTACCTGCTGGATATGCCGTATTCCCTGGGCCTGAAAACCTTCTGGTTTACCCGTGAGCGAGATGATTACGACGAGACCCGTTTCGGCGAAATTGTAAGTCTGGGCCATCGGTTTCCCAACCGTTGGTACGGCGAGGTATCAGGCCGGGTTGAAGGTATTGACGTGCACAATCTGGATGTGGGCGTTCCCTCTGAAGTCATAGCCGATTCAGGCAAGCATTTCATCGTTGGCGCAAAAGGTACACTGGTTCGAGACCGAACCGACAGCCGCTGGACACCCTCCTCCGGGGACCGGTTCAACCTGAGCTATGAACAGGTAATGGGCGACTTTGGATTCGGGCGGGTCAGGGCAGACTATAAACGCCACCATACACTGCACATCGATCCGATCGGAAGAAAGCACGTCTTGTCCTGGCGAATTTCGGTGGGGCAGATTTTCGGAAACGCCCCGGTCTTCGAGAAATTCTACGGTGGCGGCCTCGGTTCGATTCGCGGCTTTGAATATCGCGGCATAAGCCCACGAAGTATTGACCCCGGCAACAACGACCCCGTCGGCGGTGACAGCCTCTTCATGGCCGGCGCTGAGTATGTATTCCCACTGGCAGGGATGCCCCGAGAAGGACAGGTCGACGGTGTGATTTTTCTTGATACCGGCACGGTTGATAATAGTTTCTCACTTGGTTCATACCGGGTATCGGTAGGTGTGGGGATTCGCTGGACGGTATCGCTCTTGGGGCCGCTGCCAATCAGCCTGAATATTGGCATCCCCCTGTCCTCCAAAGACGAGGATGATACGGAACTGTTGAGCTTCTCATTAGGGGTGAATTTCTAAGGGCCACTCTTTGGCTTGCCAGGGATCGTCAACGGCGAGTACAATCGTCTACCGTCACCCAGCGGGGCCGGTAATAACACTTAAATGAAAAACAAAACTTTTCCAATACATTGGGAGTCGAACAAATGAAATCATCCTGGATTTACCTTATCGCCCTGGCAGTTCTTTTTGGCGGCGGCCTGGCCATTAACCACTCAATAGCTCAGCAGTCCACGCAGCCAGAATCGGGTGCAACCCAAATCGCCGTTTGTAACGTAGTTACTGTTTTCAATAACTACATCCGCACCGAGGATATGACTGCGGAAATGGCCGAACGTCAAAGACGACTTCAGGACCGAAACGCCGAAAGGGCCAAGCGTGCGGGAACTCTTGAGACTGAACTGCAGAACTTGCGTCCTGGCAGCGAAGAGCATACGCTGCGCACCGAAGAGCTTTGGCAATTGACACTCGAACAGGAAGGCTGGCAAAAAGCCCAGATGGGTGTCCTTTTGAAGTGGCACCACAGGGCAACTGAGCAGATGTACAAGCAAATCGTTGACATGGTCGAGGTCGTAGCCCAAGAACAAGGCCTTGATTTGGTCTTGCTTCAACACAGCCAGGCCATCCAGACAGCAAGTACTGAAGAGCTTCTTGCCCAGATCTCCCGCCGAACGGTTCTGTATAGCAGCCCAAAGGTGGATATCACCGAAAAAGTTCTCGCGCGCATTAACGAACAATACCGCCAGAATAAACCCTAGGCCCAGGACTTGCCTTACAGGTTCGAAATATACTATCATCCTGGATCATAAAAGATGATGAGCAAATTCCAGCTGACCGTTCGCGAAATTGCCGAGATTGTCGGTGGAACGGTACAAGGGGATGATTCCGTTGAGATCGAATCCATTTCGACCTTAGATAAAGCTAAGGCGACGGATATCACCTTTGCAACCAGCCCCCGATATGCAGCCAAATTGCAGAAATCCGCTGCCGGCGCTGCCGTGGTAGCTGACGAACCCGCCGAAGCTCCCATGCCACTGATTAGAACCGCCCATGTCGAGGAGGCCCTTGCTAAGCTTCTAGCTGCCCTAGCAGGCCCAGGCGACCTGCCCCCTGTCGGGGTCGACCCCACAGCCAAAATCGACGAAAGTGCACAGATCGACCCGGAAGCTGCCATCGGGCCTTTTGTGGTTGTTGGCGCAGGTGCGGTCATCGGTAAAGGCTCAGCCCTACTGAATCACGTCAGCGTGGGTAAAAATGTTCAAATAGGCGAACAATCGGTCCTGCATGAGGGCGTTGTCATCAAGCACAACTGCACGATCGGCAGCCGCGTTGTGATAGGATCAAATAGCGTAATTGGTTTTGACGGCTTTGGTTATTACTTCAAAGACGGCAAACATAACAAGATCCCGCATATAGGTAGCGTAGTTATCCAAGACGACGTCGAGATCGGGGCATGCACCTGCATAGACCGAGCCAAATTCGGCGTAACCCTGATTGGTCAGGGAACGATTGTGGACAACCTCGTTCAGATTGCTCACAATGTCCATATCGGCCGAGCTTGTATCCTGGTCGGACTAGTCGGCATCGCCGGAAGTGCTAAACTGGGCGATGGCGTAATCCTCGCAGGGCACAGCGGAGTAAGGGACAATGTCGTAATCGGCGACGGTGTAATGGCCGCCGCCTTCACCGGGATATCCGCCGACATTGAGCCAGGTGCCGTTATAGCGGGCATCCCCGCCGGGCCTGCCCGAGATAAAATGCGGGCTATCAAGGCTGCGGACAAATTGCCAGAAATGATCAAACGTCTCAAAGCAATTGAAAAGAGGCTCGGTACTCTTGAGTCAACAGAAGACCATTAAGCAATCGGTGGAGGTGACCGGCCGGGGGCTTTTCTCCGGAGTCCAATCCACGCTGAGGTTCTGCCCTGGACCTGTGGATTCGGGCATTGTCTTTTTGCGGACCGACCTGTCCGAGCCCGCGCGGATATCGGCCAATATCGCCAATGTTGCCAAACGTGACCGAACAACATGCCTGGTTAATGGACCAGTCAGCGTCGAAACTGTAGAGCATGTCTTAGCTGGAGCTGCGGGACTTGGAATCGACAATCTCCTGATTGAAATCAACGCAGCCGAAATCCCATCCACCGACGGCTCGGCCCAGCCTTTTGTTGAGGCGCTGCAAGAGGCTGGTATCCAGCAACAGCAGGCTGCCCAAGATGAATTCATCATCACAGAACAGATAACGGTAACCCAAGGCGGTGCTACACTCACTGCCGAGCCGGGGTCTTCTACTGACCTGGACATCCTTTACGATATGGACTATAGCGATATTCCTGGGATAGGCCGGCAGTTGTTTGCTTTCCGCCTGGGCTCCGACGATTTCAATACCCTTGCACCTGCAAGGACGTTCTGCCTCGAAGCTGAAGCTGTGGCCATGCAAGCCAACGGCCTGGCTAGGCACCTTAGCGCTTCGGACGTACTGGTCATTGGTGAAAACGGGCCGATAGATAACCAATTGCGATTCAAAGACGAGCTGGTTTGTCACAAAATAGTCGATCTCATTGGTGACCTAGCCCTGATGGGCAAGCCTATCCGGGGCCGCATTGTCGCCTATAAGTCCGGACACCGCCTCAACCAGAAACTCGTCGGGAAACTGACCAATCTTGCTACCGCTTCCAAGATGGACAAGCCGGCTATCAACGAGCCGGAGATGGACATTCGCAAGATCATGCGTCTGCTTCGACACCGGTATCCCTTCCTTATGGTCGACCGGATCATCGAGATCGAAACCGACCGTCGGGCAGTGGGAATCAAGAACGTCACAATCAATGAACCCTTCTTCCAAGGCCACTTCCCCGGCATTCCGGTAATGCCCGGAGTATTGATACTGGAAGCGTTGGCCCAGGTATCGGGCCTGCTGGTAGCGCAGTCTCTCGAACATACCGGAAAGGTTGGCTACCTGGCAAGCATGGACCGGGTCAAACTTCGCAGGCCTGTCCATCCCGGTGACCAGTTGATTTTGGAATCTCAAGTTCGTCACCTTCGACCTCGATCGGCCCACTGCCAATGTGTAGCTAAGGTAGCTGGGGAGATAGCCGCCGAAGCGGAGATTAAATTTGTGCTAGTCGATACCGACCCGGCCTAGGAGTTTTAGTCGGAAACCAAAGATGCCTCAGATTTCCTCAAAAGCAATTATCGAAACTGGTGCCGAAATCGCAGATGACGTGCGAATCGGGCCGTTCTGTTATATCGGGGCTCAAGTTAAGATCGGTCCCGGCTGCATAATCGAAAACAGCGTAACAATAGTTGGTAAAACTACGTTGGGCGCCCGTAACCGCGTATTCCCGATGGCGGTAATCGGCACAGCCGCCAACAGCCAGGGCTCCCCTGGCGAGTGTATCCTCGGCGATGCCAATGCCATTCGTGAGCACGTTACAATTGACGGCGGACGGGATAACCCCACCCGCATCGGCACGGATAACCTGATCATGATCGGATCCCAAATTGGCCCGTCGGCAGTTGTGGGAGACCATGGGATATTCGACAACCTGACGCAGATCGGCTCGCAATCGACAATTGAGGACTATGTTCGTACCAGTGCCTTCACATCTATTGGCGAAAAAGCAACTGTAGGAGCGTATACATTCGTAGCCGGTTACGTTGAGATCCTCAACGACGCCCCGCCATTTGCAATCCTTATGGGCAGCCCCTATCGGGTTCGTGGGGTTAACACGGAAAATCTTCGAAGGTGTGGCTTTGGCGATGATGACATCCGGCTGCTCAAGAAAACTTTCCGTGAACTGTTCAACAGCCAGCAGACCGAGCCGAACCTGGAGATACTGAATCAACTGGCGAAAGAGCCCCAGCTCAACTCACACGTTAGACATCTGCTCGATGCCATCCAGGCCGGCCTGGATAAATGGCAGGTGCCATCATGACCTCCCTGTCGGTCATCAGCGAGATTGACCCTGAGGCCAAGGTGGCTCCAGAGGCACAGATAGGCCCCTACTGCGTTGTCGGGCCTAACGTAACTATTGGACCTGGAACAATCCTGAGACGAAGGGTCTGTTTGTATGGTCACACCATTGTCGGCTCGGGCAATGTTTTCGAAGAAGGCTGCGTCATTGGCGATAAGCCTCAGGATCTCAAATATAAGGGCGGCCCGACACTTCTTATGATCGGGCATCGAAACTATTTCGGCCAAAAAGTTACAGTCCACCTGGGTACCGAAGATGGCGGAGGCCTCACCCGAATCGGCGATGATAATTATTTCGGGCAAGGCAGTCACATCGCCCACGACTGTTATATTTACGATCGTACCCGCCTGGGCCGACATGTACTGCTGGCTGGGCACATCTGCGTCGAAACCGGAGCAGTGATGGAGCCTCTTTCCGGGGCACATCATTTCGTGACCATAGGACGTTACTGTCGGATCGGCTCTAGAACCGCCGTCCGGCGTGACGTGCCGCCATATACAGACTTTTTCGGCAGTGGCGATAATAATTCCCCAACAGGTGTACGCGGGATCCATGAAGCTGGCATTGCCGCTGCGAGACTTCCGGCCGACGAACAGCGAGAGCTTCGCCATTGCCTGGGGGATTTGTTCATTGACAGGACGGCCCTTGAGACCAAAATCGAACATTTGGAGAAACTTGGAGTAGAAGGTGAGGCTGCTAAACTTTGTGAATTCTGCCGACGTTCGTTAAGAGGCGTCTACGGCAGATACCGGGAGTTACTTAGAGGCCAATCGCCCCCGGAAGCGACGAAGTTTCTACCGCCTCAACTTTCAAACCTTTGGAGACAGTCAAGATGAGTTTTCGTGTAGCAGTAGTAGGCGCAGGACGAATGGGTAAGTTGCATGCCCGAATTATTTCCGAGATGGACCAGGCGGAATTAGTATGTATTGTTGACAGTAACCCTTCTGTTGCGAAATCCGTTGCCCGCCAACGCGACTGCCAGGCCTTGACCGATTCAGCAGATGCAATCGATATGGTCGACGCGGCGATCATCTCAGTGCCAACTGTCAATCATTTCGAGGCTGCTCGCCCGTTTGTCGCTGCCGGCAAGCCGGTCCTTATTGAAAAGCCACTGGCAATTTCACCAGAAGATGGTAGAAAACTGATCGAACTGGCCGAGGCAAACGGAACTACCGTCCAGGTGGGCCATACCGAGCGATTCAACCCTGCCGTGATGGCACTGACCAAGTACGCAATCCAACCTAAGTTCATCGAGGCACACCGTATCAGCCCATTCACATTCCGATCTGCCGATGTCGGCGTAGTACTGGACATGATGATCCATGACATCGACCTGGTACTTATGCTGGTAAATTCGGTCGTGCGGGATATCCAAGCCGTTGGCGTGAATGTGATTGGCCCACATGAAGATATTTGTAACGCCCGACTCACCTTCGAAAACGGCTGCGTTGCGAACATCACTGCTAGCAGACTGGCGATTAAGACAGAGCGTAAGATGAGAATCTTCTCGGATCAGTCTTACCTTTCAGTCGATTACGGCAAGAAGGTAGGCTACGTCATCGACAAGTCGGAGAACCTGGACTTGATCCAGATGGCCAAGGAGCTGGACGTCAACGATCTGGCGGAATTGGCCGAGTCGGTCGACTATACCAAACTGATCAAGTCAGAGCAGCTGACTGTTGACGATTCAGCCGAGCCCCTCCGCCAACAGGCAGAGGCATTCAGGGAAACCGTAGTCAATGGGGCCGCACCTGTCTGCTCAGCGGCAGATGGCCTTGCTGCTGTTAAAGTAGCCAATGACATCGTCGAAGCAATCAAGCGATTCAAATGGGATGGCCCGCAATCCAAGCGCGAGGGCCTGGACGTAATCCAGAAGAACAGTTGATCAGGTCTTGCCCCACTTTTTCCAGGGTTTAGGGCTTACTCTGATGAAATTTCTCCATCGCAAAGTCGACCGCAGTTTCAATAATCTTCTCAGACTCGACTATCGTCGCCGCTCTGGCGAGCTTTTCAAAATGCTCACCCGTCAGCTTGAGATACATTTGCTCTCTTAGCTGGACGGATATGTCATCTTGAGCTTCCTCGAAGCTGACAGTCTTGGCCGGTTCGATACGATAGGCCTTTACGATGAAAAAGGCTTTGTCTGTTTCGATTACCTCACTTACCTGTCCCAGCTCAAGAGTAAATGCTGCCTGCTCGACCTGTTCGTAACGAAAGTTATCGGCAGCCATTAAAGGCCAGATCCCGCCGACCGAGGCCTTGGGGCCATCTGAAAGCCGCTTGGCTACCTGGGCAAAATCCTCGCCTCCATCAATCGCTACCGATGCTTCGTCTATTCGCTTTCGAGAATCAGGATTTCCGGCATCGGCATCGAACCCCACCGAGATGATCTGCATCTGCATCTTCTTCCCTGCGATATACTTTGGGCGATCGCGCAGATAGGCATCCCAAAGCATCCCACGAGTAACAACAATCTCAGGATAAAGCTTCTGTTGGAGGTAAATCTGAACGACTAAAGAATTCCGATATTCATCCAATGCCTCATCCAGCAAAATGCCATCTTGGGCTAATTGTTGATGAAGCGCCTGTTCACTGCCGCCGGCCTGTGCGACCATTTCCCTGAAAATTCTTTCCATTTCCCGGTCGACATATCCCTCCTGTGGATCTGTAAGACGAGCAAGTGCCTCGGCCAGTACCAACGCATGGCTGATCTGACTATGTACCTGTGCACGAACTATCTGCTCAGCCAGAGAGCGATATTCCTGTTCGGGCAACTCAGGAGGTATAGACCCAAAAGCATCTTGGGCTCCCGAAACGATGTCATGGACGGTAATAAACTGACCGTTCACTTGCAGAATCGACGCCGCAACGACTTTTGAATCCACGGCTACCGGCTGGGATTCATGGACATCACCTGTAACAGATGTTTGGGCGACGGGCTGCCCTGGGGAGGTCGGGCTGTCAGGGATATCCACCTTCTCTGCGGAAATCTCTCCGCCCGACTGGCTGACTGGCTTAGTAACGGGGATCTGCTGATTCTTATTTCTGTTCCAGCGAAGTCCTCGCATATTGCAGCCGGTAAAAGTAACCAGGACCAATAAACAAATTATTAGGTTATGAATCATTCGCTCTTCCATTTGGGGTAAATAATAAAAACCAGCTCAGGTATTATAAACTCGCGGCGGCATCGGACAAACGCTTTCGTAGAACATTAAGCATGGTCGGCATTTGAAGATACCCTCGCGGAGGCCGCCAATGGGCCGTTTTCGCATCGGGCAGGCGAACACTGCCTGCGGCACCGGTGAGAAACTTATCAGCCAGTGAAAAATCCCTAACCCCAAAGACAATATCAGGTTCGACCAGAATAATACTGTCAATTCCAAGGACTCCCGCCAGCGATCTTACCTCGGTAAGGTCAAGCAGCAATTGGACCTGCTCATCCAACGGGCCGAAAGCGTCGAGAAGGTCAGCCGAAAGCTGTTTTACATCTTCACTTGAATGGCAGCGTGCGAAACGGCGATAAATTTCCATTCGCTGCCGATCCGAAGGTATGTATCCCTTCGAAAGATAAGCCTCCACCCCCAAATCCACATGAACGTGATGGTGTATTACCGGGGCCTTTCCGCTTAGTTGCCTGACCGAACGGTCGAGGAGTTGGCAATACAACTCATAGCCAACGACGGCGATATGCCCTGATTGCTCCTTACCAAGGATATTGCCCGCACCGCGAATTTCGAGGTCTCGCATGGCTATCTGGAAACCCGCACCAAGGTCGGAAAATTCTTCGATCGCCTTCAGCCGCCTCGCAGCCGTTGGGGAAACACTGCGCTTCTTCGGCAGCAGCAGATAACAAAACGCCCTGTGCTTGTAGCGACCTACCCTGCCGCGAAGCTGGTGAAGCTCAGCCAGGCCGAACCGATCAGCGTCTTGAATGATCATCGTGTTGGCTGAGGGGATGTCGAGCCCGGATTCTATTATGGTCGTGCAAACCAACACATCCACCTCACCATTTATGAACCGCAGCATGGTGCTTTCGAGTTGGCCCTGGCCCATCTGGCCGTGACCTGTTTCCACGCGAGCGTCGGGCACCATCGATCGGACATGGTCGGCCACCGATTCGATGTTATGAACACGATTGTGTACGAAGAAAACCTGGCCGTTGCGATTCATCTCCCTCAGTATCGCCTGCTTGATAAGCCTGTCATCGTAATGACAGACTTCCGTATGAATGGCACGCCTATCCAGCGGCGGCGTAGCAAGGGAGCTGATATCCCTCAGCCCTAATAGTGCCAGGTGAAGCGTCCGAGGGATCGGCGTAGCTGTCATCGTAAGAACTTCTACAGTTGCCCGCATCGCTTTGAGGTGCTCTTTATGCTCGACACCGAACCGCTGCTCCTCATCGACGATCGCCAGACCCAGATCGCCGAAGACCACGTCCTTGCTGAGAATTCGGTGCGTGCCGATAAGAATATCCACCTGCCCCAGCGCCAACCTTTTAATGGTCTTAGCCTGCTGGGAAGCTGTCCTGAACCTACTTAGCAGATCGATCTGGAACGGATAATCCGCGAAACGTTCAGTAAACGTCTGGAAATGCTGAGCCGCCAGGACAGTGGTCGGAACGAGAACTGCAACTTGCCTGCCCGCCTCCGCGACCTTAAACGCCGCACGCATCGCCAGTTCAGTCTTGCCGTAACCAACATCCCCGCACAGCAGCCGATCCATCGGCCGGGTGAGTTTCATATCCTCATCAACCTGCTGAATCGCCGCGATCTGGTCGGGCGTCTCGGCGTAGATAAACTCCTCGGCGAACTGCTCCTGCCATTGAGTCTCTGCGGGAAAACTGACCCCCTCAATCGACTGCCGCATTGCTTGTACGCGCAGCATCTCGGCGGCCATGTCTTTAACCGCCAGTTCGACTTTCTTCTTCTGGTTGGACCAACTCGTTCCACCCAACTTCGACAAGCTGGGCCTCTTGCCTTTGGCACCGATATATTTCTGGATCAAATCGATCCTGCCGGCTGGTACATGAAGGATCGCATTGCCGGCAAACCTAAGCGACAGGAACTCTTCGGTCTGGCCGTCGCGGTCCATCGTTCGCAGGCCGTCGAAGCGTGCTATGCCGTGGGTTACATGGACTACATAGTCCCCCGCCTGCAGATCAAGCAGCGTATCAATAGGCCTGCCCGCCCGGATGCGACGGATGCGACGAACCTTGGCATACCGGCGAAAAACTTCGTGATGGGCCGCCACGGCGAGCTTGAGATCGGGCCAGTAGAAGCTGCTATTAACGTGGCCGATGCCGAATTTGAGCCTGCCTGCCAGCTGCGGATTAGACTTACCCAGCAGTTGGCGAAAACGCTTCTGCTCAGCGATGTTCTCACAGAAGACCCACACATCGGCAGCTTCGGATAAATCTTCCAGCTCCTTCAGGGCTTCGCGCGTATTTATAGCCAGCCTCTCCAACGAGCGAATACCCAGGGAGATCGACTTATCATCTTGAGGCAGTGAGAACTGGTATATTTCCAGCTGGGCAAACTCGCCGGCAGCTTTGAATATTTCTGACGGGGCGAAAAGCTGGATCCCCGTCCCCTCGCCCGATGCAATCTGGCCCATCCGATCATACAACTCATGAGCCAACTCAGTAACTTCCGCCGGCTCAGCCATGCAGATGATGGTATCTTTTGGCAGGTAGCT
>SDBV01002502.1_pt1 | contig 27528 bp, 20 predicted proteins | sample 2277081 | NCBI WGS metagenome assembly SDBV01 (sample SAMN10402039, study PRJNA504765) | marine sediment metagenome | isolation source: marine sediment core GS10_PC15, 223 cmbsf | place: Arctic Ocean: Southern Knipovich Ridge | collected 2010 | reverse complement strand
ATTGTGGTGTTGGCATGGGCGGGTGGCTTGGTCCTGCCTGTGGGGGCATGCGCCCCGCCCACTTGAATCAAGCCGGACGCGGGACTCACCGATCGGCGACGGCACCGGACTATCTATCATCCTAACAAGACATCCAGGGGAAAGGCAAGCCGACTACCGAGTGGCCGGAAGCCCGTTCGCCAGACATCCCGGCGGGCGACAACGGGACGAGGTGTCGGGGTTTCGCGTGAGAAACATCGGCCGGAGTCGTTCTGGTGGTCGCCCAGACTAACCACCCGGGCTAGGCTGAAGTCTGGTGATGAGAGCGGACGGGCCTTGGTTGGGGCCGGGTTGAAGGAGAACAGGCATGCGACGAGTTGTGTTGGCAATCTTGATGGTGGCGGCGTTGGCGATGAGCGGCGGGTGTATCGGGGTTTCGGCTACGGAGCACAAGGAGATCGCGAGCGGAGGCGATTGCGATGTGGTGGCCGTGGGGGACCACGTCTATGTTGTCAACAAGGCGACGGGGAGGGTCCGTGAGGTGGACCTGTCCGCGGCAGAGTTGATCTCGGCCGGCCAGGACGAGAGAGAATAGCCGCGCCGACTTGGACGCGGAAGGTGCTTGCGATTCCGAATCGATCCTCCACCCCCATTCGCCGGCCGGCCCGGCTGGCGGAGGTGATTGGCGGCCACCGCGTCCAACAGTCGATCGACGCCCACCATGTCCGGCCGGTCTAACCGGACCACCAAGGGCAGATCCCCGGCGGCCAGCAGCGTGACGGCGTCCCCGGGGCGATGTTCCCGCAGCCAATCCACCAAACGACTACAGGCCGGCCGGTTCACACTGCCGATGAACCACGCCAGTGGTTGCTTGGAGGCCGGCACGCCGGCGGCTTCCAACCATTTGCCGATCTGCTCCAGCTCGGGCCGCTCGACGTCGGTGTTGGCGCCCGGCAGTTGGAGCGTTCGCGTCGGCTCGGGCAGCGCATCCGGGTCGTCCCGGAAGTCGCCTCCCACAATGTGGCCTCCCACAACACGGTGGAAGAGCCCCAGTTTGCTGCGGGCGTTGCCCACGTCGACGGCGATGAGGATCGAGTCGGGCATGGGATCCAGTAGTGCACAGCGCGGTCGGTAGCCACAACCAAAGGGGATTAGGAGGTTAGGGGATTAGGTTTGTCCTCGCAACCCTAACAGCCTAACCTCCTAATAACCTAACCCCGTCCCCTTTTCTCGGGCTTTACCAGGGAGGCTGATTATCCTCCAGATCCAACAGCCGGGCAATGGCCCCGACCAGCGTGTTGAGTCCCTGTCCGGTGACCGCCGAAATCAGCAACACTTCGCGGCCCAAGGCGTCGGCCAGTTGGCTTTGGAGCGTTTCGGCGGCGGGCAGATCGGCCTTGGTCACCGCCACGATTTCGGGGCGCTCGGCGAGTTGCCGGCCGTGTTTTTCCAATTCCTGGCGGATTGCCCGATAGTTCGCCTCCGGCTCGGTGTCGTCACCCGGCTCGGGCTCGACCAGGTGAATCAGGATGCCGGCCCGTTCGATATGGCGCAAGAACTCGTGTCCCAGTCCGACCCCGGCGTGCGCCCCCTCGATCAGGCCCGGGATGTCGGCCATGATGAACGAGCGGTCGCGGTCGATCTGCACACGGCCCAGGTTGGGATGCTTGGTCGTAAAGGGATAGGGAGCGATCTCGGGCCGGGCACGGGACAAACGGCTCAGCAGGGTGCTTTTGCCGGCGTTGGGCTTGCCGACCAGGCCCACGTCGGCGATCACCTTCAGTTCCAGGTGCATCGTGCGGGCTTCGCCCGAGCCGCCGGGAGTGGATTGCCGCGGGGCCCGGTTCGTGGCCGACTTGAATCGGGTGTTGCCTTTGCCGCCCTTGCCGCCCCGCGCTACCACCACCTGGTCGCCGTCGGCCGCCAGATCCTTCAGGACGTGTCCGTGGTTGGCGTCGATCACCACCGTGCCGGGCGGCACTCGGATCGTGAGGTCATCGGCCGAGGCCCCATGGCAGTTGGCCCCTCGGCCGGGCTGGCCGTTGCGGGCTTTCCAATGCTTGCGATGGGCCAGGGCCGTGAGGCTGTCGACGCCCTGCTCGGCCACCACGATCACACTTCCGCCGTGGCCGCCGTCGCCGCCGTCCGGCCCGCCGCGAGGAACGTACTTCTCCCGCCGGAAGCTGACGCACCCGTTGCCCCCCTTGCCGGCCTCGACGTGGATTTCGACTTCGTCGACGAACATGGGCAGCAGATCACGAAACGCGTATGGCCAGGAACCAAGCTCCACACGGCCGGCAATTGCGGTTTATGGGGAGGCGCGAGCGCTTAGGCGGACTCTACGATGTTGATTCGTCGGCCTTCGCGGTCAAACTTGACGAAGCCGTCAATCAGGGCGTAGAGCGTGTAATCGTTGCCCTGGCCGACGCCCTTGCCGGGATGGAACCTGTTGCCTACCTGGCGGACCAGGATATTGCCGGCGCGGACCTGCTCGCCGCCGAATCGTTTCACACCCCGCCGCTGGGCGTTGCTGTCGCGTCCGTTGCGGCTGGATCCTTGGCCTTTTTTATGTGCCATCTGAGTTCCCTCATCGCGGATGCTCCGACCGCCGAACCGGCCAGCCGAAGCGGAATGTCTTGTCGAGAAAGGGTTTACGTCGCTGGCCGCCGGAAGTCGCCGGAAGTCGGGCCTGCGGCTGCGACCGCCAAACCTTATATCCTATCGGTACACCCACTCGTAGTCAACCACGCGTTTTCCGCCGCTGACCTCGGCGGGCACCCCATAGCGGATTTCCCGCTCGTGATCGTAGTAATTCTCGTAGCGTTCGTCGCCGGGCCGCCAGAAATTCAGCTTCAGGGTCTTTCGCGAAAGGGTGCGGCCCGTGCCGATCAGTTTGCCCGGCTGATAGGCGCCCGGGGCACCGGCCGCCAGGTCTTTCCACCGGTAGGCGTTGGTCAGACCCTGCACGTAGATAGAGAATCGGTCGATCAGCTCCGCTTGCGGATCTCTGAAGTCCCAGGTGACCACGCCCCAGACGGTCTCGCCCGGCTTGATGATGTGGTTGCAGATCTGAACCGTGGTCAGGAACTGCCGGTTGGGGTCCTCGCGGCGTCGGATCGGCCGCACCGCCAGCGGGACTACGCGGTCGGCATAGGCCTTGCCCAACTCGGGGCTCTCCAACAGGAAAGAAGGAACGAAGCGAATCAGCTTATCGGGGTTATTGGTGTTATTGGTGAACTGGACTTGGTACTTCCCTTCTTCGGCTTCCAAGGGGCACATCCAGCCGAACTTCGGCGGGTCGGGGGCTACTTCGCGGTTGCCCTGCACGCCGCCCGCTGCGGCGAAATCCTGCTCGAACTTCTGCTCCGCCGGGTTGTAGACCACGTGGCTGATCTTCTCTTCGATCTCCTTGTTGGTCACGCTGTAGACCATGTACCAGATCAGCTTCTTGGCCATGTAGCCGTTGGCCTGCGGCACGTCGATCTCGATCATCCGCACCGGCTTGAACTTAAACTGCAACATCCAGACGTCGTGGCGGAAGGTCAAGTCCTTGGCCCAATCGAACTTCGGGTTCAGCCTCAGCAGTTCGATCACGTCGTGGCGGCTGAACGATTCGTCGAGTTTCCGGGCGGGATCCACCGTTTGGAGCACACCGGGGGCCAGTTTGCGGAACGGTCCCTCAGGCTTCGCCGGCGGCTGGTCCTGCTGGGCGAACGACGGCCGGCAGACCGCGCCCACCGTCAACGCCACGGCGAGACACATCCACAAACACATTGAGCGATTCATCGGGAGATTCTCCCCGTTTGGCGAGCAGACCGGGCGCACCGGCCGAAGCATCCTCTGTTGCTTGAACTATTTAGTATAGTTGACCCACCCGGCGGTCGTCAAGCCATGCGCCCCCCCCGCGGGAGCTAGGTTCGACTCAATACTAATCCACATTCATCATTCATCACCACGCGAGTTGTCATTGCGCGCCGGAATCACCCGAATCACTGGGCGACGCAGCACCATACAGTACAATGGGGAATGAGAATGTTGCCCCGGGCCGGTGCAAGGTGGCCTGCGAGTTGCCTTCCGCCGACACACACCACCCGCCGTGGGAGTAGTGCCATGAAAGCGGTCATTCCCGAAGTCCCGCCCGATATCCGCGCGCACCGAAAGCGCACCGGGGCCGACCGTTGGGACGAGATGTGGGAAGGAGTATTGCACATGCCGCCGATGCCGAACCGCGTGCATCAGGAATTGGAGGGGGCCATGCAAAGGTGGCTGTGGCTGCACTGGGCTCGTCCGCACGGGAACAAGGTCTACCATCAGATCAACTTGGCTTCCCTCGGTGGCTGGCCCAACGACTACCGAATCCCCGATCTGGTTCTGCTGACGCCCGATCGTTTCGGCATCGACCGCAACGAGTATTTTGAAGGCCCGCCCACGGTGGTCGTGGAAATCCGCAGTCCCGGTGATGAATCCGCAGAAAAAATGCCGTTTTACGCAAAACTCGGAGTGCCCAAAGTATGGGTCATCGACCGCGACACCAAGGCTCCGGAGTTGTACGTGCTGGAAGGCACGGACTACCAGAACCGGAGACCGGATGACGAGGGCTGGATCCACAGCACGGCCACGGGCGTCCAATTGCGTGTGGAATCCGGACCGAAGCTCGCCATGCAGATTGCCGATCAACCGAACACCAGAGAACTGCTGCCGGAAGACTGATACGTATGCATAAGATCCCGATCCGGCCGGCATGTGTGTTGGTCTCGACGTGTTTTGCTTTTGCCTGGCTCGCCACGGCGGCCGCCGAGGACTGGCCCGGGTGGCGAGGGCCGCGCAGCGATGGAACGAGCCTCGAGAAAAACGTCCCCCTCCGCTGGAACGGTCCCGAGAATCAGAACATCCTTTGGAAAGTCGAGATCCCCGGCAAGGGCCATGCCTCGCCGATCGTCTCCGAACAGCGGATCTTTCTGGTCACCTGCGACGAAGATCGCAAGGATCGCCTGCTGCTTTGTCTGGACCGCCCAAGCGGCCGTACCCTCTGGCAACAAACGGTCCTGCATGCGCCGCTGGAAATGAAGCATCGGCTCAACAACTACGCTTCCAGCACCCCGGCCACCGACGGGAACTCGGTCTTCGTATCGCTGCTTCAGGCCGATTTCGGACGCGAGAAACTCTCGAGTTCTCCCAACCAAAGATCCACGCCGGGCGACGTGGTCGTGGGGGCCTACGACTTCGACGGCCGCCGCAAATGGCTGGTTCGGCCCGGCCGCTTCTCCAGCCGCCACGGCTATTGCAGCCCGCCGCTGCTGTTTGAGAACCTGGTCATCATCAACGCCGACCACGACGGCGACGGTTACCTGGTGGCGCTGGATCGGGCCACGGGAGAGACCGTGTGGAAGCGGCCCAGGGTAGGCCACACGCGAAGCTACTGCCCGCCGATCATCCGCCAGGTCGACGGCCGCACGCAGATGGTGCTTTCCGGCAGCCTGTGCGTGGCCAGCTACGATCCCCACGACGGCTCGCGGCATTGGATCATCGACGGGCCGACCGAGCAGTACGTGGCTTCGCTGGTCTACAACGGACGGCTGTTTTTGATGACGGCCGGTTTTCCCGAGTTCCATATCATGGGCATCCGGCCCGACGGCAGCGGCAACGTCACCGAAACCCACGTCGCCTGGCACACCACCAAGGGCTGCTCGTACGTCCCTTCGCCGATCGTCGCCGGCGAGGGGAAGTACTTTCTGGTGGTCAGCGACACGGGCATCGCCAGTTGTTTCGAGGCCGACACGGGCCAGCGATATTGGATGAAGCGGATCGGCCCACACTACAGTGCCTCGCTGGTCGAGGCCGAGGGCCTGGTCCACTTCCTCTCCGACGAGGGCGTCACCACGATCGTCCGCCCGGGCCCCGAGTTCGATCCGGTCGCCGAGAACCCCTTGGGCGAAAACTGCTACGCCTCGCCGGCGATCAGCCACGGACGGATTTACCTTCGGGCCGAAAAGCACCTGTATTGCATCGGGAAGCGCCCGTAGGGTGGGCACTGCCCACCAAACCTTGCTCAAACGTCTTCTGGTTCCCAAGCTCCAGCTTGGGAACCGAGCGGCGACAGATGGTAAGCTTGCGGGTTCCCAAGCTGGAGCTTGGGAACCAGGCGAGGACTCGTCTTTCGGTGGGCAGTGCCCACCCTACTTGCTCACCATGGAACCTGCTGACCCAAATCGAGCCGCCGCGCCCGTTGCAGCGCGACCCGCACGGCCACGGCGTCTTGGGCGGCGACGCCCACGCTCTTGAACAGGGTGATTTGCTCGGGGCTTTCGCGGCCCGGTTTCCGGCCGAGAATCAGTTCGCCCAGCTCGGCGTGGATGTGTTCCGGGCCGATGAGTCCGCTGCGGATCGGCTGGATCAGGTCGCCCGTCTCGGCCAACGCCGCCTCGCGGCTGTCGACGACCAGCAGCGAGCGGGCGACCGTGGCGGCGGGAATCTCCTGCACCTCGGGCTGAAAGGAGCCCACCGCGTTGACGTGGACCCCCGGCTTCAGGTCGGCGTCGTCAAAGACGGGCGTGTGGGAAACCGTGGCCGTGCAGACGACGTCGGCCTGGGCCACCGCTTCGGAGGCGGTGGCCGCTCGGCGAAGGTCGTGCGGGATCGGGCCGACGCCGGCCATCTCGTCGATCAGCGATTCGACGGCCGCAGCCACCGGGTCATAAACCCAAACGGTCTCGATCGAGCGTACCGTGCAAACCGCTTCAAGTTGGGTTCGGGCCTGAACTCCCGCGCCGAAAATCGCCGCCACCCGGCTATCGCCCCGGGCGAGCAAGTCGGTCGCTGCGCCCGAGGCCGCGCCGGTGCGGATGGCCGTCAGCGCGGTGCCTTCCACCAAGGCGGCCGGCCGGCCGGTATCCGCCTCGATCGCCAGCACGGCGGCCTGGATTCGCGGCAGATCTCGGCTCCCATTGCCATCGAAGAGCGACACCACCTTGACCGCCAAGCAATCTCCCTGCGGGTCCTCGACCCGTGCCGACATCACCAGCGTAACGCCGTCGTGCGGCTCGATCGACAGATGCGTCCGGTGCGGCACGTCCGCCCGACCGCTGGAAAGTGCGGCAAACGCCAGTTTCATGGCCTCGATCGCGGCGTCCATCGGCAGGGCCTTGCGGACGTCCGCAGCACTGAGAATCTGCATCAGATGACAGCTCCTTAAGGTGAATCTCCAGTATCGCTATGATAACACGATGCAGCGATCACCAGAAGCCCCCAGGTGCCCCGGACAGATCTTGATCTTCAAGGGTGGCCCGGCCGGTTTTGCGGAGAATGCGTTGCGCCTGCCGGTGGCTTGGCCGCAAAATCCGTCCGGGTGGCGCAGCCACAGGAGGCACTTGCTCGGCGTCCTCTGGCTGCTTCACAACGGCGACACATTTTCCGACAAAGCCAGAGTACCCGTCCGCCCGCGCAAAGATCCTGCTGGAACTGACCGAAAGGACCTGCAAGGCGCGAATGGCAAGTCTCGGCTAAGACGGCGCTTGAGTATTGCACAATCCTTGCCGATCAGTAACATTGGAGAAGATGGCAACGGCAAGTGACGTATTCTCGCGCGTGGTGGATGAACTCGGCTATGCCGAGGGTGGTGGGCTGGCGCGCATTGGCGAGAGACCCCGATCGGGCGTGCGCGAAATGACACTCGATCGGGTCCGTCGGCGTCTTCCCGAGGTCAAAGCGGTCTATTTCTCAGAAGATGTGCCGCTTGCGTATTTTGCACAAGATGAAGCGTTTGAGGATGCGGACCGAGCGACGATACACCGGAAGGTCTGGAACGATTCTCGTGTGCCGGTGCTGTTCGTAATCGATCGTTCGCATGTCCGCGTTTACGACGCTTGGGGCGAGCCTACCGACAAGTCCGCGGAAGTCGACGATCCTCAGAAACGACTTATCCGAAAACTCGAGGCGGCGGAGGTCTGCCTGAAGAATCTACCTGAGCTCCATCGGGCACGCTTTGACACTGGGGCGTACGCTGCTGATCTGCATGGGCGCTTCGATGCGTCAAAACGTTGTGATGCGACGCTAATCGAGAACCTGGAGGCGACTCGGGACGGCTTGATCCAAGGAGAAGACGGCCTCCCAGTTGATGTGGCGCATCGTCTTCTGATCAGGTCGATTCTGCTCCTGCATCTTGAGCATCGGAATATCCTCACGCCGGCATCGTACGGGCAGTACTCGGCGGGCGCCAGGAAGTTGACCGACATCTACAGGAACCGTTCGGCGACTTATCGACTGTTCGAACGGTTGGCCGAGCGCTACAACGGAGATCTGCTCCCCGTACATTCGTCCGAACGGAACGTCAAGAGAAGCCACTTGCATATCCTTAGGCAGTTTCTTGAAGGTGAAACGGAGGTCAGGTCTGGCCAACGTTCGCTTTGGCCGTTGTACGACTTCGGCGTTATTCCGATCCAACTTATCAGTTCCGTATATGAGCGGCTTCTGCACGCGACGGATTTTGAATCTGCAAAGAGTCAGGGAGCTTATTACACCCCATACCCTCTCGTAGAGTTGATGCTCAACGAAGTACTTCCATGGCCCGGTCCCGACAAACGGACGCCGAAAACCTTGCCCAGGATTATTGACCCCAGTTGTGGTTCCGGCGTCTTCCTGGTTGAAGCATACCGACGGATTGTTGCCTATTGGCGGCGCAAGAATCCCCGATCGACGCCAAGTTGCGGCGATTTGTCCCGATTGCTGACAGAACATATTCACGGTGTCGACATCGATCCGTCGGGAACCGCCGTGAGCGTCGCCGCGTTCAGTCTGTATCTCGCTATGCTTGATGAACTCGACCCTTCTGAGGTGTCGTCGCAACTGCGTTTTCCCAAGCTGACGTCCGGCACGGGCAGGAAACGCGCAAACCTGACAAACGGCGATACCTTTGAGCAGAACGAACTGCTGACCGAGTCGTTCGACCTCGTCGTCGGTAACCCGCCTTGGAAACGCCGGAAACTGCCCGACAACATTCAACGGTACTGCCGGCGCAAGGAGCATCCCGTTGCTGGAGAGATCTCGCAAGCCTTTCTCTGGCTGGCCGGCGATCTCGCGCCGAAAGGTCGGGTGGCGATGCTGTCGCCAAGCAAGTGGTTGTTCAATCGCGAGGCCCCCGATGTGGAGTTTCGGCGTGCTTTTCTCACCAGGAACCATGTCGATGCCGTCATCAATATGTCTGCGTTGGTTAGTGGAAGCAATCGGCTGTTCAATGCCAACGCACCGGCCACGGCGGTGGTCTTCCGCCGCCAGCGCCCTGCACAAGCGTCGTCGGCCGTTCTCTACTGCGCTCCCCGCCCGGCATCACGTTCCTCGGTACCGACGGCGCTTCTGATTGACGCAGGCGATGTTAAGTGGCTGCCACGCTCTGAGGTGGAACGATTCGACGATGTGTGGAAGACGATATACGTTGGCTCTTGGCGTGATCTGCGACTCCTCAGACGCCTTCGCTCAGACGGAAAGACCTTGCAGACTTTCCTTGCTGGGCATGGCGATTGGCATTGTGGTCGTGGATTTCAACCGGATGGAAGCAAGAACAGCAGGAATGATGACACAGCGGAGAGAATCTTACAAGTCCCTTTTGTCGACGCAGGTGAGGTCAAGCCTTTCTTGCTGATTCGAGTTCTCATCGAAGGCCCCTGGGGAACTGATAGTTTCAAGCGGACGGGGCCGAAAGATGTCTATGAAGGGCCGCATATTCTTGTTAAGGAGGGTATCGAAGACGGGCGTGTGTGCGCGGGATTCACAGATCGCCCCTGTTCATTTCGAGACACTATTACCGCGATTCATGCACCGCCCGAAGAGACTTTGAGATTGAAAGCCCTTACGGCATACCTGAATTCATCACTTGCCAGCTACATGCTGTTCTTGATCTCCGGTTGGGGGATTGATCGGAGACGAGTCAAGAAAGGCGAAGTGCTTATGCTGCCGGGAGCAATCCTGGATAATCAACCAGCCGTGCAGAAACTCGCAAACCTTCTCGATGCGTATTGCAGAACTGGGCGCAATGCCACACGTCTAGGAATCCGCCATCAGGTTGATGACGTCGTCTTCGATTCCTTTGAACTCGCCGAGTGGGAACGGCAGTTGGTCAGCGATATGTTGCGCACGAGCGTCGACTACGTGCATAACCGACAGAAGTCGGTTGCTCTGGACGCGCCGACGGTCCAAGACCTCGAAAGCTACAGCCGCGCGTTTGTCTCCGTGTTCGGTCAGGTACTTGCTGCCAACGGGCGGGGGCTGTCGACGGTAGTGTACACGGGCAGTTCCGCATTGCGACTCGTCTCGTTTCACTTGACAGGCGCGGGCGCAGATGCGCAGACGCTGAAGATCCGACACGACGATAGGCTGGATAGCGTACTGACCAACCTGGACCGGCAGATTCTACAGCGAGAGGGTGTGAACCTCTATCGTCGCCGTCATCTAAGGTATTTTGAAGACCGAGCTGTGCATATTATCAAACCGGCGGAATTGCGATGCTGGACACCCAGCGCCGCGTTCCAGGATGCCGACGAGACGTTGGCACAGTCGCTTACGGGAGAGTGGCGTGTCACTGGCTGAAGGTTCAAGCCCTACTGGAGTACCGCTCAACTGGAGGCAGGCAATCTGGCCTGCCTTTGAGATTGCTGTTCTACAAATCATCTGCGACGGTTGCCGACTACTGCGGAGTGATCCACTCAGACAAGAGTCTTGGGAAGAACGGCATTACTCCTGGGCACTCTGTCGACACCTCCGGCACATCTGTCGAAAACGCAACCTCTCGTTCTCACCGCAATATGATGATGACATCCTATCCGACGCTGAGTTCGCAGAGGGCATGAGCCCGAAGTCCGCGCCAAAGTTGGACATCGCCGTACGCTGGCATCATCTCATACCTGAGATATACTTTGGCGTCGAAGCGAAGATACTGGTCACTACGACTGTACGATCCTATACCAGGTCGAAAACGGTCATTGGATACGTGGACGACGGGATGGTGCGTTACGTCGCAGGAAAATACGCTGCCGAATTACCTACAGGCTCAATGATAGGCTACGTGCTTGATGGAGATACAACAGACCTTGTCGATCGTATCAACGGACGCATCAAGAATCTGCCGTTGCCATGTGAAGAACCGTTGGCTATGCACTCGGAAACTACGAGAGCACTTCCCCGCTACTGTTCTAATCATCCTCGTGGCGGTACGAATCCGATCTGTCTGCATCACTTTTTCGTGCTGCTGTGAGGGAGGCGGTCTGGAGGTTCTTTCTAGAGCAGTTTCCCCGGAAAAGGGGACATTCTACTTTTCCGAGGGCAGGTAGGTCCACGAAAAGTAGAATGTCTCCTTTTCTTCTCCCTTCTCCGCCCGTATGCCGGTTTATCCAGCGATGCTCCTGCGGAAAGACAAACTGCCATCTCCACTCGGCGGCCGCACGCGGATACTTCCGGGCCTCAAGACAACCTATTCTGCAGCGGCCGGGACTGAATCGCGTTTGACCAGGCTGTAGACGCAGGGGACAAGAAAAAGCGTCAGCAGCGTGGAAGCGAGCATGCCGCCGATCAGGGCCCGGGCTAGCGGGATCATGGCTTCGCCGCCGGGGGCGAGATGGAACGAAAGCGGCAGCATCGAGGCGACCAGCACCAGCGAGGTCATCAGGATCGGCCGCAAGCGGATCTGGGCGGCCGCCAAAGCCGCACGTCGGGCGTCATAGCCGCGCTCGCGCAACGTGTTGGCGAATTCCACCAGCAGAATGCTGTTGTTTACCACCACCCCGATCATCATCAGGGTTCCCATCAGCGATTGGATGTTGATCGTGGTGCCGGTGATAAACAGCATCCCCAACACTCCGGAGAGGCCCAGCGGAACGGCCAGCAAGATGATCAGCGGGTCGACGAAGGAGCGGAACTGGGCGAGCATCACCAGGTAGACGAGGATCGTGGCCACGACCAGCCCGAAGCCCAACAGCCGCATGCCGGATTTCATCGTGGTCACCGGCCCGCGAACCGTCATCGACACGCCCAGTTCCGCGGGGATTTCCGCCAAGGCCTTTTCGACGTCGGCGGCGACCGAGCCCACGTCGCGGCCCGACACGTTCACGTAGACGTCGTTCACCCGGGCGATGTTGTAATGGGCGATCTCGGCGGGGATGTTCACCCGCCGAATCGTGGCGATGTTCGACAAGGGGATCGTGACCGGGCCGTTCTTGCCTTGCAGCGACAAGGGGATGTTGCGGATATCGTCGAGTGAATCGATCTCGTTGGTTTCGTATTGCACGCCCATGAAAAAGTCGATGCCGGTGGCCGGATCGATCCAAATCGTGGAGGCGTATCCGATGCTCGATCCCAGCGCGGTGAGAATGGTTTGGGCGACCTGTTCCTGATCGAGGCCGAGGTACTTGGCTTTGATGCGGTCCACCTGGATGTCGAGTTGCGGATAGTCCAACGACTGGGCGATCTGCACGTCGATGGCGCCGGGGATGCCGCGGAGTTTTTCCACGACCACTTCGGCCTTTTCGCGGCATTTGTCGATCGTTCCCGCCGACACCTGCACGCTGATGGGAACGGGCACGCCCTCGTTCAAGGCGGCGTTGACGATCCCGCCGCTGACGAACAAAAACTGCTCCTGGGGATATTTCTTCTTGAGAACTTCCCGAAGACGCCCGACGTACTCACGCGTGCTCGTGCTGCGTCCCGATTGCTTGAGATTGACGATCAGGTAGGCCGTATCCGGGCCGGTATTGGAACTCAGCACGGTGGAGAAGCCGGCCCCCTTGCCGACGGGCAGGCCGATGTTGGAGATAATCGTATCGATTTCTCCTTCCGGAATGACGTCGTTGATCGTGTCTTCGATCTGTGCGACGAGCCGCTCGGTGTTTTCCAGCCGCGTGCCGGGAATCGTCTTGAGGCGAAGCTCGAACGTGCCGGCGTCGACCTCGGGGAAGAGTTCGCTTCCGATTCCCGGCAACAGGACCAGCGAACCGGCGACCAAGGCCCCTGCGCTGCCGATGACCGCCCATCGCGCCTTCAGTGCGGCACCCAACAGTCGGGCATAGAGCCCGTGCGGCTCGAAGGTTTCCTCTTCGACTTGTTGGCGGCCATGGCGGGCGATCCGTTGGCGGAGGAACCGGGCGCAAAAGGCGGGCACGACGGTCATGCCGATGAAATAGGAGGCCCCAATCGTCATCGTGGCAGCCACCGACAAGGGTTCGAACAGATACCTGATCATACCGGTGAGGAAAATGGCCGGGATGAAGACGGCCAGCGTGGTAATCGTTCCGGCCAGCACGGGAGTGGCGACTTCGATGGCCCCGTCGCGAGCGGCGTCGCCAGGCGACTTTCCCATCCTCAAGTGGCGGATCACGTTTTCCACCACCACGATCCCCACGTCGACGACGGTTCCGATGGCCAGGGCGATCCCACCTAACGTCATCACGTTGATCGTGTGGCCGGTGAAGTAGAAGCCCAGTCCTCCGATCAAGATGGAGAAGACAATGACCGACACGATGGCGATGGTGGGGAGGATCTGCCGCAGGAAGCCCGCCACCACCAGGGTGACCAGCAGTGCGCCGAGTCCGACCTCGTAGCCCAGGTTCCGCATGGCGTTGCGGATGTAACCCGATTGATCGCTTACCAGGGTGACTTCGGTCGCTTGGGGAATATCGCCGCGTTCTTTCATCCGCGGGATTTCTTCTGAAATGCCCTTCCTGATGCGGTTGACCACCTCAATCGTGTTTGCACCCGGTTCGCGCAGCAGCGGGCAGTAGACGCTCCGTTTGCCGTTGACCCGCACGATGTTGTATTGCAGCGCGGCGTCGTCCTTGGCGTAGCCGACGTCGCGAATGAAGATCGGCCTGCCGTTGCGGACGGCGATCGGGACGGCTTCGATGTCGTCGGTGGTGGGCAGCGTATTGACGGGGTGGACTTGATACTCGGTGTCTCCCAGCTTGACCGAGCCGGCGGCCAGCACCAGGTTCGCTTTCCGCAGGGCTTCGACCACGTCGTTGGCGCCCAGTCCCAAGGAACTCAGCTTGCCGGGATCGACGTAGATCATCATCTGGCGGAACTTGCCGCCGAAGGGGTGCGGGATTTGCACGCCCGAGAGTCCGCCCATCTTGTTTCGGATCGCGTAGTAGCCGATCTTGTAAAGCTCGGTCTCGCTGAGCCCCTCGCCGGAAATGGCCGCCAGGATCACCGGCAGGTTGGCCGGTTCGCTCCGCAGGGTGAAGGGGTATTCGATCCCCGGCGGCAAATGAAACATGTCGCTGGCTTCGAGGTTGACGATGTCGTTCATCGCCGAGCTGGGGTTGGTGCCGGGGTGGAAGAAGATCTTGAGCATGCTGGCGCCGGGCATGGTTCGCGATTCCTGATGCTCGATCCCGCCGGCCAGCGTCAAGGCCCGTTCCACCCGCGAGGTGACGCATTTCTCCATCTCCATGGTCGGCAAGCCGGGGTAGGAGAAGTAACTGACCACCACGGGCGTCTTGAAGTCGGGCAGAATATCCACCGACATCATCGGAACCACGGCCAGGCCGAGCAGACACAATCCGGCGGTAATGGCCACTACGGCGTAGGGATTCCGCAGGGCGAAGCGAACGAGGAACATGGTGTTGTCTCAAGGGAGTGAAGCGACTATTGATCTTGCACGCGGACCTCTTGTCCCGGCTTCAGGCGGCCGAGCATGGCGTCGACGACCAGTTCAGTCCCCGTCAGACCTTCGGTGATTTCGATCACGAGCCCGTCGTCCAGCCCGACGGTGACGTCCACCACTTGAACTTGGCCGGCTGGATCGACCACGTAGACGTAACTGTGGCCCGCCGCGTCGTACCGCACCGCACCGGCGGGCAGCACCAACGATTCCTCCTGCTCTTGCAGAACGATCGTCGCCTCGCCGAACATTCCGGGCAACAGCTTGTGCTGGGGGTTTTCGAGATCGATTTCGACCGTCATCGTTCGCGTGCTTTCATCCAGGCAACAGGCAACTCGACTTACCGTGCCGGAAAAGGATTGGCCGGGCAGCGCCTGAAACGTCAACGTCGCCGGGTCGCCGTCGTTGGCCCAAGGGGCATCGCGTTCCGGAACCTGCACGCACACACGAACCTTGTCCAGTTGGGCAATCACGAACAAAGGAGGGCTGTCACGTCGCGACGGCGTCGGAGCGTTGCGGATCAGATCGCCCGGGTCGGCGTTTCGCTGGGTGACGACGCCCTTAAACGGCGCCGTGAGTGTCGCATATTTGATCAGTTCATCGAGTTCTTCGCCTTGTTTCTGTGCGACTTTGGTCTGAGCCTCGGCGCTGTCGAAATCGGCCCCAGCCGCTTTCAGCTTGGCGTCGGCCAGACGTTGGTTCGCCTTGGCCGAGGCGACGGCGGCTTCGGCGGCTTCATACCGGTTCAACGCTTCGTCGCGCAGACGTTCGGCAATTGCTCTCTGTTCGGCCAGCTTGCGGACTCGCTCGTATTCGATTTCGTCGGCCTTCAGTTGCGCTTTTGCTTGTACCAGCAAGGCGTCCGCAGATTCCACGTTGGCCTCGGCCACCGTGATTTCGGCCTCGGCCCGCTTCTGATCGGCGCGCAAGCGGTCGACAGTGGCTTGCTGGCGCTCACTTGACTTAACCATCTCTGGAACGGCAATCGTCCCCAGCACCGTGCCGGCGTCAACCTGCTGCCCGATATCGACGTGCAGTTGCTTCAGGTAGCCGGCCACCTTGGCATACACTTCCGCTTGATAGTAAGCGTGAATGGTCGCCGGCTGCTTCGTCGTGCGTCGCAGCGACGTTTTCTGTGGTGAAAGTGTCTTGACGGTGACGAGATCATTGCCCGTGTTTGCTTCCGTCTGCGCGCTGGTGGCAGGCTGCGTGAGACAGCCCGTACAACCAATCAGAAGGAAGCCGGCGCACAAAGCGCGGTAAATGTAGTGCCCTTTGATCATGGGGAAGTCCTCGATCCGCAGAGATGTCTCGGGCCGTGCATCGGCCCCGTGGCGGCAACCGGCGCGGCAACTAGCTATCTTAACAGAACGAGACCAAGAATACGAACGGGTGGGCTGCGGGATTGGTATTTGCGTCCTTTCAGGGCTGTCGCTTGCGTGGCGATTCCGGTTCGCAACCTGCGGGTGGATTGGGCCCACGCGAATGGGGGACACGAGAATGGGGTCATGGCGTCATTTGTCAGCAGGCGTAGGGTGCGTGAAACGCACCATGAGAATTATTGCCGATGTGCTGGTGCGTTTCACGCACGCTACGAGACTTCTCAGCAAAGGGGCAGCAGTGGTCTGTCGGGAGACTTAGGGTTCGGAACGAGTTGCTTCCCCTGGGCGGAAATATGCCAATCCATTTCCTCAAGCGGCACGGCCCCAAGAAGTGGCTCCGCACCGTGTGGGAGCTCGATCGCTCGGACCTGGCACGAACGTCCTTGGACGGAAATGTCGACAATGCCGAAAACCCTGTAAGTGTGTTCGGCACCGTCGGCAGTGTACACCTGCACCTCGCCGGTCTTCTGCAGTTTGAGACGCTCAACCAGGTCTGTTGGGATGGCGAGCTCTGCTGCGCCCGTGTCAACCAGGGCATCGCAACTGACATCCTCTCCCCTGCGGTCTTCAGGAAGGAACTGATTCTGCCAATTTCGCAACACGACCGGCACACGAAATACGCCCATGATGAACCTCCAGACTTGTTCTGAATGAAAGATACCACCTGCTCGACGGCACTTCAAGCCCCTTCTTTCGTGTTATATGGAGTACACCTATCGGGTCAGATAGGCGTATGGTATGTGAAACGCACCATGAGAATTATTGCCGATCTGTTGGTGCGTTTCACGCACCCTACGAGACTTCTCAGCAGGGTGCCCACCGGAAGAATTCGACTGACCTTGACGATCCTCAGAATCGCTCCAATTCGAGAATCCGTTAAATCTCCACCCCCCCCCGGGCCGATGCCCATTAAGTCACACCGCTGCGTTGACTATCGCTACCTGCCTGCAACCAGCGCCAATCCATCCAGCCATCCGCCATACCCCGGGGGGGGTGTCATGCCGACTAAAGAGCGAATTCTGCAAGGCCCGCGGCTCGCGTTGTGCCTGTTTCTGGGACTGAGCGGCTGCACGGCCGGAAGTTCGATTCGGTTCCCGCCGCCGGAGTATCCATTGCCGGCCATGGAGCAATCGGCTCCCATCCGTTCGGTTTCCTACGAGCAGAGCGTCGAGGATTCATCGACGCAAGCCGAGCGTGTGGCCGACGAAGACTTGTCCCGGCCGCCGCAGAACGAAGTCGGACCGCGCCGCATCGCCGACGTGATGGGATCGGCTTCCAGCGAACCTCAGAGGCCGGAGAACGTCTGCGAGTTGAATCTGTCGACGGCCCTGGTGATGGTATCCGGTCGGAGTCCGCAGGTGGCCTTTGCGGCCCAGCGGTACAGCGAAGCCTACGCGCAATTGCAGGCGGCCAGGGTCTTGTGGCTGCCTTCGATTCGCGCCGGGGTCAGCTACAACAAACATGACGGCCGGCTTCAGAGGTCCGACGGCGCCGTGTTCGACAGCAGCCGTGCGTCGCTGAACACGGGTCTTGGGGTGCAGTCGGTCGGTACCGGCTCGCCGGCGGTGCCGGGGCTGGTAGCGAGGTTCCATCTGACCGACGCCATCTTTCAACCCCGCATCGCCAACCGCACGGCGGCCGCACGGCAGGAAACGGCCCGGGCCACCACCAACGACGTGCTGCTGAGCACGGCACTGGCTTACCTCGGTCTGCTGAACGCCATTGGGCAAGAGGCCATCGCCCGGGAGACGACCGAGAACGCCCGGCAACTTGCCGATTTGACGGTGACGTTCGCTCGCGCCGGCCAGGGCTCGCAGGCCGACGCCGATCGAGCGGCAGCGGAATGGGCGGTCCGCAAGAATGACGTCGCCCGGGCCGAAGAGAGGGTCGAGGTCGCTTCCGCCCGGCTCAAGGAGTTGTTGCGGATCGATTTTGACATGGTGGTGCTGCCACAGGAGCCGACCGTGGTGCCCGTCGAACTCGTTTCCCGAGATACACCGGCGGGTGAACTTCTGGCCGTCGGGCTGTCGAACCGGCCGGAGTTGGCGGCGAGTCGGCACCTGGTGGGCGAAGCCGTTCACCGCTATCGACGCGAGAAATTCGCTCCGCTGCTTCCGAGCACGCTACTGGGGGTCAGCTACGGGGACTTCGGAGGCGGCCCCGGCTCCACGGTCGCGGGGTTCGGCGATCGTTTCGACTTCGATGCGGTGGCTTACTGGGAAATCCGCAACCTCGGCTTCGGCGAACGCGCGGCCCGCAAGGCAGCCAATGCCCGGTATCACCAGGCCCGATGGCGTGAGATTGAAACCATGGACCGCGTGGCTCGCGAAGTCATCGAAGCCCGCGCACAAGTTCATGCCCGACACCGACAGATCGCGGTGGCGGAGTCGGGGATCGAGGCGGCGACCGATTCCTATCGGCGGAACATGCAGCGAATCCGTGGCGGCGAAGGATTGCCGATCGAAGTGTTGCAGTCGATTCAGGCCCTGGACCAGGCCCGCCGCGAGTATCTCCGCACGGTCGTCGACTATAACGAAGCCCAGTTCCGCCTGCATCGGGCCCTCGGCTGGCCGATTCAGTAAGCCGCCTCGGCGTTTTGAACTCCGAGCCCCCAGCGGTGATACGCCCCCGATCGAGCGGTTTCTGAACCGAGCGGAATCGGATACAATCAGCAGCACACTGGGGTCGTCACGTCAATCGAGTTCTCAGGGTGTTGCCATGCAGTACGTCCTCCGGGCCGGCTGGTGTTGCCTTTTGGCGGCGTTTGCCGCGATAGGAATCGGCCACTTCAGTCGCTCACCGCGGGCAGCCAGGCCGTCCGAGGCCCTTGCGCCGGAGCGTCCCGCCGCTGTCGCCAAAAGCCCCGCCGTCGCCGAAAGTACTGCCGAGTGGCGTCGCATCGATCAAAGCCGGTATACGGGATCGGGGAAGTGTGCCGAGTGTCACCAGGAACACTTTAGCGATTGGCAAGGGACCTTCCACGCGAAGATGGTTCAACCGGCGGTTGCCGAAGGGCCGAACCGGACGATTCTCGCCGATTTCAACCAAGAGAGTCCGTATCGCACGTTCGAGATCGAAGACGTCACCGACGTGATCGGCAGCCGGTGGAAACAACGGTTTATCGGCAAGATCGACGGCCACGAGGTGGTGTTTCCTGCCCAGTGGAGCGTCCAGAAGAAGACCTGGGGGTCCTACGGGGGCAAGAGCGACTGGTGGTATCCCTATCACAAGGATTGGAAGGGCCGTTCGGTCTTCAAGTTGTGTGACGGCTGTCATAGTACCGGGGCCGATCATTACACGCAGACGTTTGTCGAACGGAACGTCGGCTGTGAGCGTTGCCATGGTCCCGGCAAGACCCATGCGGAGGAGCCGCTGGTAGATAACATCGTCAACCCGGCCCGTCTCAGCCGTGCCCGGTCTATGGACATTTGCCTTTCCTGCCACCTATCGGGCAAGCCCCCGGGGACTGAGTATGCGTGGGCCGTGGGGTACGAGCCGGGGATGCAACTCTCCAAGTTTTGGCAGGGCTCCAAGCCTGTGAAAGGCAAGCAGACGGCCGAGTTCTGGCACAACGGCACCGCGCATAAGAACCGGGTGCAGGGTAACACGTTTCTGCAAAGCCGGATGTGTCGCCACGCGGGGCTTCAGTGTACTTCCTGCCACAATCCCCATGGCAGCCGGCACCGCTCGATGACGCTGAAGTCGGCCGACGACAACGCCCTGTGTCTGATCTGCCACGGCCCTGAAAAGCAGGCGGGCCCCGACTACAAGACGCTCAGCGACCACACCGGCCACGCCCCGACCAGCGTCGGCAGCCGCTGCGTCGAGTGCCACATGCCCAAGACGGGCAAGAACTCGGTTCCGGGGGAATCCCGCAACCATACGTTCGATTTCATCTCCCCGGCCGACACGATCGAGTACGGCGTACCCAACAGTTGCAACGGGTGTCACGACGACAAGACGCCCCAGTGGGCACTTTCGCAGTTGAAGAAGTGGTCGCCGTAGGACGTTTGCCGCCCGGCCGCCGCGGCCACGCGGTGTGAACTACTGAAAACGCACCGACCGCGGAAGGTCCTGGCAAAACGCGAGCCGACTCTTCCTACCGGACAGCTTTGACCGGGACGCCGCCGGCCGGCTCGACGCAACCGCCGTTTGCACAACCACAGGTGGGCACCGGCACGCACCGGTATACGGGCACTTGGCAGGTGATTTCCTTCTTGACCAGGGTTTTTCGGTAGCGTACTTTGCCGCACTTGGGCGGGACCATGGGACGGCTGCCCGGCGACTTGCAGCCGTCGTTCTGGCAGCCGCCGCACTCGCCGCCACAGCCAGTGTCGCCGCAGCTACTCTTGAAGAATCTCGGCAGCCGAACACAGAACTCTTCGCACTGCACGACCCAGCAGGTCTTCCTGACTTCCTTCATTTCGCAAACCACTTTGCAGACGTTCTTGGCGCCACATCGACGGCAGCAGTCTTGCTGCCGGTCGCCACAGGAAGGAGCCCCGCGATCATCGGCCGCCAGCGCGACGCCCCCCACGTGCAATCCAACGGCCAGGCAGAGGAGGACGGTTTTCATGTTACTGGTTCCTTACGACGGAGGTCACCCCTAGAAGTCGATTTGGCAGCGCATCTGGAAGATGTCGACGTGGCCCACCCCGCCGGCGTCGGGATGGTTGGTGGTGTCGGAGACGATGTAGTTGAACATCATCCGGGTATACGGATTGAGATACCAGTTCAGGCCGAACGTGTGGTTGGAAGCCAGACCCCCGTTCACGCCGCTGCTGTTGAGGTCCATGTAGGAATAGCGGTAGGCGATTTCCCAAGCGCCTTTGCCGGTTTGCACGCAGCCGTCCACGTCGCGAACGCGGAAGAAGTTCTCAAAGGGCTCGACGCGGTCGAACTCACCGACGGAGCGGTCATATTGACGGTGCTCACCGGTAAGGAAGTAACTCACGTAAGCGTACGCTCCGTGGAAAGTCGGGTTGGGATTGGCCGTTCGGTCGAGCCAGAACGACACGAATTCACTCTGCAACGACAATGGCCCGTAAACCAGGGCGGCCTCGGCGCCCACCGCATTGATATGGCTCACGTCCGCCATCGTACCCGTATCGATCACCTGGCTGGCGAGGTGCGCCTCGGGGTCTTCACTGAATCGAACGGTGCTCGATTCGCCGATGTCGGCGTAGGAGTAGGAAACGCCCGTGTGAAGCAGGCCGCGCCCCTCGGTGGCCTCGTCGTACCATGGCAAGAACGTGCGCCGCATCATCGCCGCCGCGCCGCCGCCGTCATCCTGGAAGCGAGGCGGGTTTTCGGGGATCTGGCTGGTGAAAATACCTAGTGCCCAGGTCGACATTTCGGACTCGCTGTGGTCGAAGGCCACGGCGCCCAGCCGACGTCCTTCGATTTCGCCTTCCGACACCATCGCACGTTCCATAAACGTGGAGTATCGATGGCTAGTGAGGTTCTCCAGGCCAAACGGCGTCTTGAAGTGACCGATGCGAACGTTGCCCAGCAAGGGCAACTCCTTGACCGTCACGTAAACGTCCTTGAAGGAGACCTGACCGATACCTATGTCTCCGGAACTCGGGAAGTCGGGCACCTTGGTCGATGAGGCGAGCTCGAATTGGAGCTTGTAATCGACCACTTCAAAGGCCTCGCCCTCGAGGTACACACGGGCCCGGCGGGCTTCGACGCCGTTCTGGAAATCACCGGCCTGGGCCTTGCTGGCGGCGTTCTGGGTGAAGTTCGCCCAGTCGGTCATGATCCGGCCCCCGGCAACCACCGACGGCTTCCCGGCGGCTGTGGCCTTGGCCTTCGCCCCAGCTTCCTTCAGGCCCTGCACTTCCGCCGCCAGGTCGGCCACCCGGGCGGAAAGCTCGCTCTGATCGGCATAGGAGACCACGTAGCCTTGCGGGGGCATCATCGGCGCCGCACCGATCGGATCGCCAGCCGGCGAATAAGCCGGGTCAGTGCTCCTCCACGTTGCACCGGCCTCCTGCCCCCAGGCTTCCGCCGAAAGTTCACACAGGCCACATGCCAACAGGACGCAAGGCAGCCACTCGAAACGGATTCTGCGCACTTCGATGCTCCCTAGAAAACGGTAACAAGGTGACGATATTTCGATCGCATCCGAGGTAACCTCTCGGGCTTGACTACCGCATCGAGACGAGACCTCGCCGACAAGACGCCGACAAGACACTGCCCAGCGATGCGCAGGAAGTCAACCGCTCGACGCCCTTTTCTCGGGGGGTCTCATTCTTTCGGACGACCGCGATCCACCGGTATTGCCCCGCGGATCGATACGTCTCGTGTCTGCCGTACAATCACTAATACCTATCGACGCGGCGTTCCAATTGCAATCATTAGAATCGCGCTAACGCGTGTGGTGCGGATTGTAGGGATTATCCGGCTTGTAAGGCGTTTGCGGGTCAGGCGAGGTGTTCTCGTCAACCGCTACTTCGCGTCGAGCACCGTTAGCCGGATGTTGCGGAAGAGGAACTGTCCGCCGCCGGGTACCTCGGCCTGCAGGGCGATGTAGCCTTTGGGGTCTTTCACCCCGTCGGCTTTCCACGCCGGCTTGCCGTTGATCACCAGGGACGCCTTCGTGCCCTGCACGGTCAACTTGAAATGGTTCCACTCGCCGTCCTTGACCAGCCCCTTGCTCGCGGCGCCCGGCAGACCGCCCACGTTTCCTTCGTTGCCGCGGGAAAGGTTCGCTTGATAGCGGTTGGGCCACGGCCGGCCTTGGGGTACGTCGCGGAAACGGAAGTAGATGCCCGAGTCCCAGAACTTCTCGGCCAGCGCCTTCCACTCGAACTGAAGGACAAAATCGGCGTATTGCTCCTTCGTCCGGACCAGGCCGTTGCCCGACTTGATCAAAACGGCGCCGTCGCGGACTTCGGCCTCGCAACCGATCACGTCCCAGCCGTCGAGCGTCTTGCCGTCGAACAGTTCGACGGTCTTCCCTTGCGGTGGGGCCGCCAGTGCGACGGAGCCGGCAAGCAGTGCGAGAAGTGCGTACGGAGTGGCGGTTGCAGATTTCATGGTTTCTTCTCCGGGGTGGGGTGAGGTTTATGACCGGTTTGTGTCTGTTGCGGAAAGTACCGCGATAGGACGTTTGCCGCCCGGCCGCCGCGACCACGCGGCGTGAACCGCGGAAAACGTACCGACAACGAGCACCGCGTGGCCGCGGCGGCTAAACGTTCGTGTGCAAGACCGTTTTTCGCAACAGAAATCAGTATAGCCTAAACCGTCGCAGATGACACCAGGTGCGAGTAAGTCGTTCTGCAATAACGTGTTACAGCGACACGTAACGCCACCGTGTCGAGATCGAAGTCGGTCGCAGGCAGCACGTTTGGCTGCTGCCCGGGACAGCGGCGCCCGGGACAGCGGCGCCCGGGACAGCGGCGCCCGGGACAGAGGCGACGGGACAGGGGCGAGTCGAGCTGCTACAATACCGGATCGGAGCCGGCGCCGCCGTGCGGACCATTCGTCACAAATCTCAGGAGACAGCGATGAGAGTAACAACAGTGGTAGGCGCGGTTCTTCTTGCACTGCTGGCATGCTCATCGACGTCGGCCGAGCAGTCGGCGGAAGACATCCTGAAGCTCTCCGGCATCCAGGGCGGGCTGGTCGTGCAGCTCGGCTGCGGCGATGGCAAGCTGACCGCGGCGCTGCGGGCCGACGACTGCTGGGTTGTCCAGGGCCTTGATACCGATCCGGCGAACGTCGAGAAGGCCCGGGCGCACATCCGGCCGCTGAAGCTTGGCGGGAAGGTGTCGGCCGACGCCTTCGACGGTCAACATCTGCCTTACGTCGACAGCCTGGTGAACCTGGTCGTCGCCGAGGATCTCGGCAACGTCGCCATGTCGGAGGTGATGCGCGTGCTCTGCCCCGGCGGCGTGGCGTACGTCAGGCAGAACGGAACCTGGAGCAAGACCCTCAAGCCCTGGCCGGAGGACATCGACGATTGGACCCACTACCTCCATGACCCCCAGGGAACGTCCGTTTCCGACGACCGGCTCGCCGGACATCCTAAGGGTATGCGATGGACGGGCGGACCGTTCTGGGCCCGCAGCCACGAACACACGGCCAGCATGCAAGCCATGGTCTCGGCCGGCGGCCGGGTCTTCTACGTGATGGATGAGGGACCGACGCAGTCCATCCAACTGCCGTCGAACCTCGTGCTGACCGCCCGCGACGCCTTCAACGGCACCGTCCTCTGGAAACGGCCCCTGCCCGATTGGTTCAACGCCCTTTATCCGCTGAAGAGCGGACCCGGCTGGATGCCCCGGAGGCTGGTCGCCGTGGAAGACAAGGTTTACGTCACCCCGGGAGTCGGGCAGGACCTGTTGTGCCTCGACGCGGTCACGGGAAAGGTCGTTTGCACCTATGACGGCACCGCCACGACGGTTGAGTTGCTCGTCTCCGACGGAGTCGTCTTCGCCGCCGTCGACGCCGACCGGGAACCCTGCGACTACAACCAGCAGGACCCCGACTGCTGGAAAGAGCGGGACCGCGCCAGTACGAGGTATGGGTGGAATCGCGGCCGGGGCACCCGAGTGGTCAAGGCGATCCGGGCCGACGACGGTAAGCTTCTCTGGCAGCAGGAGATGCCCGTGGTGCCGATGACACTTGCCGCCGACGGCCGAATGGTATGTCTCTATGACGGCAGCGCCGTCGTGGCCCTGGACCGGCGCAGCGGCAAGGAACTCTGGAAGGCGGACGTCCCGGACACCACGCAGGTCCGCACCGGGTATTCCGGACCGAGGCTGATCATTTGCCAAGACCGAGTCCTACTCTCGCCGATGGGGCACATCGTCGCCATTTTCGCCGAGACGGGCAAGATCCTCTGGTCGGTCAACGACAAGCCGCGCTCCGGGCACTTCAGCCTCGAGGACTTCTACGTCATCGGCGACAAGGTGTGGGCGCTGGGGCGCGGCAGCGCCGGGGCATTCACTACCTACAGCCTGGAAAGCGGCCAGAAGCTCCAGCAGCACCGCAATCCGATCAAGTCCTTCTACATCCACCAGCGGTGCTATCCGGGGCGGGCCACCGGACGGTTCATGCTGCCGCCGATCATGGGAACCACGGTCTACGACATCGAAAAGGACGCCTGGTTCATCAACAACTGGGTCCGCGGCGGCTGCATCTACGGCGCCATGCCCGCCAACGGCATGATCTATGTCACCCCACACGCCTGTGCCTGCTACTACCAGTCCAAGCTCAACGGGTTCAATGCGGTGGCGCCCCAACCGCAACCGGCCGAGGCCCCGCCTGTCGAAAAGCGATTGGTGAAGGGACCGGCCTACGGCGCGGGCGACGCCGGGTATCCGGCGGCCGACTGGCCGACCTTCCGTCACGACAACGCCCGCAGCGGCTACGCCCGGACGGACGTCGCCGCCGAGGTCCACCGGGCGTGGAAAAGGGACTTCGGCACAAAGCTCAGTCAGCCCGTCGTCGCCGGCGGGAAACTCTTCACCAGCGCGGTCGACGAGCACACCGTCTACGCCTTGGACGCCGCTTCGGGCCGGGAGCTTTGGCACTTCATCGCCGGCGGGCGGGTCGATTCACCGCCGACAATCTACCGCGGCCTTGTCCTCTTCGGATCCGCCGACGGCTGCGTCTACGCGCTGGACGCCTCGGACGGGAAACTCGCCTGGCGGTTCCGCGCCGCTGCTACCGACCGCAAGCTGATGGCCTACGGCCAGCTAGAGTCGGTCTGGCCGCTTTCGGGCAGCGTGCTGATTCAAGACGGCAAACTCTACTGCGTGGCCGGCCGCTCGATGTTCCTCGACGGCGGCCTGCGGATGGTGATACTCCAACCCGAGACGGGCCAACTCCTTGCCGAAAACGTGATGGATCACCGGGTGCCGGGCACCGAGAAGCCCCTGGACGACCTCATGATGGGCAAGCACCTGCCCGTGGCCATGCCGGATATCCTCTCCGGCGACGGCCAATACGTCTACATGAAGTCCCAGACCTTCACCCCCGACGGCAAGCGGCTGCGCATCAGGCCGCAGCGTCCCGACACGCAGTACGACGAGGAGGTTCACCTCTTCTCGCCCATTTCGTTTCTCGACGACGGCTGGCACCAGCGAACCTACTGGATCTACGGCCGGGCGGCCGGCGAAGGCTGGGCGGAATTCCAACTCCCGCCCAAGCGAATCCCTTGCGGCCGGATCCTGTGTCTCGACGAGAACCACGCCTACGGCTACGCCAGGGATCCGGAGTTGATGTGCAACACGTCCGTGAGCGAATACAGGCTCTACAGTGCCGATAAGAGGCCGGCCCGAAAAGTCGGCATCGCCAGGCTGGAAGGCACCTGGATCAAGGGGAAATACCCCGATAACAAGTCCCTGGCGGCCCACTCGGTGAACTGGAAACGACTCGCCCAGCAGCCCAAGGAAACGCTCAGCGCCTTGAACTACCACTGGATCCACGAGGAACCCGACGTGGTGGCCAAGGCCATGGTTCTGGCCAACGACCGGCTGTTCATCGCCGGTCCGCGCGACGTGGTCGACGAGAAGATGATGTGGGGCCGCTCGAACGAGAAGGCCTTCCAGAAGAAAATGGCAGAACAAGCCGCCTGGCTCGACGGCAAGCACGGCGGCTTCATGCAGGTCTTCTCCAAGCAGGACGGCAAGAAGCTGGCCGAACACAAACTGCCCTGTCTGCCGGCCTTCGACGGCCTGATCGCCGCCGGCGGAAGCCTCTACATGACGACCGAGGACGGCTCGATCCTCTGTTATCGGGGCGGCTGATGAATAACTTCAGCGTTCGGAGTGGCTGGCGGCCGCAGCGCAGCGAAGCCCCAGGACGCCACCGGGACGTTATGCGGCAAAACTCATACCCCGAGGCTCACACATGTTGGCCCGCACTGCCCCGATCGTGCTCGCGATGTTCCTCACGGTGGATTCTGCACACACAGAGGAACCCAAGTCCGCACAAGATACACTGAAGGCATTCCTCAATGCATTTGCGGATGCTGATCTTGAACGTATGGGACAGTTCTACGCTCCCAAGGTCACCGTGAAAAAAGGCGCAACTATTCTCGACAAGAAATACGGTGCCCTCGGCGGTGACGATGGCCGCAAGAAGGATCAAACAGTTAAGCGCGATACCTTGCTAAAGGCATACGAAACAACAATTCAAGAACTCGGCGGAAAAGAACGCTGGATTAAACGCGGTCGAAAACTCAAAACCATCGAGGTGCGATACATCACCGACGATTCCGAAAACGCAGACAAGATCTTCCCTGCGGTTGGCGCAAGAAACGGCGACGTGTTGGCACTTGTAAGCCCCAAGCATGATGCACTGTTTTTTCACCTTCGGAAGATTGATGGCAACTGGCGTATAATCGCAGAAGCATGGGATTGATCGTCGCACAGAAATGCCGCATAACTAGATTCCGTCGCGAAACGCATTCGAGTCTATGGTTCTCGGAAGTTTCCTGAAAAATGCTCCTCGAAGATGTGAACTCTTGCGTGCTTGATGCGTCAAAAAGACGTGAATTACAAACAAACA
>SDBV01002501.1_pt1 | contig 27533 bp, 41 predicted proteins | sample 2277081 | NCBI WGS metagenome assembly SDBV01 (sample SAMN10402039, study PRJNA504765) | marine sediment metagenome | isolation source: marine sediment core GS10_PC15, 223 cmbsf | place: Arctic Ocean: Southern Knipovich Ridge | collected 2010 | reverse complement strand
AATATGGCAACCAAGAATGGAGGAAGAGAGTGGTAATCTACGCCGATACGAAATATAACCCCGGGGATAGAATCATGTGTCGGTTCAAAAGACACAAGTCGGGAGAAATTTCCGAAGGGAGAGTCAGAGACATCCAGATATATCATTACGGAGTACATAACGACGATTCCCATATGATCTACTACATCGTGGAGCCCTTTGATCTCGTGGGTTTTGAGCACGACGACGAGGAAACGATTTACGAAAAAGACATCTTGGGCCCCGCCCCCTCTTCCAATACTACGACGCCAGTAAAGCATGCGTTAGCCCCCACCTTCGAGGAGTACGCTCATGGCAAGGCCCTACCTCGTCTTGAAGGCCCGATACTGTCCTAAGACTTGGCGCGCATGGAGTATAGGTCGCTACTTGACTCGTTTCACCGAGGAACTGGGGTTAATCCCTCTGGATGACCCGATCCACGGACCGCAGACGTTCCGAGCCTGGTGTAATGAAAAGCTCCACGCTGAAGTGGGTTGGGTGACCTACAAAGGCGGTCAGGGAGAAGGCTGGCACCAAGACGGAGACTTGGCTCCCGGATCCAAGATGGACCATGCTGAGGTACTCTGGGCAAATAAAACCCCGACTGAGTTCCAGTACAAGGGCAAGACTTACCAGCCAAAACCACTTCAGGTCATCCTCGTGAGGAATTTGGCCTGCAAACACAGAAGACCAGCCAGCGCTCCTCGAAGGCGTTGGCTGTTTAGGCAGAGGGTAGAGATACCCCAACATCTACAACTACCATAAGGAAAGGAACATGACAAACTACATCGCGATTCGGTGCGGACGTTGTGGCAAAGAAGTCAAGCGTCTCGCTCACAGCATGATCGTCCACTCCGGGAACCCAAGCTACTGCGGGGACTGCAACAAGGCTGTGCAGAATCTTCCCAACTGAAGAGCACCTATGGCAGCTCAGGAAGAACTACGTCAGCATCTCCTGAAGTTGGGGATGTCCGAGGAAAGCATCGGGGATGAAGAGATTCCTCAATACGTGCTCTTGCTCAGCAACGAGCCACTGACCGACGCCGACAAGGAATGGGCAAGGAGCATCCGGACGTAATGGAAGTCCTAAAGTTCCCGGACCCCCGACTTAAGCAACTGAGCACTCGAGTCGAGGACTTTGACAGCTTCACCTATAAAATGGCCAAGCAGCTACTGGAAATCATGTACGCCGAAGGTGGGGTGGGATTGGCCGCGCCCCAAGTAGGCTATCCAACCAGACTAATTGTCCTCGACACGGACTGGATAACCGTTAGGTATAGGGTGCCCACTGTAATCATCAACCCCCTGATTTTCGAGTATTCTGAGCAGAAAGTTAAGACACTCGAGGCCTGCTTGTCCATTCCTGGTTTCAAATCCGAAGTGGAAAGGTCTTCCCATATCAAAGTCCAATATCATGATCTGGACGGTGAGTTCAGGGTGGAATCCGCGACAGGGCTGCGAGCCGTCTGCTTCCAGCACGAGATCGATCATCTGGACGGCATCCTCTTCATCGGCCGTATCAGCCGGCTCAAGCGCGACATATTCGTAAGGAAGCACAAAAAGCGGAGGAAGGCCGGTGGCCATTGAAGTAATATGTATTAGATGCGGTGAGGAACTTGATGAGCCTGGGGGTCTAATTTTTGGGCCTCCGGATGCGCTCGATGGTAGAACCGTCAAGTTACATCTTTGCGTAGGTTGTTACTCGCTTGTCCAGTTCAGTATAATGCAGGTCAACCTAGGAAAAATATGAGCGAAGCACCCACCATTCCGATGATGCATGAAGAGGGTAAAGAGTACGTCCTCGGCTACATGTGTCGGATAGATTTTGAGTGTGAACTCGGAGCGGCTCTCGGCGGTAACAATATCTATCCCAGTGAAGAGGATTGTCGAGAGAACAGGAAGTGTGTAGGGAAATGTGGTATTGTGGAGGTAAAGGTAGAAGCTACCCGAATCATCCACCAAGGGAAATACTAAGGGGTTATAGCTTAGCTGGTAAAGCGGCAGGATTTCAACCCTGATGACCTCGGTTCGATCCCGAGTAGCCCCTCAAGGAGACGTATAGTGAAGTGGGTAAAGTGTAAGGATCCCAAGGAATGGATCTGCGACAGATGCAGGGCTTGCGGGGGCTGTATCAGTTGCAAGCCCCGCACAATGTATCACAGGGGAGAGGAGTCTCTGTGTGAGAACTGCATCCTACTCGAAGACTGGGCCAAATTTCCCAAGAAGCAAGGAGATGACAACATGGAGGTAGACTGGGATGAAGTGAGGCGAACCCTGGACGAGGTGAAAGCGTCCGGAGACCCTCTTGGTCTGGGCAGGGATCCAGAGATCTCTAAGATCCTGTTGAAAATCTCCAGGGAGCGTATGGAGAGGAACCCCGAGGATCCCAAAGCCAAAGAACACTACGAGGCACTCCACCGAGAGGTAAAGGAGTGGTGGGGCAAGAGCCCTGAAGACTTATAGGAGAAACAACATGAAGGACTTCGGCTGAATGTAATACTCGTGCCCCTCCTTAGTTTGACTAGAATTCGAACTTGAACTCAAATCAAACTTAAAGGAGAAACACGATGCAAGATCAAAGATCCTACCTCAAGGTAAAGATCAAGAGCCTAGCGGAAGAGGCCAGAATCATCCGCAAAGAAGAACGGAAAGCCGCCGAGAATACCAACGACTACGGCTACAACGAGGAACTGTCAGGGCTGCATGGGCACAGAGTTGGCCCGGTACGTCGCGAATCTCGCCATGCTTTATTAGCGTATGGATTCTTGAGAAATACTCCTTATCGCCGAATGGAATCTAAGGCACATACAGTACCCGATTGGGCCAGAGTCCAAAAGCTGGTCGAGAAGTATGGAGCCCAAGTACCAACACTCTATTCGTGGACTAAGGAACATGGCCTTCGCTCCCAGTACAGGAAGAAGCTCAAGGAGGAGGAGCTGAAACGCTTCGAGGAGTGGAGAAGCGAAAAGTAACAAGTCGTAGCGCGATAGGGTGGGCTTGTGCGAGTCCGGACGTCAAACCCTGTTGCTCCTTACCGCCTTCCGAGGAACCACCAGCACCGTCTGATGTAAAACGGGGGAGGCACAAGAGGAGTATCATGAACCAAAGTGGCTTGATAGCGGGTCCCCTGATGGCCCTCGGCTTCTTTCTTCTGTTGGGCTGCCTTCTCGGGTACATCTAAGCATCGAATAACCAGAAGGGAGTATCATGACAGGGAAACAGGTTCTACAGGTAGTCAAACAGTATCGCACCTATCTTTCCTTGGTGGGAGACAAAGCTGAGGTCGCCAACTATGACTTCTCCCCCACTCGAGGGGAAGCCATTCGACACATGCTCTCGATGTGTGACCGGGTGGAAGTCATGATACAAGAGGATCGAGTCGAAAAAGCCATGCGTTGGTTGGGGTTCATGCAAGGAGTGCTCTGGGCCCAAGGGAGCTTCACTTTGAACGAGTTGAGGGGGCACAATATTCGTCTAGTTTCTTGAATTTCCCCTTGACAAAGCGGGGAAGATGACGTATAGTTATATTTGAACGTCCCGGAAAGGGACGTGGAGGAAGAAATGGTACTACATTTAGTCTCGTACATAGCTAGCGCAAAGCCGTCATCCTTTAGCTATATTTGGGCCTCTAATCCGGCACCAAACAGCGAGACCTCCTTGTAGCAGCGCACCAACACGGTGTACCACTTCAGAAGCGGAGGTCCCCACAAGGACGCTCTGCTTTTTGTATTCTAGGGATCAGACCTATGAGTTTTTACTTCTGGAAATTCGTTCACAACGCTGTAATTCATCCCTTACTCGCCTTCCCTTGGGAAGGACCCCAATGGCTGTTAGAAATACACGATTGGACGGGGAACCGATGTCCAGGGGCTGGATAGAAGTAGAGTAGCCATACGCCCGTAGCTCAGTAGGCCAGAGCATCCGCCTGATATGCGGGAGGTCGCTAGTTCAAATCTAGCCGGGCGTACCAACAACGATGTTTGCGTCCCACAAATTTGGGGCGCGACAAACTGGATCGGAAGATCCACACAACACGGATCTTTGAGATCCACAAAAAGGAAGGAAAGAAGAACATGGCAACAGGAACAGTCAAGTGGTTCAGCGAGCAGAAGGGTTACGGATTCATCACGCCGGATGACGGGGGCAAGGACCTCTTCGTTCATCACAGCAACATCGAGGGTGAAGGATTCAAGAACCTCGAGGACGGCGAGAGCGTCGAGTTCGTCGCTGGCCAGGGCCAGAAGGGCCCCGAGGCGCAGAACGTCCGACCTACTAAGCCTGAGTAGGCTCGTCAGGACCACCTTGCATGCCCGGAGTACTGCGCTTGTCGTGGTACTCCGGGTGTCGCAAACCTTGCAAGGAGAGAAAGAATGAAGCTCAGCACAGGCGACGCTGTGACGGCCGGGGCCCAGAAGCCTCTGTCCGTGATCGTCGATGAGGTTAAGCCCATAGACTGCCAACCCAAGGATTGGGACGAAGTGGACGCGATGTTCGAAGAGTTGAAGCAAAAGTATCGAGTCGGAGGGGGCGAAGGCCTACGGGCCGAACTGATCTCCACTATTGTCGGAGGACGTTTGGTTGTGGTCTTCGACTGGGAAGACATGTAAGGGGCTGTAGCTCACGTTGGGAGAGCACCTCGCTTGCACCGAGAAGGTCGCCGGTTCAATTCCGGCCAGCTCCACAAAGAAAGGAAAAAATGAAGCCTAAACGTATTATCCTAGTTCGACATGGAGAATCGGAAGGGAACGCCGACTGGGAGAAATTAGCCTCGATTCCGGACTACAAGTTGGAACTAACCGATGAGGGGTGGCGTCAGGGAGATAGAGCGGGTAGAGAAATTAGAGAAATTACCGGAGAAGAAACTATCCGTGCATATATTTCTCCATTCCACCGTACCCGGATGACCTTCGAAGCGATAAGTTGGAAGTTAGGAAACAACATCGCCCAAGTTTCTGAGGATCCTAGACTCCGAGAACAAGAGTGGGGCCATCTACGGAGCGTAGCAGAGGGGGAAGCGATCCAAGAAGAACGAGATGCCTATGGTACCTTCTATTATCGTATTCCAAATGGAGAGTCCGGGGCAGACGTTTACGACCGAGTGACCACGTTCCTAGACACACTGCATCGAGACTTCGAGAAATCAGATTACCCCGACAACTGTCTGATTGTCACGCACGGTCTAACGCTGAGACTCTTCCTGATGCGTTGGTTTCACTGGAGGGTTGAAGAGTTTCACGACCTATGCAATCCCACAAACGGTCAGGTAGTAGTTATGGATAAGATAGCAGGCAATAAGTATACCCTGTACCAGAAATTAACTAGGTCAGGTAGCTCAGAGGGTAGTAGCGCTAGTTTGAAGAACTAGAGGTCGCAGGTTCGAGACCTGCCCTGACCGCCACTAGGAGTTGAAGTATGAAACATCTGAAAGAAAACAACATGGGCTATTTCGTCCACATGGGGAGAGCCATCAAGTTCGCTCTCTTTGCTATCCTGTGCAGCTTCAAAGCGACCATTCACGGGATCTTTCCGTGCTGCTTTCAGGGCACCTCCGACGATCTGATGGAGTACATCATAGGCCTGGACCCCTAACGAGGTAGATGGTGGAACTGGTACCACTACCGGACTGTAACCCCGGCGTCTAAAGACACTGCAGGTTCGAATCCTGCCTACCTCACCAAGGAGATTCGCATGTTTGGATTCAATATTCGGGAGATACTCCCGCATATATACCATCTCCACTTCGAATCCGCTTACGATTTGGCGATGCATTTCGTGCGATTTCAAGAGTACTATGAGTCTCCCAAGTTCCACAGAAAGATCTTCACTCTCGTGGACTACATGGAATGGTACGCCAGCGCCCAGGGTAAAGGGGCCTTCACCTATCCTACGGACTGGAGTGGGTTCAATGTACCCAGTTGGGTACTAAAACAGGTACGTAAGGCCGACATTCCGGACTTGAACAAGTATGATCGGCGCATGTTCACATTCATCGACTGGGTTGAGGAGAAGGAATTCCCGGGACCCTATTATTTCATTGGCACCTCGGCCGAGGGGTACAAGGGGGATGAGAACGAAGAAGACGTCCTTGACCACGAGATTGCCCACGCCCTCTACACGGTAAACCCAGGGTATAAGTCTGGGGTCGCTCGCTTGTTTGGGGAGTGGAACCAAGGAGATCCTAGTGGGGTACCGAAGCATAATGGTTCGGAACTCGACTGCGCGCGAGACGTGCTGACGGGGATGGGATACCACGAGACCACCATTGACGATGAGATCCACGCCTACTGTGCAACAGGCCTCTGTGATGAGCTTGAGGGGGTAATCTCCAAGAAAGAGATGAAGCCCTTCCAGAAGCTCTTCAAGGAGTTCAAGAAGAAATGCATGAACGAAAAGTAGAGTTCGCCCCGACATGTACTCAGTGTAGAGGGTACGACGGTCTGAGGTTCTGAGGAAGGTTGCCGGAGAGGCCAAACGGGCTCGCTTGGAAAGCGATGCGGGGTAAAACCCACAGAGGTTCAAATCCTCTACCTTCCGCCAAGGAAAAGGAGCACATCATGAACCGAACTCTGTCCATTCTCGGCCAACAGGGGTGCGCTCTGTACGCGCGAAATCATAGAGGAGTGTTGTGGTATCGAATCCTCCCTCACGGCAAGTGGTGTCCGGTATCTTACTAGAATGAGTACTAAGAAGCGTGTCAGGATCAAGAGTCCCTGTATAGGACAGTGTTGGGACATCGATGAGTACGCGAACACATGTCTGGGTTGCTACCGTACTCTAGGTGAGATAGAGAGGTGGTCTGCAGCAAGTAACTCAGAGAAGAGGAAAATCCTCCAGAGGTGCAAGAAGCGACAAGAAGGAAGGTGCCGCTGAATGGTCGGCGATCCGGTTTGAACCCGGAGGGTACTACGGTACAGGGGTTCGATTCCTCCGCCTTCCGCCACAACAGAACAAGGAGAACCAATAGTATGCCCGAGTGGCTGAAATGGACATGTCTTGTGGCATGTCTACCCGCAATACTTCTCTTAGGATACGGAGAGGTAAAGGCCTACGCGAGCAGCGGTCCAACGTGGCTAGTCTGTAGCTACATCCTTCTGCAGTGTGGTGTAGGATTAGGAATGCTGTGGATGGTCACCAGTTGGTGGCCGGAGGGTTCCGACAAGAGCTAGGAGTATTATAATGAGAAGACGACAACCCGACAACAGAATTCACCCCGAGAATCTCGGCATGATGTTCCTGAACGGTAAGAGGTTCGTAATCAACCTCCGTCCCGGAGTCCCGTTCAATGCCTGCATCGAGGAGTTCCAGGACTCTCTCCGCTGCTGGGCCAGCCACCATTGGTTGGATAACAGAGCAGCAGGCGTGATAGAAGGATACGCCGCTCTATCCGAGGGTGGTTCTTTTACCTGGAACGATGACGTCAAGCGGGGTCCCATGGCATGCACCAAGGGTGGTCACAAGTTGTACAAGGTGATCTTCCCCTAAGTTCCCCGGTGTTCTCGAGAAAAAAATCTGAGGACATCTTCATTCCCAGGTAGTTCAGCTGGCAGAACGTCGCACTGTTAATGCGAAAGTCGTAGGTTCGAATCCTACCCTGGGAGCCAATATAAGGAGGGATGATTTGTTTATGGGTTTTCTAGATAGTCACCTGACTGAATTCGCCGAACGCCTCATGGAGCACGTAGACCTTGAAGAGGCCACCAGGGAGGTGCTCAGCAAACTAGTCGTCAAGAACATCGATATGTATTTTGTGGTCTACAAACTCCACGATATGGCGGAGTACACCTTTGTAGGCATGGCCTACAGCGAGCAAGCTGCCAGAACTCTCTGGCTGGAAAACAGTAAGAAGTATCCCTGTAAAATCCTTCGTTTCGACATGGGCAAACTTGTAAGCCTGGTCGAGAAGCTGGGAGGAACCGAGGAAGTAGCATGAAAATCAGAACCCGCGGAGCCCAAGCCTTCAACGTCCCCAACGACCCGTTGGGCAGAATGTTCCTACATTTGCTCAAGAGGTATAGGAACCGCGGATGGTACTATCGGGCACGAGGTAGAGGCTCTCGCAAGGAGCACGGGTGCCGAGACAGCATCCCCAAGGAATACTCGGAGTGGATGGCAGTGTACATGGATCACCCTTCGAAAGCCCCGATGGGGTGGGTGGGAGGAGAACCCTTGACAGCTGCAAACCTCATCGTCACCGACAGTGTGGCTGGAAACGGGCTCCGGCTCGGCGAGCCTGCTATGCTTGCCGCCGTCGAACCCGTACACTTCAACAATCTGCCCAACGCCAACGGTGGACCTAGAGAGTACCAACCAGTGCCTCCTCTGGCTACCGCTGAGTACCAGTCAGGGCCTCCTCTGAATGTGGCTCCTCCGGTTCCGGCTGCGGTTCCCGACAACCACCCAGCTGTTAGGCCCCCGGACGCCCTTTGCGGTTGTGATCCGCCCGCCGGATTCAAGTGCATCCTACACAACGACGTCGAGGAAGGGGACGAAGTAGAGCTAACACAGAAGGAGCAAATAGTACTGGAATCCATTCTGTCCTCCGCGGCCGACACAAAGGTCTTCTCGGAACCGGAAGAGCTGAGGGAAGTTTTCGATTCTCTCTACGAGAAACTCGTCGATTGACTTGACAAACAGGGGAGAATGATGTATTATACATAGTGCGGGCTGTAGGGTAGAGGTCACCCACTTCGTTTGGGGCGAAGTTCACGCAGGTTCGAATCCTGCCAGCCCGACCAGTAAGGAGAGAAGCCAAATGTTTCGCTTTCTCAAACACACCATTATTCTCTTGGCTTTGGTGTGGGCCTTCATCGTCTTCGGCGGTGGCAGCTGGATCGACAGCATCTGTGTGGAGGGGAGACTCTCCCAAGCCCAGGTAGAGGCCCTCAACTCCCTGGAATGGGAGAAATGCCCTAACTATCGACAGAGAGCTGGGGGTGAATGTAGAGCGGAAGTCGACGACCGCGTAGTCATTCGCGAGTGTAGTAGCCTCTCCCGCACATTCTTCTTGCGTGACAGTGAACGGGTAAAAGACATAAGAAAGTGGTTCCTGAGGAACTTTGGTTCAACCTTCGAGTAGGATTAAGCTTTAGGCACCCTACGAGTGTCATCTGAGGAGGAAGAAAAAGTGAAGACGGTTAACATTCTTGCAATTCTCGCCCTGGTGGGCATCGTTGGTACCTCGTGTACCTCTGGGGACGGCGACTCACCTCCGAACGCAACGCCGACTCCGACCGCGACGCCCACGCCAACTCCGACGGCAACGCCGACAACCACCCCCACGGTGACGCCCACCGCGACACCTACGGCAACCGCGACGGCCGAGCCGACGCCGACGTCCGCACCTGTCGCCGGTCTTCCCGTGTTTCCGGGTGCGGAGGGATTCGGGTCGACTACACCGGCTGGTCGCGGGGGCCGCGTAATCGCTGTGACCTCGCTGGCTGACCGCGGCCCAGGCAGCCTCCGCGAAGCACTCGAGACGCCCGGGCCTCGGGTCGTGATATTCAGAGTAGGGGGGGTCATCCGTCTGCGCGAGCTGCTCTTCATCAGACATCCCTTCGTGACGGTCGCTGGACAGACTGCGCCGGGTGACGGAATCATGATCCGCGACGCCGGGATAGTCGTCATCTCGCACGATGTGTTGCTTCAGCACCTGCGTGTTCGGCCTGGTGATGAAGGCAACGTCAGACCCGAAGACAACGATGCCATTGCGTTGCTCGGCCCGAAGGTCGGGGACGCCCCTGGTGCCTTCAATGTCGTGATTGACCACGTCTCCGCGAGCTGGGGCGAGGACGAAACCATCAGCACGTTTTTTGGCGCCCACGACATCACGATTTCAAATTCCATCATCAGCGAGGCTCTGAATGTGGGCCGCCGAGGAGTGGGCCACAGCGCAGGTCTGCTGATCGGAGACTATTCGGATCGCGTTTCCATGCGGTACAACCTGCTCGCGCACAACGATTTTCGCAATCCACTCATCATCAAGGGCGGGACGCACGACTTCATCGGCAACGTGGTCTACGACTGGGGGATCGAGGCGAGCCTGATCGTCGATATTGACTCGAGCACACGAGTGGACTTCATCCGCAACCGGTACCTGGCAGGTCCGTCCAGCGGTGGGGAGGTAAAAGAGATCTGGATCGAGTCCCGCACGCCGCGGGGCAAAGGCAGCACGCGGCCCAGGCTGTACCTGAGTGACAATATCGGGCCGAACCGCCCAAACGAGGAGGTTGATGTGATCGAGATGCTTTCGTTCAGCATCGATCCCAGCGTTATTCAGGGTGAAACCCTTGAAGAGCAGATCGCGTGGGTCAAGCAGACCTACTTGGCTGAGGCTCCTCAGTCGGCTGCTTTTACGGCTCCGTCAGGTGACGTAATCGAACGGGTCCTTAGCAGCGCAGGCGCCACACGACCGAGGCGTGATGAAGTGGATCGCCGTGTCGTAGATCAGGTGTGGAGTCGCACCGGCCGCATTATTGATAATCCCCGCCAGGTCGGGGGCTTTCCGACCCTGAGTTCAGCTGCGCCACCGCAAGACAGCGACGCAGACGGCATGCCCGATGAATGGGAACTCTGGCAGGGCCTCGATCCTGCCTCGGCCCTGGATGGCAGTCAGGACGTTGACGGCGACGGCTATACCAACCTGGAGGAATACCTGCACAGCCTGCTGTGAATGGAGATTGTTTAATCAAAAAGGAACGGGGGCGGGCATGCTCGCCCCGCATGGTGGCCGTAGCTTAACTGGTTAAAGCACTGGGTTGTGATCCCGGGGAGTGCGGGTTCGAGTCCCGTCGGCCACCCCAAAGGAGTACTACCATGTCCGTAAAGCTTGGGGACGTTATTCCCTGCATCTGGGTTCCCTGTTCTTGTAACGCATTCGACGCATGCGAAATGTGCGGGGGTGCAGGCGGGAAGTACGTGCCAGAAGAAGACATAAATGGTTAAGCTTAAGGGGCTCCCATGAAGTACGTTGTAGAATGCCACAAGAAAGTGGAGCGTGAGAGAGTAGGGTTAGGTTCCCCCGGATGGTGTAAGCCCGGACAATACATCACCTCTGAGGGAGAGGCCACCAACAAGATAGAAGAGGCCGCTATTTACGATGATCTGGATCCGGACTTCAAGCAGTTCCCTTTCGAGGAACCAATGGGAGACGGAACCGATCTACGAGACTTCCTCAGGAAAACATCAGTGGAAGTCAAGAGGACTATCAGTAAGGCCCGGTAGCCAAGCTGGCAAAGGCTTCTGGTTGCAACCCAGAGATCGTGAGTTCGAGTCTCACCCGGGCCTCCAAACAAGGATTACCTCATGAAAATCAAGGTTTGGAAGTGGCAGCATAATTGGACCGAAGATTCTGGTACCTACCTTTATGCTTCAGAAGCCGCTGCCAAACTAGCCATTCACCAATACGTACATGAGCAGTGGAACGAGGGACTCATGGACGACGAGGAGTTCACGGGAAACACCGACGCCGACATCCAGAAGTACTTCGAGCGTCACGATGAGCAAGAATGGTACTCTCTCACCTCGGAGACAGTTGAGTTTCTGAATGTTCCTAACGTACCGGATGCGGAGATAGTTCTATCCTCGAACGAGTGTGCAGTAATAGTGGCCGCCCTTAGTTACTCTGGGTATGGAGAAATCTCGAGAGAGATGGAAGTACCTATGGAACTAGAGGATATAAGGGAATGTGTAGACTCCGCGTACGACAAGTTGAAGGACTAAGCCCTCGTAGCTCCAATCGGTTAAGAGCAGCTTCCTCGTAAGAAGACGGTTGGGAGTTCGAATCTCCCCGAGGGCTCCATGAGAGGACATATATGTGGTACCCACCTGAAATGATTGAGGCATTTCAAGCGCAAGGGCTCGACACCACAGCCAGCGGAACTCAGGGCAGTTGGATCCAGGGTAGTGGAAGTTTGGATCCAACCTGGAATATTTGGCAAGGCCTGATGAAGGACTATGCAGAGTCTAACAACTCAGCAGGCCTTCCGAAGTTGAACTTCTGGTTAGTCATTAGTCTACCCGGTGAAAGTTTCAGTGACACACTGGTATGGCACGAAGAGATTCCCATGCTAGTACCTAGTTCAGGGACAGGGGCCCTACTCGGATTAGCTCAGACAAGGTCAGAGTTAGACAAGATGATGCAAGAAGACGCCCAAGGAACGGGCGGAAAGACCGGTAACGTCCATCTGACCTACAAGGTAAAGATTCAAGGTCAAAAAGCCTGGCGTGACCTGCTGGACTTTCTAGCGGAGCACGACATGCTGGAGCATGAGGGCCTCTAGCTCAATTGGCAGAGCATCGGGCTTTTAACCCGCAGGTTCGGGGTTCGATTCCCCGGGGGCCCACCAGTATGTGGAGGTTCCGATTCGCGAGAGGAAAGGGCCGCTCGAGCCGCCTACCACATACTTTCAGTAACAGGAGGACATATGCCTAAGTATCCTACGATGACTCACTTAGAAGGTTTTTGGGACCAAGAGAATTGGGCCGATGATAAGTGGGACAGATATAAGGAAAGGAAACTGAGTAGTTTTAGGAAGCGATTCGCCGATTGGATCGACCAACTTGGCCATCAGTTGATGGGAAAATTCCTGAGCCGTGAGTGGTGGGAAGCCCGTGAAAAGGAACAGTGGCCGTCAAGTACCGGTTCCTATGATCCTTGTGCCGATCACTACAACTGGCTGTGCGGCGCTGGCCTCACAGAAGAGGCGGTTGCACTCAAGAAAGAAGCTCAGAGGCGTCGTCCGGAGTTTCTCGCAGGGAAGTAGCTTTGGGGTCGGTAATTCCGACTCCGCCCAAGGAGAGATCGGGCAGGTCACCGTCCCTCTCACTTGGGCACCAGTCGACAAGGAGGACGTTATGCTTGACTTCAAGAAAAAGATTAGGGAGATCATCGAATGCTGGAACCAGGATTTCCCACAGAGCAGAATAGTAACCAGCATGGGCCGGGATGGCGAATCTGTAGACTTCGCTGACTATGCAGCCAGCATACTGAGGGACGCAGCCGAGGCTCAGTTCTCGGACGGAGTCGAAATGGATGACGAGCTTTGTCTCTGTTGTGGATTCCACTACAGCGAACACAAAGCTTGGGAGGGTGACCCTCCGAACTATCGCTCCGCGATCATCTGCCCCGGTGGACAGAACACGTTCCTGGGGTCGAACAAACCAACACCTCACGGAGAAGAGGAATGCCCACGATGCCTAGGGAAACCTGTATTCTCTTGTATTTGTGGAGGCACCGGAAAAGCATCGACGGTTCCCAAAAAGGAACTCGCTTGAGCGATTCAACATCTCACGGGGAAGTAGCAACGGGGTAACACTCCAGGAAGAGAGAGCTGTTTGACGTGCTTAGCCCTACTCGGCACGACAAGGCATGACTCTGACTGTAGCGATTGCCTTACATTGTGAAACGTTCTCTTGTAGGGAGAGGGCATCCCCGTCTTCCCTTGAGGGCCTGTAGCTCAATATGCCAGAGCACCGGACTCTTAATCCGGAGGTTCAGGGTTCAATTCCCTGCGGGCCCACCAGAGGATTATACTATGGAATCTACACACGATAAAGGTATCTTTGCACAGTTAGCTGTAGAACTGAAAGCCACTTCCAAGGGATGGGTTGTATCCCGCCCTTACAAGGAATGCAGGTACGATCTCATACTCGACGACATCGATGCGCTCCATCGAGTGCAAGTCAAGTACTGCAACCATGATAACACGGAGGGTTCCATACTCATAGACCTCCGATCGGAGTGCAGGAATAACGGCTACGAGAAAGTATATTCAGCTAAAGAAATCGATGCAGTGATAGTTTATCTTCCTAAATTAAACCAGCTTTTATGGCTACGCCCAGAAATGTTCGAAGGTAGGAAGTCACTAACCGTGCGACATTCTCCACCGAAGAACAACCAGAAAACAGGAGTAACTCTCGTACAAGACCTCGTATGGGAGTAAGTTTTCACCAAAGAGATTTCTCGTCAGATGGGCCGAAGTTAATGGGTTACCAATAGGAACAGGATGTCATGGGTTCGAGTCCCATTGCTTACCTTCGGGTAAGTATAGCTCAGTTGGTAGAGCGCCTGTCAAAGTTCCCATTAGCGTAAACTTGACCGTTTGACACAAGTTCCAAGCGCGGGTCGAAGTAGGAGGGTTACCTACTGTAATAGCCCCTTCTACATCCCTTTATCCGCGCTTTCCAGTTTCAACATTGTTGGGCCGAAGACATTGGGTTACCTCCAATAATAACTTATACATCCTCCTTCGGGGGAATTTATAATGTATACTACCCAACGTTACTCACTTGTCCAACAATACAAGACGAAATATTCCAGACGGGCCGATCAGCTTGGGTTACCTTCAATTGATGAAACCATTCCCAGGCCACCTACTTGCCCGTCTGGTCTCATACTTACCTAGCCCGTAATGCGGGCCGAAAGGAGAAAACAATGCCCAACTACCGAAAACATTTCAGCTCTCGGGAGACGCCTCAGAGTGAGGCCATCCCTGGAGAAACGATGGTCCGGAACAGCGCCGGTGGATTCACCTTCGAAGTGAACCGCTGGGATCAGCTCGTTCGCTTCCTGATTCTAGGAACCGAAGAGGGTTCCTACTACGTCGGTGAACGTGAGATGACCGTCAAGAATGCAGAACGTGTACTAGAATGCATTCAGGAGAACGGTCCGCGTGTCGTAGACACCGTGGTAGAAATCTCCGATGCAGGAAGGGCTCCGAAGAACGATCCGGCTCTGTTCGTGCTTGCCATGTGTGCAGGTATGGGAGACGAAGCTACGCGACGTCGAGCATTCGACGTCCTACCCAAGGTTGCACGAATCGGTACGCACTTGCTCCACTTCGCGAACTTCATGGAAGGCTTCCGCGGATGGGGTAGAGCTGCACGTCGGGGTGTCGGAAACTGGTTCGTAGATCAGGATGTCGACCGGCTCGGCTATCAGTTCTTGAAGTACGCACAGCGGGACGGCTGGGCGATGCGGGATCTACTCCGGCTAGCCCACCCACGCAGCGAAGACGCACGTCAGAATGCGCTCTTCAAGTACATCACCCAGGGTGAGCTGGTCGATGGTGTTCCTCCTCAGGTTGCGATTGCGCATGATCTGAACGAGCAGACTCCAGTCGCGGAGGTCGTGAAGGCCATCCAAGACTACGGCCTGCCTCGGGAGGCAATCCCCAACAACTTCCTCAACGAAGTGGTTGTGTGGGATGCCCTGCTTCAGAGTATGCCGATGACGGCAATGATCCGGAACCTGGGTAAGATGACTCAGGTTGGGCTCATCAAGCCAATGTCCGAGGCATCTCGGCTAGTAGTCGAACGACTCGGCAACACCGAAGCGCTACAGAAGGCAAGGATTCATCCGATCAATGTTCTCGCTGCACTGCTGATCTATCAGAACGGTGGAGGATATCGAGGCAAGCTCATCTGGGAAACGGTTCCACATATCGTGGATGCTCTGGACGGTGCTTTCTACGACTCCTTCAAGTTCGTAGAGCCTACAGGCAAGCGTATTCTCATCGGACTGGATGTCTCTGGTTCCATGACCGGTCACTCTGTGAACGGCTTGCCGTTCCTGGATTGCCGCATGGCATCCGCAGCGATGTGTATGACTACCGCTCGAACGGAAGCGAATTGGCACGTCATGGGCTTTACCAATGAGTTCGTGAAGGTGCCGATCTCTCCGCGGCAGCGGCTCGACGATGTGGTACGCACAACCTCACGTCTACCCTTCGGTCGGACAGACTGTGCAATGCCAATGGCATGGGCACATGCATACAAGATTGAGGTAGATGCATTCGTCATCTACACGGACAACGAAACTTGGTACGGTACAGTTCATCCGTGCCCGGCTCTCGACAAGTATCGTCAGTGGAGTGGAATTCCTGCCAAGCTTATCGTGAATGCGATGACCGCAACAGAGTCCTCCATTGCTCGACGAGCAGGCCGTGGGTTCGGGACTTACTACGGAGGAAATCCGACTGCAATTGCAGATCCCCGAGACGGGGGTATGCTCGATGTTGCTGGTCTGGACTCCGCAGCTCCCAAGGTGATGAGCGACTTCATTCGAGACTAGATCTCAAGGGAGCGGGCCGAAGGTTTTGGGTTACCACTGCTAAGGGAAACTTCCCATTACCATACCTAGCCCGCTCCCTTTTGAACACCAATAAAAAGGGGTATAGCTCAGTCTGGCCAGAGCACCGGATTCCAAACCCGGGTGTCGTGGGTTCAAATCCTACTACCCCTGCCAAAAAAGGAGTGACATGGGGAGACTTGCACTAATCGCTATCCTATTAGTCCTACCTGCTGTTGCTTCTGCAGGATACCCGGAATGTGAGTACAACAACAGCAAGGTTGTTCAATCCAGACTAACTGGTCTGAAGGGTATGGTCGTCTCTCATCACCGCACCGATCAGGATGAGTTGGTCCCCAGGAACTGTCGGTACGACATTCGGTTTGTCACGGATAGTGGGTGGGTTTACACCATCGAAAAAATGAGGCCCTATGAGATCAAGTGGCCTCCCAAGGAACCTACAGTGACTATATCACCAGTCCCACCTCGCCCTACGGGCGTAGAGGGTCTCGACTTCGGAGGGTAGATGTCCTACTTCAAGTTCTACGTTGAGAAGCTCCAGTTCATGCTGGCCCTCGCCCGGTCGAGGGAATGGAAGCTATTTCGGGAAGAGTGGAGTATTACCTACGCCGAGATGCAGGATGCACATTCACGCTTCAAGGAGATCGAGAAAGAGGCGATAGAACGTCTTCTGCGAGTTCTCGAACAAGAATGAAGGTTGCCAGACTACCCGCCAACATCTATGGGGAGAGCCGAGCGAAGAAGTGGCTAATCTGTTCATGGAAACATTGGGGGTACCGATGCTATCCTGAAACCTGGGATAGAGGTCTAGATGGTCCCTGGCATTGCGCCCTGTGCCACCCATGCAACGAGGACTTCGACAGTATACGGGTGTAACTTAATCTTCTAATAGGTATAAGTAGCCAATGCCGATTTTATACCATTGGGAGAGGTTACGCGGACAGTTAAGGTACCATGATACCTGCGGTTAGCATGGTGTTTATAAACTTTCTTTTGTGGACGAGTATCATATCTGCTGACATAATCAATACGGTGATCACAAATTTCCTGCCACATGAAGTAACTTTCATCATGCTCTTCTTTGGTGAAAGAGCTATGTGTGGAAAATCTGAGGGTGAAGCGGTCTTCGGGTAGAAAGAGGACTTTCCTGAGAAATAGAAGGAAAGCGGACACTAATTTTGGGTCTGAGTTACAGAAACTGAATTCGGTACCCGAATGAATTCCTTCACCTTCGTACAAGCCGGATATATAGTAGATAAATGATTGGTCTGAGAAACCTTGCAACTTTTTCAAATAGGCATCTCTTAACTTCACGTGTTGGTTGGTATAGACTCGCCGTGCTGCTGCGTTTCTACGGATTTGGGCTTCCTTAAAACTATCGCTTCGGTAAAGCTCTCGCATTTTCTTTTCCTTAATCTTCTGGTTTCTTACCCCAGGAAAGTGTTTCTTGAGGATGTAGGAGATTGTAGACTTAGCCAATCCCGTTTCCTGGCAAATCTCAGCATAGGTTTTCTCATGTTCTCTCATTTGAAGAACAATGCGGTGAATAGGTTTCATAGATAAACTCCTTTAGTTATAGGGGGTTAGCTCAGTTGGGAGAGCGCTGGTTTTACACGCCAGAGGTCAAGGGTTCGAACCCCTTACCCCCTACCATATAATAATAAGTCAGAGGTTCTAATAAGTCAAGCAGTACCACAACGTATTTATCTATCATATTTGGAGAATCGTATGCTTATAATCGGGGACCTACAGATAGACGGAAGGGGCAAGCGTCCCACATCCAGAGAAGATTTCAAAGTAGTTATCAGAGCGTGGGCCAACGCTATTGGACTACGCCTGTGCTTCGAGAATAGGCGTGAGGGACATGTCCACAAGGCCAATAGCTACTGTGATCTCTTGGTTGGCAAGGCTACAATTTGTGAGTCCTACGCTGGTCGCGTATATCCTCTCTGGGACTTGATGGAAACAACCCTCCACGAGATAGCCCACTGGATCCAGTACAATGAGGGGCTATTCAAAAACTACTTCGGCATACCCCACTATGGTGGAGTCAAATCAGGAAGCAGAGATCTCACCTTAGCCTTACGTGCTGAAAAACATGCAGATTGGCTAAGCCAGAAGCTTCTTAAAGAACTATACGGTATGGACTACCGAGGCAACAGCATCTACTCGAACACTGAAGCAGCCAAGAAGTTCCTCAAAAACCACTACGAAAAAAGGTAAAGGAATGAACTTCAAGCTCACTCATGAGCTTCCTGAAAGATGTATCGTCGGGGTATCCGGGGGCATCGACAGCCTTTCGGCTCTGCACTTTCTGAACCGTATTGAGGGCAGAGTAGAAAGAGTCATCCATGTCAACCACGCGACAGGTGTATTCGCCCAGGAGTCTGAGGATCTGGTCCGGGAGGTTTGTGAACGGGAGCAAATCAATCTCACCGTTCGGAAGATCCGGGAGCATCGGGGAGAAGGGGAGTCCCGAGAGAATCACTGGCGAGACCAACGGTACCGCTTCTTCTGGGACGAGAACGCTCGATATAACCTGCCTATCGTCCTAGGCCACAACATGGATGACTGTCTCGAAGAGTACATCATCTGTACCATGATCCGAGGGTACTGGGGAACCATTCCTTATAGACACGGATGTTGTATCCGACCCTTCCGGATGTGGAAGCGTAGAGACATCGAACTATATGCTCATCGCTACAAGATCAAGTGGGTGGAGGATCCCTCCAACTCGGACGACGTTCGCTTTCTGCGAGCCAAGATCAGACGGCTGGTAGCTCCCAGGATTAGGAACTTAAATCCTGGGGTATATAGCGTCCTGGAGAACGCTATCAACCATCAGGATGCGTACGATGAGGACCCCCAAGAGCCTGGCAACGCAGGCCTCTCCGAAGGGTTGGATCCTCATCTATCCTCCCCCAAGCTTCCAGAAGACCCCGAGAAAAAAATCGAGGGGTAACCTATACGCCGGTAGCACAATCGGTTAGTGCGTCGCTCTCATAAGGCGGTGGTTGTGGGTTCGAGTCCCACCCGGCGTACCAACATAGGAAAGGAGAGAATTATGTCCCTTCTAGCCTTCAAACTCCGAGAGGAGAAGGGGGTGTTCACCGTCACGGGCTACGACTCAGTAGCTCGACAGTGGGCGAAGATATTTGGTGCCAACTTCTTCTGGAGAACCCAGAGGAATAAGAGGACCGCTGAGGAAATCGTCTACTCCCTCAACTCCTATGTACAGAGCCTGGATGCACAGGGGAGGATAGATTACTCTCGGCGAACCATAGACGCCGAAGAGGTTCTTCGTGCGGAGATCCTCAAGAACGTTGGCGGAGTCGCGGAGATCCGGGTCGGACATGCCCAGAAGTTGGAGGATATCGCTACTAAGCGGGCCAGTGTTGAGTGGGAAGCTCGCCGGCAGATCCAGGGACACCTGGAAAAGGTGCGGGAAGCCCAAGTAGAGCTGTCCCGCAAGGACGGGGAACTCTCTACTGCTCGAGGGGAAATACGCAGGATGCAGCAGGAGCTGGATCGGCTGTCCAGTCTGGTCGGGAAACTGACCCGAGAGAAAGCATGAAGGTCTGGTGGGCCCGCTTCCTAGCCTCCAGCGGCCCCCGTAGGTTGTTGGGGAAAACTGTCCTGGTAGGAATTGCATGCTACGTAATCTCCACGACGATCAACACATGCGCAAGCTACGAAGAGGGTCAAAAAGCTGCAACAGCTGCCTCTTTCCCAATCCTCCAGGATTTGCGGGATAAAGGTATCCACCAGGAAGCAGAAATCCATAACCTACGAACAGAGTTGGCTGCTGTAAGGGGTAGCCACGCTAAGGCTTTTCAAGCAGTACAAAGAGAGAACAAGGAACTGAACAAGAGAGTATCGAAACGGAGGGAGCAACTCACTCGTTGGGTGGATTGGTGCAAGGAAAGCCTTTACTGCGAACTCAAAAGGAGATAGATTGGCGACCCAGTTTTTCATTGGTGGTAACAAGTTCTATACTGACGCGGAAGAGGCCGAACATGATCTGGAGACACTTAGGGTACGGTACGGAGTCCCCGAGGAGTTCTTCACTGTCGTAAAGATCCACAAGGAGGAACCGGGAGGAGAATTCAAGCCCCGGACCTCAAGAACACTACATTAAGAGGTGCTACAAGTGTTGCACACTCACATCCAGCAATCCCGCTGAGATGACGTCGAAAGGACGGTGAACCAAATGAGAACAGTAGAACAAGAAAAGGCCGATGTTGGTGTAATCATCGGTCGATGGCAGGTCGATGACCTCCATGAAGCACACACCGCTTTGATCGAAGAGGTCAGAGACAACCACAAGAAGGTGATCGTATTCGTTGGGCTCTCCGATATCCTCGGAGGCATTGTCGATCCCCTTGACTATCCCACCCGAGCTGCCATGCTCTTACATCACTACCCCGACATCACAGTGCTCCCTATCAAGGACACCGGGTGCGACGAGGAATGGAGTAAGAGCCTCGACGCAGCCATTCGGACGGTCGCTCCGATAGGTACAGCCCTCCTGTACGGCGGAAGAGACTCCTTCGTCCAACACTATATTGGACAATTCAATACGCTAGAGCTTGACGCCCTACGCCACCCGAGCGGTACTGACATCCGAAAGGAAGTTGGTCGGGAGGTGAGGGCGTCTTCTGATTTCAGGGCTGGTGTAATCTATTCCACTTTCAACCAGTATCCTCGGCTCAATCAAGTCGTAGATGTGGCCGTAGTTCGGGAACCCTCTGGTGAAGGGCGCCCCTTCAGCAACGCCCACGTCTTGCTGGGGCGGAAGAAGGGCGACGTAGGTCTTCGGTTTCCCGGAGGCTTCGTCAATGTCGGCGACGCCAGCCTAGAAGCTGCTGCCCGTCGAGAGTGCCGTGAAGAGACAGGGGTATTCCCCGAAACTGTCGAATACCTAGGGTCTTTCCCGGTCAATGACAGTCGTATGGGCCCCAGGGATGGCATGATGAGTGCCTTCTTTCTGGGACATGTGTTGGCGGGTGGACGTATCGAGAGCGGGGACGATCTTGATCACGCGGAATGGATCCCTGTAGAAAAGCTCCGATCGGTGAAGTGGTATGAAAACCATGTATTAATGTTCAGAGTACTTTGCAAGAAACTAGGAGTGTAACCTACTCACACCAAAGGTGACGGGCATAGCCCGGTGAAAGGAGAAAGAAATGAAAGACTCAATCGTGTTCCTATCAGATGGGTACAAGTATACCCATTGGAATCAGTACCCTAAGGGTACAACAAACATATATTCCTACCTCGAGAGCCGAGGGGGAGATTTTGATGCGACTGCATTCTTTGGGCTTCAAGGCATTCTCAAGGAGCATCTAGTTGGGCAGGTGCTCACCTCCCAGGACATCTTCGAAGCTCTGCCCTTCTTCCAGGACTATTTCGGAGGCCAGAAATTATTCAATGAGTATGGCTGGTTCAGAATGTTGGAAAAGCATGGGGGACAACTTCCCGTGTCCATCAAGGCCGTTCCGGAAGGAACCGTTGTACCAACCAGGAACGTTCTGATGACCGTGGAAAACACGGACGAAGAGTTCCCGTGGCTGACCAACTTCTTGGAATCTCTCCTGCTACATGTGTGGTATCCCACTACTGTCTGTACCCTGTCCAGAGAGATCAAGAAGGTTTTCCTCAAGAACCTGGCTCTGTCCGGGGGCGATCCGTCGGTGGCAGACTTCATGCTCAACGACTTCGGGTTCCGAGGTGTGTCCAGTGTAGAGTCATCCCAAGCTGGTGGGGCGGCTCACCTTGTAAACTTCCGAGGAACGGATACCGTCCAAGGGGTTCGCTACGCCATGAAGATGTACGGTGCGGATGTGTGTGGTGGATCCATTCCGGCCACCGAACATTCAGTTATGACTCTTCGGGGCAGAGAGGGAGAAGCGGCCCAAGTAGACCTTCTCCTCGATCAGAACCCCACTGGGCTGGTAGCTTGCGTAGGCGATTCGTATAGCATCTTCAACTTCATCGATACCATCTTGAGAGATAGGAGGGAACGGATACTGGCCCGGGAAGGGGTGGTCATCACCCGGCCTGACTCTGGTGACCCCATTCAGATGTCAGTGGAAGTCCTAACCCGATTGGCCAGCGTATTTGGCTACTTTAAGAACAAGAAAGGCTTCGTGGTCCTTCCACCCCAGGTGCGAGCTATCTACGGGGATGGAATCAACTATGACTCCATCGGTGAAATCCAGAATGCCATCATGGCAGCCGGTTTCGCTGTCGAGAACCTAGCCTTCGGTATGGGTGGTGCCCTCCTGCAGGGGGTCAACAGGGACACCCAGAAATTCGCCACCAAGGCTGCTGAGGCCATCATAGACGAGGAGCGTTACGACGTCTACAAGGATCCCATCACCGACCCCGGCAAGCGCAGCAAGCGGGGCCGGATGAAGCTGGTCAGAACAACTGACACGGGGACTGGGCTCACTACCGTTCCAGCCCACGCTGAGGGCGAGGATCAACTGGTGGAGGTCTTCAGGGATGGAGAACTCCTGGTCGATCAATCCTTTAACGAGGTTCGAGGGCGAGCTGCTCTCAAGTACTGAGGAGATGATGGACAACTGGCAGATCGTGCTTTTGCACACTCACCAGACGACTCTGTTGCAGCGTACATTCGAGGCGGCCTTCCCTGGGAGGGTCGTCTCTATGTACCTGCCGGAGTTGGGACGGGAGAGGAAACATTACGTTAGCAAAAGAACTCTCGTCAACTATTTCAGGAAGCATGTATTCGATTCGGGCATTTGGAGGAATCGGGTGCTGACCGTCTATGGGGACGGCAACTTCCATCACTGGACGTATGCTTTGACTCGACTCGCTCTTGATCGCAGGAGGATGGGGGAGTGGACCTATTTCCACTTCGATCAGCATCGAGATGACTGGGGGAGCTATGACAGCCAAGGACTTAAGCCCTTGCTTGATTGTGCCAATTTCCTGGACCAGATCGCGCACGACTATTCCGGTACACCTTTCATGGTCGGACCGGAAACGAATCCACGAAGGGATAGCCTTGGATACACAATCTGTGGCAAAAACATCCCCCTGTACCACAACTACTTCACTCAGAAGCTGCAGCATAGCAGAACCTGGACCAGCAACGCCGTCCCTGACGCTCAGACAGGCCTAGAACTCCCGTCAGCGGCAGATCTCCGGGCTACCCCTACCGAGAGCTATCTTTCCTTCGATTTGGACCTCCTATCGCATTCCGAGATCGTGACCAATTATGACCAAAACGACGACATGACATTGCGCCGGGTGTGCCAAATCCTGGACAAGGTCAGGCCGTACAAGCGAATCTTCTCCGCCGACATTCTGGGCTTTCCCGACTGGAACACACACCATGCCCTGTCTTGTCTCACCATGGTCATTCTGGCCCGGAAAATTATGGACTTAGGAGTTGAGCGCCTCCTTAAGTACCACTCTTGGGCCAAGCGGCGCCAGGCAGGTATCCGGAACCTTCAGGCCAACTGGGAAGAATACTGGAATGGTCTGGAGGATGAAGCAAGAGAGTCTCCCATAGAAGAGGGAGAACTCTTGGAGGTTCTGAAATGTCAATGATCAACCTCGCCAGGGCGGAGACGCTGGAGGCGATGTATCGTAGTGTAGACCGCATGAATACCGCCATTGTGGACGGTAACCAGGATGTGTACCAGTCCGAGGTCGGACTACAGAGAAACCTTCGCGGCAATTTCGAGGAGCTGCTGAAGGACTAACCTTTTTCCTCGCATTTATTTGGAGTGCTATCATGTCTCGTCGCAAGAAGACTTCTGTAACAGGCGTTCTCAAGGAATTTCTCTTCGAGCAGCCTTTCGTTGGGTTTCGTACTCAGTTCCGTTCCGTCCCGATTGCGGGTAAGGACAAGCCCCGAACCCACACTATGAACTACGGAGGAAGTTGCAGAGAGGAGCTGATCTGGGACTCCCGAGAGTTCCTCCAGAGTAAGGCCGTCACCCGGAAGAAGAAGAGGAACTCCTGGGAAAGAACCGCCACTCTTGAGCACACTCTGGATCTGGACCACGCCACTCTGAAGCAGCCAGAAGTTACATACCTTTGGATCAACGGAGAGGAAGACTTTGACGGCCACGCCCTCGGCGTCTGCCGCAAAGCGTGCTGCATCGGCAGGTTTCCGGAACTGATGGATGCCGTTGTTGGTCCAGTAGCTGTGCTGTTAAATCCTGACCGTTACGTAGGTAACTGGTGGAAAACTCTTCCTGAGGAAGTTTGCGGCAAACCCAAGCACTACCAAGCGGAAGATATGCGTTGGTATGGCACGGACAACTTCTTCCTCAGGCACCCCGTGTTGACTTCCCTGATGATGGGCATGTTCCGTCAGGGAGTTCTCCTTTTCCAGCAGGATTACGACGAGGCTATCCGCAAAGCAGTGAAGAGGAAGGATGTGGAGGACTGTCTAACCAATGCCGATCCGGTGTTGGCTATGCGTATCCTCAGAACTCTGCGTCCCTGGATAGAAGTCCCACAAAAGTACATGGTTCAGAACTTCTCATTCCCCAAGGGTTACTGGGGTCGCCTGCGAAAACTGCACCGTTCCATTTACAGGCATGGGTACGACGCCTTGTTTGATGGTAACCTTCAGCATTCCTGGAATATTGCGGAAGATAATCAGAAGGATAGTAGATACGAGGTAACTAAGGGGCCTATGGACTACTGGGGAGCCACCGGCGGCAAGACAACGCCCGCAGGCAAACTTCTCGCTAAGCTAGGGAAGTAACTTTGGGCGGGTGGTGGAATCGGTAGACACGGGGGACTTAAAATCCCCTGGCAGAGATGCCGTGCGGGTTCGAGTCCCGCCTCGCCTACAAGCATTACAAGCATAAAGGAAGACAAATGGATAAGGAAGAACATCCGCTGACCGGCAATCCGAAGTGGACTTTCAACCAACCAGAGGTAGGGGTCCGAGCCCACTACTCCGCTGTGGACAGGAGAGATGGGAAGAGGCACACCCTTGTCTTAGAGGTGGGCAGCACCTGTCGGGAAGGTGTAATCAACAAGACCCGAGAAGTCTTCCGAACCCGACTCACAAACGGGACGGCAGTCAACGCCGCTGCCGGTACTACAGGCTGGAAGTCCAAGAAACCCGAGTGGGTATCTACAAGAGAGGTAGACCTGACTGATGCCAAACCTTCCCAGTTGAAGATCCATTGGCATAAGAACTACATGCTTGGTTGGGAGAATTTTCCGGTGGAAGACTTCCTCCAAGTTTGCGATCGGGTACTTGGTCCCGTTGCCGTCCTCCTCGGTCCCTGGAGGCCGGAGGGAGAGTGGTGGAGAACTGATCCCGACACGGCTTTCGTCGAGAAGACTGGGCAAAACCTCGTCTACTGGAAGGGGACGGACAACTGGTTTCTCGCGCATCCAGCCACCACCGCACTCGCTACGGGATTGTATCGGCAGTGTTTCCACCTCTGTGGTGCTGGAGTAGCGGACGAGATCATCGACAGCATCAGTGAAGAGGAGATTTCGGGGGTGATGTCTAGCGGCAGCCAGAGGTTGGCTTTGCTTCTCCTCAAGAGGACAAGACTCTGGGTTGAGGTACCTGTTGGGAAGGCCGGCACCAAGGTCAACTACCCCTTCCCCCTCGGTCTCTGGAGAAGGCTGATTCGCCTCCAAAGAGCTATCCGGAGACACGACAGTTACGAAAAAAGCCTTGGCCAAACCTTCCACGAAGGTTGGGGCACTACTGGTAGTAGTGACTACCGAGGGGCTTACAGCTTCTGGGGTGAAGAGGGGGAACTCACAGACCATCACCGGCACCTCATGAAGATGGGTGCTCCGAGGAGAAATCTGAGTGATAAGTCCGCTAAGGAAGCTACTTGAGGAAGAAGCGGGTTGGGAAGAGTTCCGGATGACCATTCCTCACCCATTCCTCCCACCAAGGTTCCAGAAGCTATCCAAGAACCGCAACATGGTCCTGTTGCTGGATCGAGACATGACTCTTCACGTTCGGTGGGAAGGGTCCCGGCTACATGAGCATCATCCACTAACTCCTGGAGCGGCCCGTGGACTAATCCGAGAGGTCTCAAGTCGCATGACCAAGTATCGTAGGGAGGTTCAAGTATTCTCTCGATTCATTGGTCAGAAGGCAGAAGAGCCTTTTGAGGATAACAGGTCTCCGGACCCGCTCCGGTGGAAGGAACGGGAGCTGCCGGCGGCGTCGAGAATCGAGGAGAATCCTGCCCAGGAAGTAGTCGCCAACATCACAGTCGAGACCAGGATTGGAGAGGCTCTTGAAGCCGAGCACCTCTTAAGCAAGGGAGGAGAAAGCCCTATGGGAGGGTTCCGTGAGTGAGAAGGGACTCGTCTACATCATGGACATGGAGTCCTCTCTATCGGAGGCCCTGGTTCGCCGCATCATCGACATGGATCAATACTGTGTGTTCCGTAAGTGGGACATGCCGATCGACGCCGCTGCAGAAACTGCAGTTTACGCCAACTCCCTGAAAGCTATTATCCTCTCCGGTTCCGCCAAGAATGTAGACAGTAGCAGGTACACTCCTCCCAGCATCCCACCCCAATTCTTGGAGTTAGGAGTCCCCATCCTGTCCATCTGTTACGGACTTCAGTATCTTTCCAAACTCAGGGGAGTGAAGATTGTTCGCTGCTGGGATGAACGAGACCCCGGAAAGCGAACCAAGGCAGCCAGGAAGAAAGACAAGGGAGAGCAGGGACCGACTGTGATAAAGCTCACTGAGGCCGGCCAACAGTCAGTGCTGTTCCGAGGGTTGGGTAATGCCTTCCCTGTCTGGATGAAGCATCACTACATGGCCGAGGAACTCCCTGAAGGATGGACTCTCACTGCGTCCACGGACAGGTGTCCTATAGCTGCTATGGAGTTTGGAAACATGTTTGCGGTGCAGTTCCACCCAGAGCCGTACAACTCCTTGTTCGGTCGTATTATCCTGCACAACTTTCTCACCTTCGCGTGTGGAGTTCGTACCCCTTATTTCTAGGAGGCCTACGTGCTCACTATACAACTGCGAGACGGTTCCCGACACGAGATACCTGATCGTGGCAAGTATCGCCTACGGTGGCATCATCAGGAGCAGGGCGCTCAGTTACGAACGGACTATGAATTCAACTTGGACAGCGGGGAGGTACACATTCAGGTCTTTCAAGACCCCCCAATATCTCCCACTCCTCCAGGATTCGACGCAGGTATTATATCCGCTCCCAAAAGACTAGGAGAAGAAACCCGAAGGGTACAAGAATTTCTGGTCGACCCCAACAAGGAGCTGGACATGAAGACGAGACATTGGAGCCAGCGGTCCTTCGGCGACGATTACCTCCAACTCAGGAGGTCCAAGTGGGAGACGAGAAAGTGGGAGACGAGAGTTAAGGATAAGGGAAGAGGAGAATCAATGTCCACTCTAGTAACCGGCGCTCGTGT
>SDBV01002500.1_pt1 | contig 27535 bp, 30 predicted proteins | sample 2277081 | NCBI WGS metagenome assembly SDBV01 (sample SAMN10402039, study PRJNA504765) | marine sediment metagenome | isolation source: marine sediment core GS10_PC15, 223 cmbsf | place: Arctic Ocean: Southern Knipovich Ridge | collected 2010 | reverse complement strand
TCTTCTCATTTCAAATGTATGAATAAAATAGAGGGTGGTTTTTTTATCCTAAAACTATGTGATTCCCTGAAAATCCCTAACTTGTGACTCGTGTAATCTGAATAATCAATAATCACCTTTTTTTCTTCTAAGCCCAGTTCTTTTAGTTCTAGGTAATCTCTGCCAGTGACACCACAACCGTAACGTATAATTTTCACAAATTTACACTTTTCAAAAATATATTTTATATTTGTGTCAGCCCAATCTACACATTCTGAATCTCCTTCCCGGTCGTCTAAGACTCCTCTTTCGATCATTTTAATCTGGAACAATGGTACCACAAAATTGTTAATATTTCATTAAAAGAAATATTTATTTCGTAAAACAGAGGGGAGGATTATATGTAAAGAAATCTTAAAGAGCCTTAGAAAGGGTACACGAACCCAATTTCTCGGCTTCGTCTAGGGTACAAACTTCATTTTTTTCGAAATAAAAAAATGAGGGGTTGTCACGGGAATCTATAAAATCCAAAACAGCCTCAGAAGTGCTTTTGAGCAGGGAGTGTGCATTTTTGTTCGTTCGCTTTAAAGATGGTAAATGGAATTTTATTTCTGGTCGATTTTCGAGAGAAAATACCTTCTTTTTTCCTAGCAAAAGAGCTGGAAAAAAAATAGCGGGAATTGCTGCTAGAAGCTCAGGATTCTGACTCTCTTAGAAGTAGTAGGCTAGCCCTAAAGAGAATGTGTGACGGCAAATGTTGTTCGAAAACTGGATGGTGTGGAGGAACTCTATTTCGTCGACTAAGAATTCTTCTTCGCGATTGGCTCGCAGACGCCAGTAGTCGCTATAGACGTAGCCAGCCTGGAGACTGATGCAGCGGCAGAAGAGGTATTCAATCCCTCCCCCAATCCGGAACCCAGCACCTGACTTATCCTCTTTAAAGTCGAACCCGTTCCCTCCATCTACGATTATAGCCTCAGATTTCCCTTTAAGCTCTTGGCAGTTGAAAGCAGCTCCCAGGGTGCCAAAGATCATTGCCTTCTGGCAAAAGACCAAACCTGGCTTAAAGTCGAAGGTGACCTCTGTTGTTCTCAGCTCTGTCCCAATCGTATTGAAGTTCATCTCTTGCTCGTCGATAAACGTCTTTTTCCGATCGGAATTCGTGAAGTTGACGCCCAACCTACCTCCTAGATAGAGGCAAGAGCACTGCCTCCCCCATCCACCGAAGATCTCTCCATAACCACAGTAATCTGTATGGGAATCTCTTCCGGAAAAGCAAGAAAAGTCCATTCCATTACTTGCAACTTCAGATTCGACATTTGTAACTTCAGATTCGACATGTTGCTTCACTCCATGCCCAGCGACCCCGCCCGATACCCCTACATACCCTCCATCGAAGGGGCCACACCCTCCACAAAGACACTCCTTGATACTTGCCGAAAAGGAGGGGGTAGTCGCCAGAAGAGAACCAAGAAGAAGAATTAGATACTTTTTCGCCATTGAACGCCTCAAGATAGGATTTTTCCTCACGTTAATCAGGGAAGAAAAAATTGTCAATAGGCTAGAAAAAGGCTGTGGCAGAAAAAAGTGCTTGAACTAAATGGGAAAAATTGAGAGAACATATAGGTCAAAACAGGAGGTGATACATGAGTTCCACAAATGGAGTACAAGGAGTCAGACCAACAAATCTCTTATATAACGCCATTACTCTCCCCTTTAAATCGGTCCGTACTATCACAAAGGTCGCCCTGCCAGTGATTCTCATCCTGAGTCAGGGAGGGCACGCCTGCTCTCCTCCCAACCAATTCTACACGCCCGATTGTGCATCAGACTACCTTTCAAACCCATTAACCCAAACCCAGATGAGATTTTTTTTTGAAGGAAATGGTAATGATGCTTGTGAAAATATCTTGGACCAGTACGGAAATGGTTGGTGCACCACGTATTTTAATAGCACAGACTTCCATAATGATGATTATGATCAGGTTTATCGTCATACAAATGCGATGGGAGCTGCCAAATTTAATGCGACGGGAGATTGCGTCTTCACATCAACGAGAAATGAAAGTGCAGTGGGCCCTGCAGTCTTTTGCAGTGACTATATACCTGTTAACGCAAGTGATTATGTTCCCTTGGGGAGCTCAGGAGGCACAAGCTCAAGCACAATCAATCAGCCAACTAGGACTTCTTCTTCTAGTCAAAGTACCCTTCCCTCCTCTCAAGCTACGGAGTCCCCCTCTCCTTCTCCGAGTCCTATCCCATCGACAGTTGGAGGGAAAAGCTCTCAGAGCACGCAGAAGATCTCTAGTTGGTTTTCTACTCTCTCGAGTTGGTCATCTGGATTGTTTGGGTCAACTTCTGAATCTTCGTCATCTACATCAGCAACTAACGACAGTCTTCAAGTGGTGAGTGGTGAAGTGACGATTGAAATGATTATCTCAGGAGAAGTTGGTGTGATCGACCACCCCGTCTACGGAGAAATTCCTGTATCGTACAACGCTGATACAAACTCCTTACATGTAGAGCTTGACACTTCCATGCTTGAAGATGGGACAGAGATCGATCTCTTTACCTATGCGTCTGGTTTTGATGCAAGCGGTCTAAGTTTAGTTATAGATGGATCTACCACGTGCACAAGAATCGAAAGTGAGGCGTTCGAAACAGAGAATCTAGAACGGTCAACGTACGTGATCCGAATCATTGAAGATGGATGTGCCTTGGGAGCAGCCTCCATACGGGAATACTCTTCTGCCCTTTTTGCTACAGCATTCTCTCTCCTCCCCTCCCCTTATCAAAGGATGGCGAAGAGATTTAGCCTATACGATTAAAGGGGAAAATCCTGTTTACAAAGAACATAGGGCAGATGCACTACCTCTTGCTTACCCCTTTCAAATTGATCGGATTCAATACAGGTCTGTCAGGGATAAGAATAGAACCCTCTTTGTCAAGATCCATCGTGCCGACCTTCATTCAACTGAAACGCCTCTTTCTGGAGATATTCTTGAAACAAAAATTGAACTAGGCCCTTCGGATGTGATCACCGAATTTGATGACCCTAGTTGGTATTTTGGATTTCCATTGGTACAACTCAGCACCTTCCAAACCTGGGAAGAGGTCTCTGAATGGGGAAGCTCTCTGTATCAGTCAGAAACTGCTCCACAAAATACTGAGATCATGGAGTTGGTTTCTTCTTGGATCGATTCTAATCCAAATAAAGAAAATCTCGTCATACAAGCTCTAGATTTTGTCCAAAATGAAATGGGTGTAACCCAAATCAAAATGCGAGTAACAAGCCTGATCTGGGTTTAGGTCACATCCCCTGCTTTCTCTATCCACTCATCAGGATAATCCATTTCAAACTGCGAGATATGGTTTGCATAGTTCTTTTTTCCTACATACCATTTTTCTTGAGGATGGTGATTTATCCATAATTGGGCTCGAGAGTGGAACTTTTCTGCCCGATGTTTATCGTGAGGATGGGTCGCAAAAAAATCATCGAGGATCGAAGGGGGTTGTTGTACATGTGCAAAATACGCATCCATTTTTTTAAAAGAGGAACTGAGTGCAAAAGGATCGTACTTTTTCTTCACTAGCAGACGAAAACCATACTCATCAGCTTCGTTTTCTTGAGATTTGCTAAAAGTTAAATCCATCATTAACTGGAGACACTGAGAAGCATAAAAGGGATAAGAACCCATATTAGTCTTTCTTCGCAGCATTTCGCCTCTTGCTGCATCAAACAGGTGTCCCCGTTCAATATGGCCAATTTCGTGTCCGAGAATCGCAACAAGTTCTGCTTCATTCTCTAAAAGCTCCAGTAGGCCTGTGGTAATGCAAATGACACCTCCGGGCAAGGCGGAGGCATTAGGAGGACCCTTGACAAGAAAAACCGTGTATTGAAAGGGTTTGTGAGTCTCATCGTTAAAAGATTGCACCAATGAGTTGAGATATTCTATGGAGACTTCATCACACTGCGATACAACTGTAGAAAACTTGAGTTTGATCTCATCTCCTAACTCTTTCTCATCGATCTCATCGATTGGAAGTGTACGACTGATCACACGATCGACTGTTTTAATCGGTTTTCCTAGTTCTAGAAATAGCGGTGCCAGAGAAGAAGGAAAAGGAGACTTAGGAGTTTGCTGAATATAAATAACTATAACAAAAGATATCGCAAAAATGATCGATAGAAAAAAAATAGACCTAAATCTTTTCATAAGAGAGAATCCGGTGTTTATATTTTTTATATAAGATGCTAATTCCCAACATGAGACTTCCGACTCCAATGAAAACAAGAGCACGTGTGGAAAGATCTGTCTGTACTAAATCAAAAAAAATCAGACGCCCACTACAAAGAAGAAGGGAAGCCATACCGATCTGAATACTTCTTTGTGATTTTATCAATAAGCTAACAGATAAATAAACACTGATCCACCCCACCCATAGGAGGGTTAGAAGGGTTTTTTCAAAGAGAAAAGCCAAGAGAAGTGCCACACCGAGAAAAACAAGCAGGTTAATGGTGAGATTTGCAAAGCGGAAAAGATTAAGAGTAAATGGCATAGATTTTACTCTCTCTTTAATTTTGTTTTCATTTTTATGTACGTAGTAGGCATAGGAAAACTGTAGAAAAATAGTAACAAGTGTGATGAGATGAAACCGTTCGAAGAAAAATATACGGGGCATGACCAAGGAACTTGTTGCAAAAGTCAAATGAACGATGGAAGCGATAAAATATAGCCAGGAATAGGCATACAATCTCTTACTCCAACTATAATGCAAGCTACCTAGTAATAGCCCCATCGACACAATTACCCACAGAAGAGGCCGCCAACTTTCGGGGGCTTCAACTACTATACACAACGAAAGAAATCCAAGTAAAATCTCAACAAGTCGATTAAGTAACAACTGGGTCAAAGATCGGTGGCTGAAATTATTAGGACAAAAAATGATCCAGAAAAGAATCGTAGAAAGTCCTGAAATTTCTACAATCCAACGTAGAGAAATTCTATGCCAAACAGGATCTACTTGAAGATGAACAGTGATAAACTGGCTCAAAAAACCGATAAGAGCTGCTAATCCAACTTGGATCATGTTTTTCTCGACTTGCAACTTAGCTGTATCATCACACTTCAAAAATTTGGGCAACATTCTTGCCGTTTCCAGGATGAGTAGTGAAAAAACTAAGAAAGCAAGTCCTGGAATCAGTGTACTGATCTGTTTTGTGAAAACATAAGCTAGAAATAGAACTTGTATTCCAAGCCCATAAATCAGGAGAGGAGTGTAGTTTTTTCGCCAGCTCTTGAATGCAAGAAAATTCCCTATGAGTAGAACTAGATCCAAGAAAAAGAGCCCTAGGAAATTACAATTTGAAAAAATAGAGGGGATTGCTTCTGTGTGGAAACCTAGATAAAAGAGCTGCATCCAGTTTAAAACATGGACGAAAACCAGAGGTATGAGCAGAGTTAAATTAGAGGAAGGATCTTCTTGGGTTTTTCTTCGTAAGCCAATCATCAGAAGAGTTAGGAAGGTAAGGGATTGAATCACCGGAGAGATGAATCCATAAGCGTAGAGAGAAATAAAAAAAAGAACGCCAAATAGAGAGGCTATAGACAAGGGATTTTTAGGCTCTTTTTTACCTAAATAGATAAATCGATAGTCATCGACAATGAGTCCTTGCCACGAAATGAACAAATAATAACCCCAGCACAAAGTTGCCCCGATTCCGAAACGGAAGTACAGGGCAAAATGATGAACATGAGGATCTAGTAGAACAATAAGGAAAATGCAAAGCAATGTGGTGAAAGAGGCTATTGTTTGCAAACAGTTTCCGACCCTCACAAGAAAAACCTCCTTTTGGAATTGGAAAACAAGAGTAAACACCAGAGTCTCTATGAGGACTAATATAGCGATATCACAGGCATGCGTAGAGAAAGCATGGCAGGAGATAATGGCTGCCAAAGCAACTAGCTGAGAAAATATAGTATCTGTATGAAATAACCAGACAATTCCCCTCTTTTTTGCAACTCTCGCCAAAATAAATCCAGCACACGCAATGCTAGCTAAGATCAGAGGGACTCCTCTAAAGAATTTTGCATAGAGACAGATATTGAAGGTTAAGAAACCCCAATTTGCGATATGAGCGATAAAAGGAAAGAGCTCAAAGTGGGGAGATTTATATTTTTTGCTATAATGAATCAATCCCGCTGTCAAACCTACAATCAATGAACATAAAATGGCAAGGCCATACATCCAGGGTAGGAGTTCACTTGTGAGTCTAAATAAAAAGTAAAGGTTTTGGAATGCAAAAGCAGTCACGATCAAGAGAAGATGGATATCCCATTTTGCTCTATAAGCATTGAGTAAACCAATTGTAGCTACTAGAGCGCCCATAGGGAGCAAAATAAAAGCTTGGGGTGCTGTGCAAAATGCAATAATGCAAAGAATAACGTGTAAAGAGGCTACGATTTGAGAGGGCGTAACGGAAGATAATAGGATATTGGTGGCAACCCCGACACATAAAAAACCGAGAGCTAAAGAAGGCGAGTCGATAAACTGCAGTCCTTTAATTCCACCCGCTCCTATTGCGGCAAATAGAATCACTGAGCTTGCAACGGACTGCAACCAACCGCAGAGAAGAATCCATTGCGGGTTCTTCTTCAAGAGTTTGCTAATGCCAGTGAGTATAAGGGAAAACAAGAGCATAGCCACAACTCGAGATTGAGGGTGATGCATGATTTTTGCAGTTAAGCTGAAAAATACAGTACCCATTACAAGAACAATAGATCCAAATACTCCCATCCAGTTCTCTTGAACAAAATTCGGAATACGAAAAAATTTTAGTGGCTTGCTTAGGCCTCTGTGGTTGTTTTTTGGAATCGTTCCCCTTGTAAGTAGTGGCCTAGAAAGATTTTTTTTTGCTCTAGAGCTTGCCTTAGAGATTTTAGGAGGTACAGGTGGAGGGGTTGGTTGTTTTTTTATCTCTTTACTGTTTGAAGAAGTGGGTTGTAATTGATTCAGAAGCCGCTCACATTTTTTTACGCGAGCGGACAATTTTACGTAAAGCCAAACCAGTGCAATAAACAGGATAACTATGAGAAAACTTTCCATTTCGTTAACTTCCCCTCTTACATATCATCCAATAAAAAGGCTTGATAGATACTTGTCCAGGCATCGAAATTCTAGATGATAGCCAAACATATTTGAGGAGTTTCGCTTGAGCAGGAGTACTTGTCAAGGTAATCAGATTTGGGTGACGCCCAATTATCAAGAGTTTAGTTTAACTCAAGATGTAGTGGAGAATTTGCAAACTCCACGATGAGAAATCACTGAACTTGGGTTAAGGACGTACGATTTTGTTCTTCTTCAGACTCGCTATCTTCTTCCATATTCACCCCTAGTCCCTAAATAACCTGATTGGAAAAAGAAAACAGGCCTACACGATTGGTGCTAGGGTTGAGAAAAGAGGTGGGTGGCGAGGGAGAGGTCGATGGGGTGGGTGATTTTGAAGTTGGTGGGGTCGCCGGGGACGATTTTGACTTTGTGGGGGGTCATTTGGGTGACGATTTCGCTGTCGTCGGTGGGGATGAAGTATTCTTGGGCGATGGCTTTTTCGAGGGCTGGGAGGATGATGTCTCGGCGGAAGATCTGAGGGGTTTGGGCAATCCAAGTGTTGGTCCTTAGAAGGGTATCGGAGATGATCAGGGAGTTGTGGGCGGTTTTTTTGACTGTTGCGGTGGGGTTGATTGCTGTCATAGCAGCGCCTGTTTCTGAGACGGCTTCGATGAGGTCGTTGATGAGTTTTACGGGGGTGAGGGGGCGGGCTCCGTCGTGAGTGAGAATGAGATCTCCGTGAGATGCTCGGATTCCATTGTGTAGGGAGATGATTCGTTCCTGTCCACCTTCTACAATTTTGATAGGGATGGATGGTTTTAGGTCTTGATTGATGAGGTTTTGGTAGAGGGGGAGATCTTTTTTCCGAGAGGTTACGACGATTTCGTCTATGGCCGTACAGAGTAAAAATTGGTCAAGGGTCCGCAGGAGTAGAGCTCTGCCTGCAATCGGCTCCAGCATCTTGTTTCTCCCAAATCGGGTAGAGTTTCCGGCTCCTGTGATGATTGCGGAGATCATGAGAGTTGCTCCACGAGTTTTGAGGCGAATCCTTCAGCCCATTTCTCAGCTTCTAATATCTCCTCTAAGGAGCAGTTGTGTTGATTGGTGTGGGCGGATAGGGTTTTCTGGATGATCTCCCCGATATCGGTAAACGATATTTTTTTTTCCATAAAAGCCTTTACCGCACTGGTATCTGCTCCATGAAGTGCCGCAGGCATTGTCCCAGAGTGGGATATTGCCTCGTGACCCATGGATAAACAGGGAAATTTTTCGAAAGGAGGCTTTTCAAAGGTAATCGACTGACCAAAAAGGTCTAGAAAGGAATTACAGGGAGTGGTGGTTCTTTCGGGGTAGAAAAGGGCGTATTGGATATACCTCTTCATGTCTGGTGTTCCAAGTTCTGTGATTAAGCTCCCATCAGTAAATTCGACGAGTGAATGGCACAGGTACTCTGGATGGACCACAATGGCTATTTTCTCTGGAGGGAGATCGAATAACCATTTTGCTTCGATCACTTCAAAGGTCTTGTTTATGCAGGTTGCGCTGTCAACGTTGATCTTCATCCCCATATCCCAGCTTGGCCGATTGAGAATATCTTTCATGGTCACAGCCCGAAGCTCCTCTTTAGACATCTTGGCGATAGGCCCTTTTCCCATAGTTAGGATCACTCTTTTTACCTCGGAGGGTCTTCCCGACTGAAGCGACTGGAAAATGGCTGAGTGTTCGGAATCGATAGGGATGATGGGAGCGTTGTATTCTTGAGAGAGGCGCATAACCAGCTCGCCAGCCAATACAAGGGTCTCTTTGTTGGCTAAACCGATCTGTTTTGAGAGTTTAATTGCTTCAATGGTAGGCAGTAATCCGGCTTTCCCAACAAGAGCATTGATGACAAGATCAACCTCCCCATGTGTCGCAGCCTGAGAGATGTTCTCTTCACCAAGAAGAACTTCTACATCAACTCTACTCTGTAAGATAGCCCCTTTCTCTCGATCTCCCACGACTACAAACTGCGGGCGAAATTCCTCAATCTGTTTCTCAAGAGACTCAATATTGTGATTTGCGACAAGTGCGATTACCTGAAATATGTCAAAGTGCTGACGGACTACATCGAGAGTTTGTGTCCCAATACTCCCTGTGCTCCCAAGGATGGCAATTTTTTTCATCAGAACCCCATGTTGACTAGGAAAGTTATTTGGGCGAGTTCCCCCGCGCAATCGGCCGAGGCGTTAGCCGAGTGCCGGTGCGGCGGGCCTTCCTCTATTGAACCCAGCAAACTAATTCTGTGGCACCTTATAATATAGGCGTCGCTTTGGAGTGAAACGATTTGGGTTACACCCGTTTCATTAAGAGGCAAGTATCTCTGACTGACTCTATTTAGATACAATGTGCTTATAGGATTCCCATAAGGGGGCATTGATCTGGCCAGCACGGATGGAGCGAATAAGCTCACGCTTAATTTCAGCAAGAGGCTTTGAACCAAGCAATTTGGTCAATAGAGTCTCGTCTTGTGCTTCCTGGGCTAGTATGAGAATTTGGCCAAACATTTCATTTGGAAGATTCATGTCTGATTGTTTCGATTTTCTTGAGGCTCGAGGTTTTGGATCTAGCTGTCTTGGACTTGAGTTCTTTAGAATACATTCCTCTATAAGAGAGATGCACTCTTGTGGATTCGTCTTTTTCATCTTTCCATATGTGAAATGGTGGAGGTAGCCTCCCTCAGGAGATGGCAGGTAACGACAGATATCATTTTCTTTTCCGGCGTCTATTTTTTTCATCGCTTGTTCTACAGTTTCTTTTAGTTTAAGTTCGTAGGCTGCAGTCATCGTTTATCTCCCTTTTAGTTGAATAGTTCAGAACGCTCGAGAATATGGAGACTCTTCTTTTTTGAGAAGCTCTATTTTTCATTTCTTCACTTTTTTGAACTAGTCCCCTTTTCTAAGTATGAAAAAAACTTCTTGGAGAAATGGGGGAGAAGTGGCAAAAAGAGGGGATGCTCTATTCCTACAAAAAGAATGCAAGAGAGTTGAATAAGGAGGGTGGAGTCGACCCTGAGGCCATCTGGTTTGACTTGATTCGCCCTAAACCAGATGAGGCTCATCAGGTAGAGGAGGCTCTTAATCTCTCCCTCCCCTCTTATCAAGAGATGGAGGAAATCGAGGCTTCAAGTCGTCTCTATCGCGAGGAGGGGTCTCTGTTTATGACAGTTGTCTTGATCGCAAAAGCAGATTCAGAAAACCCTTTCCTCTCCCCTGTCACGTTCCTAGTGGCCAATAAATATCTTGTCACAGTTCGGTACGCAGATCCCAGGTCATTCCGCATTGTGGAACGGAAAATTGAGAGGGGGGTCGAAAGCTTTGCAACAGGAGAGGCAGTTTTAGTCGGAATTTTAGAGGCAATTGTGGACCGTTTAGCTGATATCCTTGAGAAGATCGGAAGGGAAGTTGATGAAGTATCGAAAGATATTTTCCAAACCCCTACCCTCAAGAAGGGGAAATCAAAAAGGCTCGACGAGCTTTTAACTACGATAGGAAAAAAAGGGGATCTCACAGCCAAAGCAAAGGAGAGCTTGGTCAGTTTGGGGAGGCTTTTTATCTTCTTGACCCACCAGATCCAAGGAATTAAGGAGAAAAAGGCTCTTGTTGTTAAAGTAAAGACGCTCCAAAGAGATGTGAGCTCTCTTACCGATCATTGCGCCTTTCTTCTCAATAAGATCAACTTCTTACTAGATGCAACACTCGGATTCATCAATATCGAGCAAAATGGGATCATCAAGATCTTCTCTGTTGCTGCAGTGATCTTCCTCCCCCCCACAGTGATTGCGAGCATCTATGGGATGAATTTTATCGATATGCCCGAGCTCCATTGGGCATTTGGGTACCCTTTCGCCTTGGTTTTGATGGTCGCTTCTGCCCTTCTCCCCTATTTCTACTTCAAACAAAAGGGCTGGCTCTAATAGGAGTGTTGAAAAACTCAAAAAGCAAAATCTTCTTTTTGTCTACCATCCCAAAACTGCTGGATCTCGTCATGGATGTGGCAGGTGAGGTGAGGCCACGAGGGAGCCTCTTTCTGATAGAGCCTTTCGATGAGGAGTTGGAAAGGAGTTTGCTCTTCCCCATTTGGGGTGTTTGCAATGAAGCAGCGGCCGATTTGGATGGGGCTTGCCCCACGCAGGGCTCCTTCTTTCAAAAACTGGGTCGCAATATAGACTCGATTGGCAGATCCTTCTGGGAAATGGAGCTCGTCAAGAAGGAGCCTTCTATCTCCTTCAGGATCGAGCCAAAGGAGATAAGAGAGCTCTCTTTCGTCCCAGCTTGTTTCCGATTGCTCCCAGAAAACCCAATGGAGATGCAAAAACCCAAGCTCCTCTTTTAAGCAGAAGCCGTGATCGATGGGGATTGCCTCTTTCTTGTTGAGAATCAAGATATTCGAGGTGTGGCGGTCTTCATTGAGTATCCTGATGTCTAGTGCAGCAATTTTCCTTATCGGGGGAGCTTCCAATTTCTGGCACTCATCCCACATATAATTAGAGGCTGAAACCCCCTCGCTTAAGTAGAATTGGCAAGAGCCTGTTTTCTCCCCTTTCCAGATCGGATGAGAAAGAGTCGTGAGGGCAGTGGGAGGAACTTTGGCAAATCGTTTGTGATCTAAGCGATAAGCAGCTAGCTCCGGCAAATAGTTCTCTAGTTTAAAAATCGCTAGAGGTGTTCCATCTTCTCCTTTGAGGAGATAAGTCTCTGTTGCTCCGTGGTCACACACCTCAGGATCGATTCCGCGAGCCATCGCCCGCTTCACCTCCCAGATGATTTCGCTCATCTCAGGGGCATGCCGACAAGAGGCCATCTGGTAGGCCGGATCGGTGACAAAAATACCCGGCCTTTTCTGAATCAAAGATTTGATCTTGCGTTCTGTCCCCATTTCTCCTATAGTTAACTCAATTTTTCTTTTATTTATATGAAAAGACGAAAACCGAAAGGGAAAACTCCCACAAAAAAGCGTTGGATCCAAGTGGGAAGGGTGCTTGTCACTCTACTGGTGGTTCTCCTCCTCTTCTTCTTTCAAGAAGAGGACTCTTTTGTCCCAATCGAAGAGGGAAGCCCCCCTGTCCTCTACTCCAACCAGACGCACGATGATCTGAGAGCCCTCTTTCAAAAGGCAATTGAGGGGGCAGAAGAGTCGATCTACCTCAGGATCTACTCTCTAACCGATGAGCCCATCATCGATGCCCTCAATGCCCAGGCGAAACTTGGGAGGAAAGTGGAAGTGATCCACGACCCGAAGGCCTCGCCAGAAGGGTTTGCAAAGCTCTCATCTGATGTGCGATCTACGGCTGTCAAGCTCTCAGGGCTCATGCACCAGAAAATCCTTGTGATCGACGGAAAGAAAGTTTTGTTAGGTTCGGCAAATTTAACTAAAGAGTCGCTGAAACTTCATGACAATCTCGTTTTAGGGATGGAAAGCCCCCTTTTGGCTTCACATCTTGACGAAGGGCAATATTCCTTCTCTTTGGGAGGGCAAGAGATCGAATATTGGAACCTCCCCAAACAAGGGAAGGAGGGACTCGAGGTTCTCATCAAGCTTGTTGAAGCCACCGCGACCTCTCTCAATGTGGCCATGTATACGTGGACACACCCCGATCTGACAGAGGCGGTCATAAGAGCCCACAAAAGAGGCGTTAAGGTTGCGATCCTTCTCGACCAGGGGCAGGCAACAGGTGTGGGAAAAAAAGCCCTCACGAGGCTTTTAGCAGAGGGGGTCCCTGTAAAACTGAGTGAAGGGACAAAACTCTTCCACCATAAGATGGCCTGGATCGATGGGAATCTCCTCGTATGCGGCTCGACCAACTGGACAAAAGCCGCCTTTACCCGAAATCACGACTGCTTCCTCGTTTTGCACGACCTGCAAGAGCCTCAAAAGGAGAAATTACAAACCCTTTGGAGGCATGCCTGGATCTTATCGCACACTCAAGAGCTCGCGGCTTTTGGGAAGAGGCCAGAGGTGGTCATCGACATGCTCCTCGAGACGATCGACCTGGCTGCGTAAACGATTGAGAGGTGGGAGGAGAGTATCCTCGACAAATTCAAATCCTGGTTAACAGCACTTACCTCTATATAAAAAAGAATGGGGCTTTTGGGAAAGAAGACAATTGCGTAAGATCTGCCCCTTATGAAAGTCGCACTCTTTGGATACGGGAAAATGGGGAAGAAAATCGAGGAGGAGGCCACCGAAATGGGGGTCGAGATCGTCGCTCGGATAGGGAGAGATGGACCTTCTTCGATTGAGGAAGCCGATGTTTGTCTCGATTTTTCCCATGGGTCGTGTGTTGAAAAACATCTCTTAAGAGCGCTGGAATTGCAGAAGCCGATTCTCATCGGGACGACTGGTTGGGAAGAGGAGCTTGAGAAGGTGCGAGATCTAGCACAGAAATCTTCTCTTCCTGTTCTCTATGCTCCTAACTGCTCACTTGGGATCATCCTGTTCAACCAGATGATGCGAAAAGTGGGACCTTTGATGTCCCATTTCCCCGAATATGAAGTTGCGGGAGTCGAATTTCACCACAACCAAAAGGTCGATGTCCCCTCGGGGACAGCCAAAATGATCGGGCAGACGCTCGCGATACCTACCCCCTTCGCCAGTGTCCGCTGTGGTTCTATCCCTGGAAAACACGTGGTGCTTTTCGACTCCCCTTTTGATACCATAACCTTCAGCCATGAAGCACGAAACAGAAAAGGCTTTGCAAGAGGGGCTCTCACTCTTGGAAAATGGCTGACAGAGCAGAAAGGATGGGTGACACTCGATGATTGGTTCGGGTCTTTATACAGCTCTCATCACCCCGTTTAAAAAAGGGGGTGAAATAGATGAGGAGGGGTTTGCCGCAAATCTCTCCTTCCAAATTGAGGGAGGGGTCGATGGGCTGGTCCTTTTTGGGACAACGGGTGAATCCCCCACCTTATCTTCTGAAGAGAAAACCACCCTTCTGACTTTAGCTCGTGAGAAGATCACCTCGATCCCTCTGATCATCGGATGCGGTACCTATTCGACTGAAGAGACAGCGAAAAATCTCGCTTGGGCAAAAGAACACGGGGCTGATGGAGCCCTTCTTGTCTCCCCCTATTACAACAAACCGACCCAAGAAGGTCTCTACCACCATTTTTCCACTCTCGCGAAAAACTCTCCCCTTCCAATCATTCTCTACAACATCCAAGGGAGGACGGGGGTCAATATCAATGTATCCACCCTGGTGAGACTACTCGAAATCCCAAAAATCATCGGGATCAAAGAGGCCTCAGGCAACATCGACCAGATGAGCGACTTTCTCTATGAGATCGGGAAAAGGCGAGAAGAGTTCCTCTTTCTTGCAGGAGATGACGCCCTCACCTTTCCCACGATGGCTCTTGGAGGAAATGGAATTGTTTCAGTGGTGAGTAATCTTGTCCCCAAGAAGATGAAGGAGCTTGTAGATCTTTGCTCTTCTGGGGACTACCTAAAAGCTCGCAGCGTGCATGAAGAGCTTCTCCCTCTCTTTCGAGCAGCTTTTCTCGAAACCAATCCGATTCCGATCAAAGCGATCATGCAACTTGCCGGGATCCCATCAGGCCCTCCTCGCCCTCCCCTATCTCCCCTTTCTCCTCAATACCTAGAGAAGATCAAGCAGGTCTCTTTGTGAAGAAGATCCCCGTAGGCATCTTAGGAGCAACGGGAGTGATCGGGCAGTCGTATGTCCATCTTCTCCAAAACCACCCGTGGTTTACCATCTCCCACTTAAGCGCCAGCCCCAAATGGGAGGGAGCCTCTTACGAAGAGGCTACTGCTTCTTACTCTCTATTCCCTAAACCCTCCTCTCCCTTGCCTCCTCTTAAGCCTCTGCTTCCCTCTCCTCCTTGTAGGCTCCTTTTCTCCGCTCTCCCCTCCTACCTTGCCCAAGAAGTGGAGTGTCCCCTTGCCACAAAAGGGTTTGCGGTGATCTCTAGCAGTTCCTCCCACAGAGAGGAGGACGATGTCCCCTTGATCATTCCAGAGATCAACCCCGACCACCTTGCCCTTCTTGCCTACCAACAAAAGAAACGTGGGTGGAAAACCGGCCTTCTCCTTGCAAAACCGAACTGCTCAATCCAATCATTTCTTCTCCCCCTGGCCCCTCTCCATCAGGCATTCGGAATCGCCTCCCTTTCCGTGACGACTCTCCAAGCCTTGAGCGGAGCAGGCCTTTCTGCCCTCACCCAAAACCCTCTTTCCGAAAATGTCTCCCCTTTCATCCCAGGAGAGGAGGAAAAAACCGAGCAAGAGCCCCTCAAAATCCTCGGAGCCTACAAAGATCGCAAAATCACTCCTGAAAATTTCCCCATCACAGCCCACTGCAACCGGGTCCCCATTTCCCACGGCCACCTCGCCTGTGTCTCAGTCGCCTTCCACCAAAAACCAACTCAGGAGCAGATCCTCAACATCTGGAAGAGACCCTCTCCCCTCACCCTGCCCACAAGCCCTCGCTTCCCCATCCTCTATAGAGAAGAGGAAGACCGCCCCCAACCCCTCCTCGACCGTGATCACAGCCGAGGGATGACTGTCACCACAGGCAGGCTCCGCCCCTGCCCCTTACTCGACTGGCGCTTCACAGCCCTTTCCCACAACACCCTCCGCGGCGGAGCCGGCAGCGGCCTCCTCCTCGCCGAACTCCTCCACTCCCAAAACCTCCTCCCCTAAACCCCGCATAAACCGAAATTTGACACAAAATGCACGATTCTGGTATCATATGATTCTATGATATGATGCAGAAATAAGATGGATTGGAATCGACGACCGAGCAATCGCGAAATTGAAAGGAAAATTTCTGCAGCTAAAAAGGCTCTTTCAGAAAAAAGAGGGTACTTGAAATTTGCCATCAAAGATGAGAATTTCTACTACGTTTCTTTGCACAAGAGCAAAAAAGGTAAAGTAACAACATGAAATGTCTAAAATGTGATAGCACTGATTTTGAGACTAAAAATCTCCGGTTTTCTTCTGAATTGAAAGGAGAGACAATCGATGTAATTATTCCAAGCTACGTGTGCAAGAGTTGTCAAAATCCGTTGCTGGATACACAACAAATGAGTGTATACCGTCGAACTGTTGCAGATGGATACCGAAAGAAGCACAACTTGCTAACTTCTCATGAGATTATCGAATACCGGACCAAGCTCGGCATGAATCAGACAGAATTTGCACGCTACCTCAATGTGGGAGAAGCGAGCATCAAACGGTGGGAGACCTATTTTATTCAAGATGCGAGTCAGGATGATCATATTCGCCTAAAATGTGATGAAGCCTATGCGGAAACGAACTTCCTGAATATCCAGTCGCAGCATTCAGAACCGGACATATTTAGAGGAAATCGGAAATTTTCTTTAGAGTTATTTCAGCATGTTGCTCTTTTTTTGATCGAGCAAACCAACGCAAGCATTTTATTCCTCAACAAACTCCATTTCTATGTCGATTTTCTCAATTTTCACAAAACCAAAAGAGGGGTGACAGGTGCAAGATACGTCACTCTAAAATATGGACCATGTCCTGATGAGTATAAGTCTCTGTACGAGACGTTAGTCACTATGAGGGTCATCGAAAAAATAGACGCTTATATCTTTAAAACTCTTGTATCACCCGATCTTTCTCTATTTGATGATGACGAACGAGAAAGCCTTTTGTCAATTCTCGAAATTGTAAAGAAAAAAGGCGTACAACACCTCTACCATTTGTCTCACCAAGAAAAGGGATTTGTTGAAACCAATGAGTGTGATTTCATCAGCTACGCCTTTGCAGAAGACCTGAAAATCTAAGTCCTCCTTTCGCAAGTGAGTCAATTGAGCTGATAATTCCAAAAGAATTGACTCAATTGACTCAGAAATGACAAAATGAGTCAAAAAGGAAACCTGCATGAAGTATCCCGATCCAGAATCTTCTTCTTTGGAGCTGAAGAGAGAAATCCCGGAAAATGACCAGATTCTAAAAACCATTATCGGTTTTTGCAACCGCAATGGAGGGAAACTCGTCCTAGGTGTCGATTCCAATAGAAACATCGTAGGCATCTCTGAAGAGAAAGTACAGGAACTCATGGAATATCTCCGCAAGAACATTTTTGAGGCCTCCTCTCCCCCGATTCTCCCTGCCATCTACTCACAAAGGATTGGGGAGAAAACCCTCCTTGTGATTGGAGTCTCTTCTGGAATGAACAAGCCCTACTACCGGAAATCGGAAGGTTTAGATAAGGGGGCATATGTCCGGCTTGGAAGATCTACCTTAAGAGCTAACTCGGATATGATAGAAGAATTGAGATGGGAATCTCGTGGACGCTCTTATGACATGATGCCGGTGTATCACGGGAAAGAGGAGGATTTAGACAAAAAGAAACTGGAGAGATTTATCGGCTCGAAAAAAGGGGCGAAATTCCCAAGTTTTCTTCCTGACATTCTCCCTCCCTATCATCTTGTCCACGAGGAACATTCTGCGATCTACCCAACAGTTGGAGGGGTCCTCTTGTTCGGCCAGAACCCTCAGTTCTTTTTCCCGGAAGCCATCGTTCTTTGCACCCATTTTTCTGGAGTTGGGGGGAGAGAGGCGATTGCAAGTATCGACTGCGTGGGAACCCTGTTTGACCAATTTAGCAAAGCTTACGAATTTATTGTCAGTCGCCTCAACCGATCCTTTTCGATAAACGGCCCAAAGAGAAGCGAGAAGTTAGAGCTACCAGAAGTAGCCATACGAGAGACTCTGATCAACGCCCTTGTCCATCGAAATTACCGGATTCCTGCCCCCATCAAAATAGCCATTTATGAGAACCGGATCGAGATCTTCAGTCCAGGAGTTTTTGCCGGGCCTTTAGATACGCGCAATCTAAAATTGGGAATCACCTACATACGGAATCCGGTAATCTGCAAGGTTTTCTGGGAAGCGGGATATGTCGAAAAACTAGGATCTGGATTCATCACTCTCTTTGATAGTTATGAGAAGTGGAGGCTCCCCTCCCCTGAAGTAGTAGAGGGGGAAAATTTTATCAAATGCATTCTCCCAAGAGGGACTTCTCAGAAAGCAGCCTCTTCAGCAAATCGTGAGTTAGATCGGATTTTGGCCCTTTTTGAGGTGGCCGATGAAATCACCATTTCAGATATCATCCAAATCTTGCACATATCACGTCCAACAGCGGGGAGAAGAATTGCCAAGCTCATGGAATCTGGGGAGGTTGTGCAAGAAGGGAAAGGGAGAGGGGTACGGTACCGAAAGACAAAATGAGCCTTAAGTTTACGATTCGAGAGCCGGTAGTCGACTTGCGGGAGAAACCCGAGGAGTTTAGGACGTCAGGGTATGCGCATGAGAAAGGGAGACTCACCCAGCTTCTGTTTGGGGAGAAGGTGGAGGTCCTGAAAGCCCAAGAAGAGTGGGTCTCGATCCAGGCTCTTGAGCAAATGCGCTACTCAAGTGAGAGGGGGTGGCACCCTTATATCGGATGGGTGAAGCGAGAGGAGCTTACCTTACGAGAAATAGAAGGGCCTAACACCCATGTAGTGAAGACACCCAGCTTTCGGATAGAGTCTCACGAGCTTGTCTTGTCGTATGGAACCTACCTCACGGTAAATCCTTTAGGAGAAATTCTCCTTCCTGATGGAGAGGTGGGGTATGGAGATCTTTCAGCCCTCCGCCCCCTCTATACTCCCTTCTCTCGGTCTATGCTCATCGAGGAGGCCCACCTATTCTTAAAAGTCCCCTATCTATGGGGAGGAAGGAGCTTCCCTCTTAAAGGAAAGATTTCTAGCGTCGATTGCTCCGGTATCGTCCAGCTCCTCTACCGCGGGCAGGGAATTCTCATCCCAAGAGACGCCTCCGACCAGTCCAAAAAGGCACGAGCGGCTAGCAAACTCCTCCCAGGAGACCTCCTCTACCTAGCCAAAGAAGAGCGAATCAACCACGTATTGCTCAAAGGAGAAGATAACCTCTTTCTAGAGGCACCCGAAACCGGAAAAAAGGTCCGTCTCCTCACCTGGGGAAAAGACCTTTGGGAAGAAGAAGGACGAATTGCCTTTGCCGACAGACCCCACACCTACCACCCCTTCCCCGCCAAATTTCTCAGCTGATAGAACTCTTGACTTTCAAATTTTTGTAGTGATCTGGATGGGAAGGGTGAGAGGTTGAGAGCTGGACCCGGCTAAAGAAAATCCTAGATTCAGATTCTTTTACGAGAGAAAAATTGCTCCTACCTGATACCCTGTTCCGACACCAGGCAAGTTTTTGTTGGATGGAGGAAGAGGGTTTGTGTCCATGATAAGGTTGGAATTGATACTCAAGCACTTCTCTAATATCTTTCTTTTTGAAGGAAATAATATAGAAATTGGGATCGTAGAATAAACAAGTATTTCCTTCTACGACTAATGCTGTAGCATGAGATCCACGTACCTCTCCCTTAGAATCGTGGGTATCAAAAGACAAAAGGTAGTGACCATCTTGGAGCCTATCTGGCTCTAATAAGTCTAAAAATGTCTTCTCAGATAACTCAGAGTTTACGAAAGTGGGGTCTGGTTTAAGGCGTGCTAAATCAAGAGCAAATTCATCATTTGAACGGACGAAGTCAGTATCTGCCCAAATGGGCTTCAGAAGTTCATACCAACTTCTGAACACATCGACCCGTTGTTCTTCCCCTTCAAGCATAAGACCCCAAAATATGAGATCATCGACCAAATCACCCTGCTTATCTGTAAGTATTTCTCCTTTTTTATTCAGAATTATAAAAAAATCTTTTAGGTTAGGATTATTTCCTTTAGAGCCGTATGTAATAAATTCTTTAAATCGTGACAATAAGATATCAAGATGAACCCCTCCTTTCTTCTCTGGAATCATGCCTAGAAGCGATTCATTTGAAATCGTCGGATCTTTTTGGATCGCTGAGACCAGCGTAGCAATATAATTATTTTCACTATACTCTTTTATCCCGTGATTCAATAAACTCGATAAATCAAAACTCGATGAATCATATTCGCATGATCGATAGATATTTTGATAGAGCACTCCTCTTAAAGGAACACCATTTTTAAATTCATTACATAGATGATCCGTTCTTTCTTTGTCTTGCACTTTAAGGCTTTGCTCTAAAAAATGCACGGAAGCTCCCATACAAACAGCCCCTCGATTTGGATCGATGAGTACTACCTTTTCTTTAGGCTTTAAGTTGTGCTCTTTCATCTTAGAAGCGTAGTAGTCTTTGGGATAGAAAAACCCTCGCACTAAGATCTCGACGCGAGCATCCTCATCCGGGTCATTCCAGGTTTCGGTAACAATGGAATATTTGCTTTTATCGGGAGGCCTTATATCAAATAAAAGAAGCCTCAAAAAGGCAAAGAAGCGGTCTATAAGGGAAAAAATAGGTGAGACGATTTTTGCGACTTTAGAGGCAAGCGCATCTCCCTTACTCCCTGCTTGAGAGGAGTCGGCATAGGCATAATTGCTTCGAAAATTTGAAGGATTACAATTCTTTGAAGGATTACTATTCATAGCGGAAAAAATTATACCATATATTTGAATTCTTGTCAAGAGTATATTTAACAAATCTTAATGAATTTAATTTTATGGATAGAACGAAATTGGGGCAGTAAAATAAAAAGTAAGATAATGCCTTGAAAAAAACTCTTGCGTATGATATAATTTCTTTAAAATTAACCGCATAGGAAAAATTATGTATGCAGTTTCTTCCATGATCGGCCGTTGCGCCCCCAACCAAGAGATTCACCCTGCCAAAAAAGCCTTTGATGCGGTGGTTACGGTGGGCGCTGTAGCTGTAGGAGTTTTAGCTCTGATAGGGACCATTACCTTCCCTCACGCCTCTTACGCTGCCTGGGGAGCGATTGGCCTTGGCGGGGTGATCTTCACAACAGATATGATTGCGTTGATAGTAAAATCCATAAATTCTAAAAATTCCAATAAATATAACCCTAAATCAATAGAAGAATGCATGGACTACTTAATCGAGATACAAGAAGATTTTGTTCGAGGAAAAAGTGAAACATCAAGAACAGGGGGTTCCCTTACAATTATTGCAGGTCAAAAAAATTCTGAATCTACAATGGCTTATCCACAAGGGGATACAAATCCTTTTGAGAGGAAAGAGGGAATCACTACAACAGCCCGCTCAAACAGCGGAAATGTTGAGTATCAAAAAACCTATCGTGTGTTTAGGGAGCTGGATAAAAATGATGGAGATACACCAAAAACAATAGCTGATGAAATGAAGGAGTTTAAAGAAAAATTTCAATTTCTAGGTACGTTCGATTCATGCAAGGTTGAGTATATACTCTGGATGGGCGAGGCTCCTATTTGGGTAGAGGATCCTATTTGGGTAGAGGATCCTGACACGAGCCGTGGTCACGAGGATTGTCTTGGGAAAGCGAAAACTGGAGAGTTTGATTTTAGGCTCAAGGAATGAGGAAAAACTTTCTATTAGTTACATAGAGAGCAATGCTATTTGCAACTGGCAGAAAAGTCAAGTGCTTACAGAGAGTTTTTGGGACATTATGTCCCAACTTCAGTTTTGTAACAATTCCAGTTTATTTGGCTAGATCGCGGAGGCGTTTACGGAGCTTGAGGAGGGCTTTGGTGTGGATCTGCGAGATGCGCGACTCAGAGACCCCTAGAATTTTGCCGATCTCTTTTAACATGAGCTCCTCGTAGTAGTAGAGAGAGATGACCTGCTTTTCTTGCTCTGGGAGGCTCCCAATCACACTCGCGAGAATCGAGGCGTACTCTCTTTTTTGGGCAGCCTCGGAACTGGTTTCCACCTTCGTGTCAGCAATTCTTTCGGCTAAAGAGACAGTTTCATCTTCAGTGCTGTAGGAAGCAGGTACATCAAGAGGGAGAAAAATAGCGGGGCGAACCCGTTCGAGAAGCTCTCCTAGCTCCCTTTCTGAAATCCCTAAGTGGAGAGAGAGTTCACTATCGGTTGGCTCCCTACGGAGCTTTTGGTGGAGGAGGTGTAGCGCCTCTTCGATCTGGCCTACCTTCTGGTGGATACCCCGTGGGATCCAGTCGAGTTCACGTAGCTCATCGATGATCGCCCCTTTAATCAGAAGGATCGAATAGCTCTCGAACTTAACATTTTTACTCTCATCGTATTTCTCTACCGCTCGGATCAACCCGGTCACGCCCGAAGAGTAGAGGTCGTCGAGTTTCACGTGGGCTGGATAAGAAGAACCGAGCCTTCCGACAACGAGCTTGACTAAGGGGAGGTAGTGGACAATGAGGGCATCGCGATCTTCTATCGTGGCCTGTTTCCTGTACTGATCCCACAGGGACTTTGCCTCTTGCTTTTCCATCTAGACATCCTCAATCGCCATCTGACGGAGGAGTTGGAATTCCTGTTGGTTAAGGTCGGTCAAGATCCGGTGGGTGATTCTTTCTGGGTCGGCTATCTCTATCTTCCCAGGCAAGGGATACCCATAGGTGACATACCGGATTGGCCATTCGATCTTTTCACAAAGGTTAACGACAACCCCTGCAGCAAGCGTCTCATCGAATTTGGTAATCACGAGGCCATTAGGTGTTAAAGGGGAGAAACGGTGGACCGCGCCATAGAGATCAACATCTTTCATTGCAGCGCTTAGTGTGAGCAAGACCTCACGTTCTCCCACCTCTGAGAGCAGCTCTCCCAGTGCGTCGATCCGATCGGGTTGGTAGTAGTTGCACCCCCCAGTATCGATGCAGAGAAGATCGTACTCTTTATCCAACTCACTAGTCGAGGCAAAAACAGGAATCCCCCAAGAAGAGGCCGTTCTTTCTAGAAAATCTCGTTTCTCTCTATCGAGGCAGATGAAGGCTGTTTTTTTCTCTCGGTAATGGGAGGCCAATTTCAATAGAGTGGTTGTCTTCCCTACTCCTGTGGGACCAACAAGAGCCAATTTATGGGATTGGCGCAAACCCGGATTGGATTCACAACGGATTCTTTTGGCTACTACCTCCTTTAAAAGAGGCCACTCCCCCCCCCTTTCGAAAAACTCTGCGGCAATCTCTTCAGCGAGGAAGCGTTTGACTCCTTTTGCAAAGAGAAATTGGACAAGCTCAGAGTGTAAGTTGGAAGTATGTTTCTTCTCAAAAAGAAGGCGTCTGATTTCAGCAAGGTTCTTCTTCCTCTCGTAAGTCAAAGGAGCACCTCTTGCGAAATCATTCCGATTGTCTCTAACTCAACATCATCTGCAACCTCTCGATAGGCAAGGACGGGGAGATGAGGCAAATGCTTTTCGATCATCCGCTTCACTTCAATCCGGGAAGATCCTTTAGTCAAAAGGACGGGATAAACTCCCCGCTTTGTAGCCTTAGCCTCTATCTCAAGAAGGGATCTAGCGAGTTTATCGATAGTAGCTGGGCGCATTTTTCCAGATGCCACCTCAACCATCTGCTCCACCTTTGGATCGAGCAAAATCACATGGCCTTGTCTCGTTTTGCCAAAAACCCTTTCGCAAATACCTCTTGAGAGCCCCAACCGGACTTGTTCTGTGATCTCATTGAGATCACTCTTCTCCCCTTGCCCATGATCGGCAAGAAGTTCTAAGATCGTCACCCGGTCTTGAATCGGGACTCCTTCTCGCAATAGGTTCTGCAAAACCCGTGTCACCTGTCCTAACGAGAGCTTTTTTGGGATGAGTTCTTCGACAACAGCTGAGTCACATACACGGACCTCTTGGATCCATTCGGCGACAATCTGACGGTTGAGTAGCTCATGAGCGTGATGTTTTAGCACTTTTTCGAGCTCTTGGACAAGTAGAGGAAGAGAGACCTCTCTCCCTCCTGCCACTTTAAACCCTTTGATGTGAATGGCCCATCCAGAAGGGGGCAACTCAACAGAATCGGCAATCGAAATGGAAGGGAGAATAGCTCCCAGCTGTTTTGTCACCTGCTTCCGTATCTCCCCTAGCTTTTCATGGAGAGGCTTTGCAAACTCTACTCCCTCAAACCCAAGGAGAACCTCAACCGGAGAGACAAGAGTCGAAGTCTCTTGCACCGTCTGCTCTTCGCTTGAGGGCTTTTTCCACACCCTCCGACCCCCAAAATAGAGAAAAACTCCCCCCATCGGCAACATCACAAGACGGGGCATTCCAGGAATAAGACTCAATACAAGGAGAATCAAACCCGAAAAAAGGAGGACTTTTCCGTGAGAAAAAACCTGTTTTGTCAGAGATTGTCCCACACTTCCGCGCGAGGCTCGTGTCATCATGACCCCGGCCCCAACTGAGATCAGAAGAGCGGGAATCTGCGTCACAAGTCCATCCCCGATCGCCAGTCGGGTATAAAGAGAAAGTGCTCTCTCCCACCCATATCCCTTCACAAAAAATCCAACAGCAAGGCCACCGAGTATATTCACTCCAGTAATCACAAGGCTTGCGATCGCGTCCCCTCGGACAAACTTGGAAGCTCCATCCATCGCGCCGTAAAAATCGGCCTCTTGAGCGATTTGATTCCGAGCCTCTTTCGCTTCAGATTGGGAGAGGAGCCCTGAGGAGAGCTCGCTATCGATTGCCATCTGCTTGCCGGGCAGAGCCTCTAATACAAAACGGGCGGCTACCTCAGCAATCCGCCCACTCCCCTTGGTAACCACGACAAAATTGATGATGCTTAAGAGTAAAAAGAGGACGAGACCCACCCCCACACTCCCACGGGTGACAAACTCTCCAAAAGTCTCAATCATATCACCCCCCTCCCCTTGAGTGAGGATCATCCGGGTCGAAGCAATATTGAGTCCCAAACGGTAGAGGGTGAGAAAGAGAAGTAGAGTTGGAAAAGAGTTAAACTCAAGTGCCTTTTCCACATAAAGTGTGAGGAGAAGAGTCATCAAAGAAAAGACGAGACTGAAACAGAGAAAGACATCGAGAAGAAAAGGGGGAAGAGGGATGAGAAGAAGGGCAAGTAACCCCATCACACCTACGGCAATAAGCGCCTCGGAGTGACGATTCATCTCACGGAATTGGCTTAAGAAATCCCCCTTCATCATCCTTTTTATTTAAAGGATAAATTTTATTTTTACAATTGTCTATTTTCTCTCTCGCCTATTTTGTTTTGCCTGCGTGTTCCCTTCATTCTCTCGCAACTCCTCCTTAAGTTCTTGCGTGGTCATCCGCATCGATTGGTTAAACCGCCATTTCTGATAAAAATAGTCAAATATCCCCAAAATGAGAAAGGCTAGACCTAAGGCAAGGCCCAAGTGTAGGAGCTCACGGAAAAGGGTGTCTATGGATAAAGAACCCTCAGGGGGCTTTTTCAGCCACTTTTTTATGAAAATATACCCGATTGTGAAAAGGATAAGGGCTTGGAGTAAGGGGAAGAGGATTCTTCGCTGCCGCTTCCCTTTCTGTTTTTTTCTGGTCCAGATGAATCCAGTTTGGAGAAGGTGTCCCCCAATAGAAAGGAGAGTGGTGATCGCAAAAAAGAGGAGAGTGGGCCAGATCAAGGGGGAGAAGATCCGGGTGAACACTCCAGGAAGATGGGGAGAGGAGAACTCGTGGAAGGTGAGATGGAAAACCTTTTGGAAAGCCGTGAAAAAAAGGTTGTGGAACGCCCAGAGAGTACACACTCCGGTGAGGATGAGGAGGGCAGAGATGAGCTCTGTCGATTTGGGGACTTCTCCGCGTAGGCGGGCTTTTTGGAGCTTCCGCTTTGTTGGTGCATGCTGCTTCTCTTGTTCTTGGAATCCCATTTTTTCTTTTTCTTCTCAAATTATTGAAAGCCCAGGCTTTGAAAAAAAATAAACGCAGAGAGTTTCCTACTCACAACTTCAGCTCCTGCCTCTTTTTCCCTATACACTGAAGAGATAGGTGATTGAAAGAAAATCCGGAGTGTGGGTATAGTGCAGAACATCGGAGTATAGCGCAGCTTGGCTAGCGCGGCTGCTTTGGGAGCAGTAGGTCGGGGGTTCAAATCCCTCTACTCCGATCCGAGAAGACCTCGGGGGCGAGCTCATTTTGAGCTCGTCTTTTATTTACCACTTTTCCATACTATCTCTCTTGTACAAGGAGCAATTGCACACGATGGGAAAAATCATTTTTACGGATACGGAAGAAGAATTTGAGATCCCCGATGGCGAGGAAATTGCCGATGTCTGCGAAGAGGCGGGAGTCCCCTTTGCTTGCACCGAAGGTGTCTGTGGAACGTGTGTCATTGAAGTAAAAGAAGGGATGGAAAACCTCACCCCTTTTACCCAAGAAGAAGAGGATTTTCTTGGAGAGATGGAAGAAGAGAGACTTGCTTGCCAGTGTAAGCTGAAAAACGGCTGTGTAAAAATCACTTTTTAAAGGAGAAGAGAATGACAAAAGTACAAGAACGCATCGATCTAACCATGACCATCGCAGAGATCTTCTCCGCATTTCCTCAGAAAAGCCAGAGGCTTGCCCAAGCGATGACAAACGCAGGTCTCCACTGCTCAAACTGTAGCGCTGCTACCTGGGAAACTCTCGAAGCCGGAATGCTCGGCCACGGTATGAACGAGGCTGCCATCGATAAACTCGTAAAAGAACTCAATGAGGTTCTGGCCGAAGAGATCGACCTTGAAACTATCACACTTACCCCACATGCCGCCGAAAGGTTCCGCCATTTTGCAAAAGAAGATGGACTCCCCGATGCAGCCCTCCGCTTTGGAGATTCAGCAGGTGGCTGTGGTGGCTTCCAGTACATCCTCGACTTTTCAGAAAAAGCTGAAGAGGACGACGCCCTCTTTGAATCAGAAGGGGTTGCAATCCATATAAAAAAAGGGATGCTCAGCCGCCTCCTAGGCTCCGTGATCGACTATGTTGATGGCCTCCAAGGGGCAGGCTTCAAAGTCTCGAACCCCAACGTCAAATCCTCCTGCGGCTGCGGCACCTCCCAAGGCTACTGATCCACGCTTTGCACGACCTCCTACAACAGCACCCTTGGATCTACTTTTGGCTCCGACGGCGTACGTTCCTTGTCCGCCGCAAGTTTCGCACGCGTTGTTGCCTTGCGGGGGAATAGGCTATCAAAAATTACCCAGCCCAATACTATACTGGGCGATAGACCAACCAAACCTGCGCCTAGATAATCCAGCCAGCCAGCCCTCCCCTTCATGCAATAACATGCGTACAGCGCTCCCACAAAAAGGGCTCCTCCTACAAGAATTGTAGCTACAGCACCTACCATCACTTTAGTTCCGCTTTCTGCATGAATACTTTTTATGGTCTCTCCATGACCATGGAACCATCCTCGAATACCACCTATACACATAGTAAAATCCTCCTATTTGCTTTATAAATTAAATCTCTACATACAGTATATAGTAAAATTATTTATTTTATGTTAATTTGATAAATTTTATTTTTTTTAATTTCCCAAAACTCTTCTCTTCCAAAACATCGTGCTAGCTAGGATCCCTTCGCGGACAGGTGCGCCGCCAAAGACTAAGGTGGAGGAAAACGTGAACTTCCACAAAAACGTTGCC
>SDBV01002499.1_pt1 | contig 27544 bp, 16 predicted proteins | sample 2277081 | NCBI WGS metagenome assembly SDBV01 (sample SAMN10402039, study PRJNA504765) | marine sediment metagenome | isolation source: marine sediment core GS10_PC15, 223 cmbsf | place: Arctic Ocean: Southern Knipovich Ridge | collected 2010 | reverse complement strand
CTGAAGCATCACATACATCGTCACAATCAGTTACACCTGCATTAGTATCTCCACAGCTATTTGCTGAAGATGTACAGGCATTGTTCCATACTGATCTTTCATCTGGTACTGAAGCATCACATAGGTCATCACAACCCATTGTTCCTTGATTAGTATCTCCGCATGAATTAGAATCTGAACTGCAAGCATCACCATAATTTGCAGGGTCTGCAGGAGTTGAAGCATCACATATACCCTCACAATCTGTTAAACCAGCATTAGTATCTCCGCAGATATTTGCTGAAGATGTACAGGCATTGTTCCATACTGATCTTTCATCTGGTATTGCAGCATCACATAAGCCATCACAAGCTATTGTTCCTGCGTTAGTATCTCCGCATGAATTAGGGTCTGAAGTACATGAGTCTCCATAATTTTCAGGCTCTGTAGGAGTTACAGCATTACATACACCGTCACAATCAGTTACGCCATCATTAGTGCCCCCACAACTATTTGGTGCAGAAGTACAAGCATTATTCCATACTGATCTTTCATCTGGTATTGCAGCGTCACATAAGCCATCACAAGCTATTGTTCCTGCGTTAGTATCTCCACATGAATTAGGATCTGAACTGCAAGCATCACCATAATTTATAGGTTCTTCAGGAGTCACAGCATCACATGTTCCATCACATTGAATTGTTCCTTGGTTAGTTGCTCCACATGAATTAGCACTTGAAGTACAAGCGTCTCCATAATTTGGCCTTTCATCTGGAGTTACAGCATCACATACATCGTCACAATCAGTTACACCTGCATTAGTATCTCCACAGCTATTTGCTGAAGATGTACAGGCATTGTTCCATACTGATCTTTCATCTGGTACTGAAGCATCACATAGGCCGTCACAGCCTATTGTTCCTTGATTAGTATCTCCACATGAGTTTGCACTAGAACTGCAAGCATCACCATAATTTGCTCTTTCATCTGGTATTGAAACATCACATGCACCGTTACAATCTGTTACACCAGCATTAGTATCTCCACAGCTATTTGCTGAAGATGTACAGGCATTGTCCCATACTGATCTTTCATCTGGTACTGAAGCATCACATATAGTTCCTTGTTCATCTTGTGTACAAACATAATTCCCTGTATTATAATCTTCGCAACTATTACTATCCCCATTACATGTTTGACCAACATTAAAATCTTCATCAGTTGAACCATCACAATCATCATTTACACCATTACAAAGTTCAGTTGCGCCTGGATAAATAGAAGAGTTAGCATTATTACAATCAGTTTCTGCTCCATTTGTACATGATGCATCTCCTGGACTTCCATAGCCATCATTATCATTGTCTATGCATACTGGGGCTGCTTCGAATAATGTTTTTACTCCTCCGGATTCCAAGTCACCTTCTGCCCACCATGTTTTGGTTGTGGATATATCTCTTGTGTCAACGATTTGGATATCTGTACCAGCTGTTATTGTACCTGCAGTTTTACAGTAGAATGTATTTTTCATTGCTGTTTCTTCGTCAGTTGGCGCCCATTCTGGGTGATTTCCACCTATTGCTATGCTATAATCGTCTGTATTTGTATCAACATTTCCTGATACTGCAATTACATCAGAGATGCCTGCTCCGCCACTCATCATAAATTCTAATGGTGGTATATTCTTATTTGCACTTGGTGCTTGTAGTTTTGTATTATCATAATCAACTCTTGCTGATATTTGGTCTATATTATCAGCTGCTATTGCACCAGTTATATAGAAACCCCACTTGAATTCCTCCCATGCGGCTTGACAATTATATGTTGTTTGTACTCCAACTACATCTGGATTAAGATCAATTCCCATAGTTGGAGCTGCATATGCACTTATTGCAGAAATTAAAACCATTAAAACGATTAATGAGATTGTTTTTTTCATTTAAATGCACCCCTCTCCATAATGATTTGCGAAATATCCAAAGTCAGCCATATCCACTACATCATCTCCAAAAAGATCATAAACAATATTCCATCCAGAACTTGCAGGAGTTTCTCCATAATGATTTGCGAAATATCCAAAGTCAGCCATATCTACGCAACCTGCTCCATCCCAGTCCCCTATAGGTGTAATAACATCAACTTCTTCGCTAGAACCCCACAACCAACTAAAGAAAGGCATAGATGTTATACTGTTAATCTTTATTGAAATTTTAGCATCATCTTGCGGGCCTTCGATACAATAATCTTCACTTGCTTGGTTTTCAGAACATTGAACACATGCTTCTGGAGGATTCCTATTCCAACGATCTGAACAGTCATAATCACCAAGGTATGTTAATTCTCTGTCTCCACCAACTAACATAACATTGTATAAACCATTATTAAAAGTAATAGGGCTTCCTTGTGCGTAATTTACGCCATCGACTTCTGCTGTTATTACTAAGTCATTTGCAGCTGGGCTTCCATCAACAGTAGCCTGGCCCCAGATTTCCACAGGCAAAGCTGGCGGTGCATTATCAGAAGCAAAGACCATAGAAGAAAATAGCGACAATATTATTATTCCTAATATTAGTTTATAACTCATTTTATCCCCCACTACTCCGAGGAAGTGACTTTGGTTTAAATACTTTTCTGTGCTATAAGATATATAACCACTTCCCTTGATGTAATTTCTTTTTATTGTTTAAATATCTTTCTGTGAAATTATTCTTTCTTAATTAAAAATCAACAAACAGGATCATAAATCGGCAAGGTTGTATTCTTATTTACTTTTATCCAATACCCAAAAAATGGTTCAAATATAGTAAGAGTATTAAGAAGTCCAGACCTTAGTGGATAATATGATTTCCATTCAAAGCCAGTATCATTTGATTTATAGGCAAATATAGAATCAACGTCATCTTTAATAGGAGAGATAGTTTGGTTTATATCTTCAGGGGTTAAGGATGGAAGACTAATCAAATTCCAGCCTTTTATAAGAGAAATATTAAATATGCTATTATTTTGTGCAGTACCATTTCCTCCACCACTAGGTGGTTCTCCTCCCCCTCCGCCAGGTGGTTCTTTTCCCCCACTGTCATCAAGTTCCCATACCCATTCAATCTCACTATATGCAAAGCTAATGTTCTCCATGTGTCTCAGGTACTGGTTAGCTGGGTTGAGAGTATCAGACATCCATGGCTTAATAGATGTTATGATAGAATCTCTAAGATATATTGTAAAGTAATGCTCTTCCTGCCTAGTATTAGGATTAATCTTATACCACCTTAATTCAAACTCAAGATTCTCTCCATCAATAAGCGCTTGGTAAAGTAGTGGAGAAGATTTGTCAATTTCTTTTAAGATTGTAATGGGATTCGTGAGTAACCTGCCACTTGGAAGGCGTGTAGTTGAATCTATATCCAAACTAATATCCTGCTCAAATAGATAAACTGCAATCATGCCGTCTCTTCTCTCTAGTTGAGATGAACCTTCAATCCTCCCCTGAGTGTCTCCGATTAAATCCAGATAAGCCGGTATAATCCCAAATACTTGTGTAGAGACAAGAACAGAGATAACTAGAAAGAATAATGCATCTCTAAGAAGTTTTTGGGTTTTCATGTTTCTATGACGAGAATATTAAAAACTATGATCTCGTTGTCCTGGTATCATCCTGAGTTGATATACTATCAGGCAACCATGTCCATGTGATCTTTTCATATATAAAGCTGACTTCTTCCATGTGCCTAAACTGCTGGTTAGCTGGATTAAGAGTATTTGGCATCCAGGGCTTAACAGAGGTTATAACAACATTCTCAAGCAGATGGGTAAAATAAGTCTCTTCCATCCTAGTACCAGGATCAAGCCTATACCATTTCAATTCAATGGATGGAATTGGTTGATTAGTGACAAGTGCCTCGTAAAGTTTTGGGGAAGATTTGTCAAACTCCTTCACAATCGTAAAGGCCATATGCTTTCTATCTCCACTTACTCGAGAACCCCCTGCTGAACTAGTATCCACAGTCTGATATACTTCATGATTAAACGCTAAAACTTCTATGCTCCCTTCTCTTCCCTGACGCTCCACAGAACCATCTATTCCGTCAATCCAAAGATATGCAGGTATTGCTGCAATCGCTGAAGTAGCCAGCACAGAAATCAAACCAACAACAAAAACCAGAATTAAAGACTTTCTAATTACAATTTTATTATTTTTCATATTATCAACCCCCAATATAGAAAAGGAGGTATGTTTGGTTTTTATACTTTTCTATTAGTAAAGTTAAGAAGGCTTAACCCAGTAGCCAAAGCCATGTTTCAGGGTTTATAATACAGCCTAGCCTATTGCTTTACAATATCCTGGAATCTTGCCCTGTAATCTTCAATTTTTTCATTATCCAGCTTTGATATAAAGTCAAACAAAAATTTATTGAAATCATCAGCCTCCTCTATACTTTCAATGATCTCTTTCTTAGTTATTGTAAAATCAGTATAATACTGCTTATCAACCCTCTCTTTTTTTGCAAAATTTATATTGGAATTATCAATCTCAAATATTTTCTTTAGTAAGATTATTGATGCTGAGTGATTCTCAGATTTTATACCGGTTTTGAATAGTAAGGCAGTTAACATATGGTACATGCTGTAGTAGATTAAACCAACCGCTTCTTCCAGCTTATTATTTTGCAATAGTATTTTTGCAGAGACAATATTGCTTTCTGATTTTTTAATATATGAGTTTTTAATATCTTCGCTTGGCTCTACTAATCCTAATTTTCCTTCTTTGTAGATTTTTGATAAAAAGTTATATTTTTTCATAATACTCCCCTGTTCCTTTTATGATTACATGATTTTTTTCAATCTCTTTTATTAAATCCGTTTCTCTATCATATTTTCCTATTTTTATACTCAATTTAGAGTCCAGCATGCTCAACTCTTTTTTTATTTTTATGTTTTTAGTTTCAATATAAAGATCTATATCAGAGTCTTTTTTTGCTAAGCCTGTTGTATAAGAGCCAAAGAGTATTGCAAGATTTATTCGTTTGTCTTTCTGAATTCTTTCTATTATGGCCCTTAGTTGAGGGTAATCCTGCAATATTTTTATAAGTTTGTAATGTTCTGCCATTAAAATGTAAACTTTTGCTTCTGCTGTTTTCTTTAGAAAATATGTTTTGTTTTTTCCTTCCTGCCTAAAGTCTACAACATTATCTTTAGAGAGTTCCTTTATCTTCCTTACAATATTCATATGATTTGTATTAAGATGTTTAGCTATAGCTCTAGCGTGATTATTTCGCTTTAACAGGGCGTTTATTATTTCTAATTTGTAACTTTTTTGTTCCATATGTAACTAAAATGTTACAATAGTATATAAATCTTTTGGTTACAAACGTAATTAAAAGTTAAGAATTCTTAACCCAGTAGCCATAACCTGGTATGAGTTTAGTTAAACTATTTGAAGACCTGTCTGAATTATAAGAGTACCATTGGGAGTTGTTGTAGGAATAGACTATTTTATTATTGTATAATTCAGGGATATTTTTTTCAATTAGATAAGGGTGGCCTATTAGGTTCCAGCCTGCATTAAGAGCTGGAGGAGTGCTCTCAGGAGGAAGGCCTTCTGCTGTTAAGGTAGCTGCACTACCTATCTTAATCCAGTATCCTTTTGTATTTACTATTTGAGTTGCATTTTTCCATGTATTATTGTAATAGAATAATTTAGAATAACTAAGGCCTGAAAAAACACTGCTAACTGAGTTATTATCTAAGATTAACGGGATTGAGATTAAGTTCCAGCCTGCATTCAATCCAAGTTCTATTATTATCGAATCGCAGGCATCGCCTACTAGGTCTTTATCACTATCTGTCTGGTCTGGATTATAATCATTAGGACAATTATCGCATACATCTCCAATACTGTCCACATCAAAATCTTCCTGGCCAGAATTACTGATATTTAGACAGTTATCTAAACTGTTTACAATTCCATCTCCGTCAATATCAGATATATTGGGCTTTACCCGGGCATAAACATAGAGATTTTCTATCCAGACATCAACGTAAGAACTGCCTCCATTTATACTATATGTAACATTGCTTATTACGCCGTTGTGTTGTCGTTGTGGATATGCGTTAAAAAACCCCATACTCTTGTTACCTTCCAATTCATTTACTGTCCCACTACCAGAGTCTACGGCAAAAACAGGATTATTTTCAATTTTCCTGCCAAACACCTTATACTGTGCGCTGTAACTGCCAGGATTATATACTGGCCTATAACAATATTTATCACACCACCTATTACAATTTCCAAACGAGTCTGTACCGCAACAATCTGAACCACACACATACTGTTCCTGACTCATATAACCTCCAGTATATGTCTTTACTACTAGCCTGTTATTCTCATAGTCAATATATGTTCCATTATCTTTTCCACCGTAAGTGCTCTGTACATTGGAAAAAGTCCATGAATAGATCAGAAAACCGGTAAAAGAAGGTACATAATCAGTATAATTCTTCTTATAACCAGAATGAGAAATAGTCCAGGCGTTATCTCTATAGTCCGTCCAGGTTTCTATCCCGGTTCCGGTTACTGTCCAACCAGCAAAATAGTCGATAACATTATCCAGAGCATCTACTGTTATGGCATAGTCAAATACCCCGGCAATAATAATAGAACTAAGCAATAAAATTATCAGTTTTTTAATTTTAATCCCCCAATAAAATAGGAATTGATTCAAGTTTAAAAACTTACTCATAGAAATTATAGATTTTTATAAAAGAATGCAGATTATTTCTCTTTAACCCAGTAGCCATAGCCTGGAGTGAATGTTGTTAAAGTATTAAATGCTCTATTCGGGATGTAGCTTGCCCATGTTCCATTATAGCTGTAGATAGTATTATTTTCGAAATCTGTATTAGTGATAGTTGATTCTTCTAATGAAGGCCAGCCAATTAGGTTCCGGCCTGGATACAAAGTAATATCTATAGGGCTTGCGAATTCAGTCCCAGTAATAGACCATGTTGTAGCCTGGGAAACCTTGATCCATGCTCCTGACTTTTTGTCAACGGGACCATTATAGGTAAAAGGATCTATTGAGTTATGTTTCTGGTTCTCTTCATCATAGGCAAACAGTGAAACGAAATATGGCTGAATTGGCAGAAATATTTCAGTTAGGTTAGTGAAGTTTAGTGGAGATGAAATCAGATTCCAACCTTCTGATAAATGGATATTAAATTTAGGCTTAGTAATGTTTATTTCTTTCCCCACTTCTTTACCTATTTCCCCCTGTAATGGGCCTTTAGAAGATTTAAATTCTACTTCATATTTCCAAACCCAACCCCAGAGATTCCAATTATCATATACTATATTTTGTGGTATTTCTAAATACAATAAAAATGATTTTTTCTCACTAGAACTTATATTAACTTGATAATAATCTTCAAGATATCCCTCATCAGTCTCATTCCAAAAATATAAGTCTGTACCAACCTCCCAATTTTCTATGTCTTCATCTTCATTATTGGTTACAGTAACATTAACCTCAATTATGTCTCCTTTATTGTAATTGGAATACTCTGTTTCAAGAATTACATTAATTTTCCATAAGGTAAGGTTAATTTCAATATCTGATGTCACATCAAGCGGGGGAGTATCCTCACCAATGTCAGCTTCTGTATATCCTTCTAAAATTGACCCGTCCATATTAATATATAACCCATACTCACCTTGGGGAACATTGAACTCAAAATGACCCTCAGCATTTGTTGTATCCTCTCGCCATATTGTTTCACCCCATAGTTCTACTGGAACATTTGCTAAAGGATTGCCGGAAGAATTAAAAACATAACCAGAGACAATTGGCAAGTGAGGGTAACTAACACCATCAATAGTAGCGTTAATTAATTCCATTGAGTAATCCCAGATATATGTCTCATCTTCATCAGGGTCGTATTCGGTCTCGTTCCCTATTTCTTTAATTATTCCTATTCCTTCTGCTAACCAGTTAACTGCACTATCAGTACCATACCAACCACCCTCATCATCAAACCAATAGTTTGTGTATGTAAATTTAAGGGCTTCAAATGTTCCTGCAGGAACAGTTATAGTTTCTACACCAAGTAGAGTTAGTGTAGTAGTTTCATTACCTGTCCAGTCTTGGATATCATTCCAATAACCAATATACTCTGCAAAATCCTGATGAGTTTGGCCTATGCTCATCTCAACAGGAGCGTTCGTGATTGGTTCAGTGTATATTTCATATTCAGTTCCATTATCCCATACCCACTTGTAATCCTTTTGTCCTTCTACTGTCCAAAGCAAGGCATTATACTCCCAATCATAAGCACCATAATAAAAATACATCTTTACGGCATCTACACTGCCAAATGTTTCTGTTCCGTCTATAAGAACTACTTCGGTTTCTTCATATCCTCCCCAGATAGTGGAGTAAGTCCATGTATCTCCCTGGTTTAATGGGTAATAGTTAGTTAGATTGTAAGCATTAGCAGAGGTAACTATAGAGAATAAGACCAATATTATTAATAACAAACTCTTTTTAATTTTAACCCCCTGAAAATAGTTAATGGGGAAAGTTATTTAAAACTTACTGCTGGTTAATCCAATAACCATAACCTGGAGTGAATTTGGTTAAAGTGTTTGAAGGCTTGTCTGGGTTGTAGGAATACCATTGAGAGTTGTTATAAGCATAGACTCTTGCATTAGTGTATAACTCTGGGATGTTTTTTTCTTCCAGATATGGATAACCGATTAGGTTCCATCCATCATTAAGATTAATAGTTTTATTTTCTATTTCAGTACCAATAATAGTTAGATTTGTACTCTCATCAGCCTTAACCCAATATCCTAACTTATTATCGACCATTTCTGGAATAAACCACGAATTGTTTTTATAACCATAAATAGATATTATGTGGTCAAATACCGAATTTATAGAATTGTTCAATAGTTTGACAGGGGCTGAAATGAGGTTCCAGCCTTCTTTTAACGAGACATAAATGGTCTTTAACAGATCGACGTAAACATTCCCATCACTAACCGAAAGATTTGTTGTTTCTTCAACCTTAAAATTAACTAATTCAAGAACCTTAACATTCTGCAAATCTAAACTAATTGTGCCCCCAGACTTTGCCAAGAATATTATTTTCGCTAAACTTCCTGGTCCTGAGACGCTAGTATTACTTAATCTTGTATTTACAAAACTTATTTTTCCATTTGTATTATCTATATCATAACATTTTTTCCCTTCAAACTGACTAGGGAAATGTTCTGTCATGAAACAGTATGTTGAGTTTATCTCGCCTTTATTTAACAAATCTTCTTCTTCAACATCAAATACATTTAGTAGGGTGTTGTTAAAATAAAGCTCAAATTCTGCAGCAAAAATGTTTGGTGAATTTATGTTGATTGTTATTGTAAAATTATCTCCTTCATTGATGTATGTATCAATAGGACTAATAAAAATATCAGTAGCAACAACTGAAGATATAACTAATAAACAAAAGGTTAACATCCAAATCAATTTTTTTATTCGTAACATTTTATCCTTAACTATAACATATTTCCAATGATTCTACTTCTGGCTTTTCTGAAATTTCGCTTGTTTCTAAAACTGCTTTCCACCTTAAATCTGTTCCCTGGTTAGTGAATATATGCTCAGCTTCTGGAGAAACTCCTTCCCAATTTGTACCCCCATTAGCTGATAAGTAGTATGATATTGAAGAACTGCCTGGCTTTTGTTCTAATACATTTAAAGTAGCGCTTGTTATTGTCCCACCTGAATTAATATCAATAGATGCTCCTTCTCCCTTATAATTTCCATTCAGGTAGAAGACGAATTGTTGCTCAACTGCCCTATCATGCCAGTTGCTGTCACTGTAATAATATACTTGCTGATATCCTAGGTCAAATTGACTATTATGGTTGTCGCTCCACGAGTAAGTATTACCTTCTGGTTCAGTTATTCCACTCCTCTGGTTATTTGTCAGGAGCACAATATAGTAACGTGTGTTCTTGTTGAGCTGGAGAGGAGAAAAGCTCACGGTCTTCCACCCAATAGTTGTATAATGATTCAACACTTCCCTGAGAACAGTATTGCTTGGATTCCCCCCATTATCTGTTCTTATCTGGACCCATAAGCCGCTGGGTATACTACTTGAAATACTATTAATCTTAAATGATACAGACTCCAACACAAAATCATCTGGCAGCATAAATGCCTCCCCCATATGGTAACTCCCACTTGATCTGGTTCCTATTATATGTGAGCCCTCAATTGTTCCAATGGGTGAATCAGCATATGCTATCTTCATCTTCCCTTCTGATGTATCCCAATCTGCTGTTGTACTGGCATCCATATAACTGGTTGTATCAAATGTTTCATTTATACAGAACTCACCTATGCATTCATTATTTTCACATCCATTATTACATAACTCAACCATCTCTGTCTCGACTGATTCAAAAAATGTACAGCTGCCCTCAACACACCCTGCATTGTTTACAGTTCTGTTATGGACAAGTTTACCTTCATAACAATAATTATCACTCCAAGGCCAGTATGTTGTATTACCGCAATCCTCGTCTAGAGTGCATTCTGGTTCACATGGGCATTCACCGTCGCATTCCTTGATTATGTTCAGGCAGCTTAGGGTACAATCATTAGAGTATGTTTTCCTGTCATTGCCGCAAACTGGATTGTATGATGCTATGCACTGGCATTCTTCTGGTAAGGGTTTGCATACACCTTTATCCAATGTTTTTAAATCGCAATAAACTTCTTGTGAGGGGCATAGTGATTCGTTTGTGCAGATATCAAGGCTTTTGCCGTAATTAAATCCGACTGTTGCAAGGTCAAAGACATTTATTACACCATCATGATTCAGGTCTGCATTGGGATCATAGTTTTCATCATGAATGTTCAAGCCTGATGATAAGCTCACGTTTATGAGATCGGATAGGTTAACCTGGTAATCATTATTTGCGTCTCCTTCCATGATTATGGCATCACAAGAGTCTCCTGTGCCGTCATTATCCGCATCTATTTGTGTGGGATTGTAATCATTTAGGCAATTGTCTTGGAATGATAGAACGCCATCTTTATCTAGATCTTCATAAATTGATATGTTTGGCTCAACTTGGTAGTCTGTTTGGTTGTCTCCGTTAAGGTCTATATCCATAGTATAGTTTCCATCTTCATTTATCCTCACAATTATGTTTGTTGAATTTTCAATTGAGATATTACCATAGGATAGTTTTGTTGTAATATTCCTATCTGTCTTCTCCATCACAAAACTCATGTTGCCAGAATCATATGCCTCTGCAATGAATGTTATGTTGGTAACATTTGTGAATACCATTATATTCGGCTGGGAGCTGTCATTCTGGAAAAACCCAAATAAGAATCCAGGGATTTGTACGTCATAACCTCCTGTTGAGTTAAGGCCAACATGATTGCCTTCTGAGTCGTAGGCATGAAGCTCTACTGGACTTCCTGCAACTACTTTTAAAATTTCTTCGAGAAAATCAAAAACAAGGGTGTCAACAAGACTCTTGGTGCCTGCCCATTCAATAGGATCCGACCATTCTGGTCTTTCTGCACTACCTGGGCTTAAAGGACCACTCTTACTTTTTGACCATGACATCTGCCCCCAGGTCCCTATAAAGTCAACCCAAGGTGTATTTTCATCTATAACATTTATATAATAAGAGTTAAAGTTATCTGAGCTTACACTTATTGTCCTTTCTACCATAGTAGGATAAGGTTTATCCTGAACTTGCTCCCCAATAATAGTTGAGACTATTCTTGGAATATCTTCCGGATCCCTATATGAGGCATGAGAAAATAGAGCAACATAGACTTTTGGATGTTGGTCAAAATATTTGTGAACTTCCTCCCAAGAATATGTTTTCTTAATCCCATGAAAAGAATACGTCGAACTTATTGGTTTGTATACATTTGAGTCTGTATCCTTCTCTAGGATTATCTGGGTCATTTCCCAATCGCCTTCATGGCTGTTTGTAAGTTCACCAATTATAAATTTTAAGGGAGTGGAATATATTGGTGAAAGACCTTTTGAGAGAATAGAATACAAACTCTTAAGTTCAAATGTCCCCAATAGCATCTCCTTAGCATCGAAAACATAGAAATACCAATATTGTAAAACAATCTTATTAGGATATTTTTCCTTGTCTTCGAATACTCTTCCATATACCCTAGAAGGATAATCCAGATATTTGCCCATTTGAGATGGTACACTTATAGAATTATAAAGACAATATGAATCAAATTCTTGTGCAAGGCATGACGAATCATCAAGGTCTAGATATATATTCCAGAGATCTATTGGATCCTGCTCCAAATCCAATTCTGTTACTGGTTTTTGTTTAATGAGATAAGGGATTGTGTTTATATTTCCTGCTTTTAGATTTGAATTCTCCAACATACTATTTATACTTCTGGGGTAAAACCTTTCAGCGCTGTCTGTATAGAGTGCAGGTGAATAAATCTTTAATAATTCCTTATTTGTCAAACATGAACCACTTTTGTAATAATATGAATTTTCAGGACCACCATAACAATAAGTATCATCGTCACACCCACATTCCTGACAATTATCAATTAAATTACCATTATCGCAGTACTTGGGCTTTGTTAAAGAACACTGCCCGTAAGGTGTGCTGTCAGAGCAGGTTTGAGTTGCATCTATGCATTGCCCATCAGAACATATCTCATCTGATGTGCAATCTTGTATTAGCTGGTATTCTCCAGAGAATTGACAGACATAATCTGAGCAATAGTGGTCTCTCCACAATCGAACGACATCACCTAAAGTGCAGATAGGATTGTCATACCATCCATCAGCAGGGCAGCCAGAATCAATAAGACATTCAGCGCAATCATCAAGACATGTTATTGTTGTTTCTCCTGGGTCACATACACCATTGCCACATGTATCACATGCACCACCTATACAACTAGTGCAGGACTCCACAAATTGTTCATTATACCACGACCAGGTGTTGTATGTGCAGGAGCCTGAGTAGCAGCTGTAATCGTGATATTTTCTGTGTTTCCATACCTCATTGCCATTGCAATAATATTCATAATCTTCATAATAATTTTGGCTGTTGCAGTCGTATATTGAATAGTAACAGTTGCTATCCGAGCAGGATCCGCTGTAGTATCTGACATCACCTGAGCAGTAATCATTACAATCAACTCCCCCGCATGGGTCAGAGCTTACACATTGACCATTACTGCATGTTGTTCCTCCTGTACAAAGCTGTTGTTGAGACGGAGAACATGAACATGATCCTCCAGAACAACTGTAATCGCAATAGCGTCTTGTTGTTGAGTCTATGCATTCCCATCCATCTGAAGGGCAATTGCTTGTGCTTGTACTCCATTCTAAACAGGGGTCACCATCATAATCTCCGCATATCTCGTAGGAAGAGCCACTTACACATTGTTTATCGCCCTGATTATTACATTCATTAGTGCATCCGGTTATACACTGCCCATTAATACAGCCATTGGAACATAATTGTTGACTCGATGGAGAATAACTACAACCCCCACCCAAACACCCATAATCCCTATAATGCCTTGTATTTGGGCTCTCGCAGTACCACCCATCTGCAGGACAACTTGTAGTGCTTGTGCTCCATTCCAAACAATCGTCAGAATCATAATCCCCGCATGTTTTGTATCTTGAACTGCTTGTACATTCTGTATCCCCCTCAGGACTACATTCAGTCGCACATCCCGTTATGCATTCGCCGTTAAGGCAACCGTTTATGCAAAGTTGTTGGTTTAAAGGTGTTTGTGTGCAAGAACCACTAAGGCACCAATAATCATAGTACCTCCTTGTAGTTGAATCTGTACAATACCAACCATCTGTAGGGCAATCAGAATCTGTAGTACAGGACGTTGCAAATACAAGGGGGGAATTAACAAAAATAATAATAGAAACTATAAGTAAAATCAACAATAAATAAAATTTTTTAATTTTAACCCCCCCATCACTAAGAATGCAGCAGTTTATTTAAGTTTTTTTATTAGTGGTTCTTGATCCAGTAGCCATAGCCTGGAGTGAATTTATTTAATGTGTTTAGGTTAGATGGCTTTTGTGAATCGTAAGAATACCATTGGGAGTTGTTGTAAGTATAAACTGTAACATTATCCAAGAATTCAGAGATGTTTTTTGATTCCAGGTATGGGTAGCCGATTAGACTCCATCCTGTCCTTAAACTGCCGGTTATACTGGGGATTTCATATCCCCCAACTTCTAAAGTATCCTCATTTATCATATTAATCCAGATGCCCATTGTAGGAAGTATGTATTTATCTGGGTCTGAGGGGTCACCATCACAGTAAGAGTGCCATGTGCCATTATAAGCAAATGCACATGAATAGTTTCCTTCTATTGAGCTAAATGGAGCAGGCAATATGTTGTTTGTTAGGTTTAGTGGTATTGAAATTAGGTTCCAGCCCTGTTTTAAGGGGATAATTATAGATGCATTATTCCAAATACCTAGCTTATTATTTTTAGCTTCAGTTTCTGCATTGGCAAACTCATTTTCATATTTTGTATTTGGAGGATAAGGATAGGCTCTAGCATAACCTTCTTGTACTAAGATTAAATTAACAAATGAATCATTAATATAAATATACCTCAATAATCTATCATACATATCTTTATTTTCTACATCTCGTTCTAAAATTACAGTTTTTCCTTCAACAAGTTCTTTTAATCTGTTCTTAGCTGATTCATAGTAATATTCTCCTACTTCAGGGGTGTCAATACCTGTTAATCTAACTCTTTCACTAGTTTCTAATTCTAAGGTATCGCCATCGATAACGCGCTCAACAATGCCTGTTTCATTTTGAGCAGTATAACTATTTTCAGCTCCGGGTGTTGGGATAGTTTGTTCCCAATTTCCATCAATTAATGACCAGGAAGAATCTTTTGTTGAGCCTGTATAATTAACACTATCAATTAAATTACTTGCAGATACAGGATATCCGTCATATAATCTTACTTCATCACCATCATTATTTAAGCTAAAATCACTATCTCCATCCCTATAAACAACTAAATATTCATCTGGCTGCAAAACTAAATCTCCAGCTATATTTGTATCAGTTATATACAATGCATTAGTGTCATGCAAGTCATACAAAACAAAACCACTCAGATTTACAGCTATTGTTCCATTATTATGTAATTCAACCCACTCCCCATTAGGCATAGCAGCATTATCAAAACCAGTTGGATTTGGTAAAAATTCATTTATTGTTATATTATGTTGATTAGTTCCCTCTAAATAATTAATTGCAGCTAAAGCATCCACTCTTTTGTAGCCTCCTGAAATAGGCTTCCCTGTTTCTATTAAGAGGTCTTCAATTTCCTGGGGAGTTATTGTTATCCCTTTAAGATCTGCATACTGATAGATAAGAGCTGCTACTCCTGCTACATGGGGTGTGGCCATACTTGTTCCTTGTTTACTAACAAAGCCACCCCCTGAATTAGTTGAGTATATTGAAGAACCTGGAGCAAAAAGCATGGATGAAGACCATCTGTTTGAAAATGAAGATATCTGGTCTGAGACATCTCCTACGCTTCCGACAGGCGTTGCTTTAGTTACACAGGCAGGTTCTACAATATTTGATGAATCGTAATCATTTCCTGAAGCAGCTACAACCATGATGTTATTTGCAACAGCCTTCTCTATAAAAGGAGTATAAGGAGATGAAGCATCACATGAACTGCTATAAGGAGTATCTCCACCCAAACTCAGACTTATGACTGATATGTTATAGAGGTCAGCCATCCTTATGCAGCCATCAATAGAACCAATAATAGCTTCATCAAAACCCCAGCCTTCATTATCCAATGCTTTGAAAGCGACAATCTTGGCGTCTGGAGCTACGCCCTTATATGTTGCATGGTCTGATGTTATTATACCTGAGACATGTGTACCATGGCCGTCGTCATCCATGGGCTCCACGTCAAAATTTGCCGAATCATAACCATTTAGAAAGTCACCACAGTTGGACCAGTCAATTCTTGTGATACCATCTACAACCTTATCAACATTAAACCCGTAACCAGAAGTGCCATAGTAGTTAACAACATGGATTTTTATAGTATTTCCCGGAACAGAGAAAGTCCATTCATCATTATACTGTCCTGAAAAAGCCTGCACTTTTGCGCCATATTGGTCCTCTATGAAAACATAGGCCTCATCCTTGCTTACATCAATTTTAGAGAAATGGACTGCTATATTAGAAAAGCCAGGCTTTGTGATTGTATATACTGTATCTTCCAAAGCGCTGTAGGCACGATATTCATTATGGGCCTCAGGGGTGCCATCTACTATCCAGTCTGAATGAGAACATTGCGAATTTCCAATGTCTGGATGTTTATAGTCAATTCCTGTGTCAACAACACAAACAGTCTGGCCTGCCCCTGTTAAAGAAACACCATTAATCTGTTTGTTCCAGACTTGGGGAGCATTAATCAAGGGTGTGCTTTGCTGCAACATAGTATGAACTTTTTTATTGAGGTATATTCCTTTGACATTAGGGTTATTTTTTAATTTGTTTAAGCCAGAAGCTGTAATTTCTCCTGAAAAGGCTTCAACTGTTGAGTATTTTCGTTTTAGCTCAAAATCCTGCTTTACTGTAAATAAGCCTAATATCTTTTTTTCTTTAAGATTAATGCTGTCAAGCACTTTATCTGTTGTGCTTTTTTCCTCTACAAGAACAGGGAATAGTTTTTCTTCTTCTGGTTTTAAGATGACTATTGCTTTTACTTTATCCTGCCCCTTTAGTTTTTCTTCTATTTCAGAAATTTGTGCAGTAACTGAAAGAATACATATAACAAAGATTAGTGTGAATAATAATATTTTTTTTATTTTAATCCCCTAAAGTAGTGAAATGTGGTGGTGTTTAAAAAGGTTTTTAAGAATTTTTAATCCAATAAGCATAGCCTGGTGTGAATTTGTCTAATGTGTTTGAAGGCTTGTCCGGGTTGTAGGAATACCATTGGGAGTTGTTGTAAGCATAAACTATTGCATTAGTGTATAGCTCTGAGATATTTTTTTGTTCCAGATAGGGATAGCCTATAATGTTCCATCCTGTATTTAAATTAGGATTCATACTGCTTAATTCCGTTCCTTCAATCTCTAAGAGATAATTGCTATCAACTTTGACCCAATACCCTATAGATTCGTTTATTTCTGAATTACTATCCAATTCTATCCATTTGTTTGCATAAGCGAATATTTTGGAGTATTGACTAAATATGGTTCCAACTTGCTTATTTAATAAATCTAAAGGAAAAGAAATTAGATTCCAGCCTGTTTTTAATTGAATAGTAAAGCTTTGGAGAATGTCTTCATTGCATTGGTTAATTGTACAACCGATTTGACAATCTTTAACTAATTGTTTTGTTTGATTTTCAAAACATGAAGCATGTCCTGAACCACCACCAGCATGTCCAGAACAACCTCTATCTGTAACGTCCCTATAAACATCTCCATTAGAGCAATAATTATCACCATAAACGTCTTCACCACAATCCTCATAGAGCCTGTCTTCTTCATGATTAGTACAATAAGAGGTTTTAGTGCCTGGATTATGGCATACCCCTACATGATATGTGGCCCATGTATCATCATCCTGACAGAACCAATAACTGGTGCCTTCTCCACCACAATCAAACTTATCAAAACAAGGTATTGCATTACATTGATTATTTTCACAATATTCTTGGGCAGTACAATAAGTCTGAACACTCCAATCACCATAATCTATTGTACCACTACAAGAAGAGGATGAACCTTGGCAATATTGAGTATAGCTTCTTTTACCAACATCATCATCTATATCCTCTCCCCACGGACAGTCATAATCTGTTCCTTGTGAACATACTGTTGAAGAGGATTTATATTCATAAACTCCACAAGTTGAATCACAACAATCTCCTGAACTACATTCAGCAGTTGAACAGGAAAAAGGACTATAACCTCCGTTATCTGCATCACAAAACTCAGATGGACCACATCCATCATAGTATTCCCAATCATTCCATTCTGTATTTCCATTACAGAGGGTGGATGAGCCAGAACAATATCTGCTTTTATCTTTTCTTTCAACATCAGAAGCTAAACATTGTCCAGTTGGACAGGCATAAAAATAACTTCCATAATGAGAATCACAAACGTAACTGCTTGATTTATAATTGCAGCCATCACAACAAGCTCCACTTGTACACTCACAACATTCTTTGCTTGAATCATCCCATGTTTCATCAGAATAACAACAACCGTCTGGTGAGCCACCCTGACATTCTAAACTTCCAGAACATTCACTATCCCAATCGCAATCATAATCCTCGTGACCGCATAGACTACACCCTCTGCTTTTTCTTTCAGTACAATAATCACTGTCTCCAAGACTGCTTACTAATGTATCATCTACCCAATTATTACTTGATATCCTACAAGCACCATTAGAACAGCCATAATTATAGAAGGTACGGTGTCTTTTTACCTGAGAAGAGGTGCAATAATATACCCAGCTACCATAGTCATCATAATTATTACAATTCTTGGTTGTTGATTTTATCCCATCATTGCCTATATTACAATCCATATAGTACTCTGTTAAGGTTGAACCTGAACAAGAATCTGTTTCTTGGTATTTTAATTGACCAGTATAAATACTATAAACAGAAACAGTACTTTTAGAGAGATAACTCTTACATTCCTCATAACCAGAACTTCCCCCACTATTACTGCAACAATCACTGCCCCCTGGGCCTTCATTGGATTCATAGTTTGATGAATCACAAAGGCTAGACTGGCAGATTGCGTAAGTTGATATGGTCATGAAAATAAGCATAAGAATTCCAGCTATAAGTAAAAGTATTATTTTTTTAATTTTTAACCCCCAATAATGAGTAATTGTGAGTCATATATAAATTTTATTCTATTTTAACCCAATACCCATAACCAGGTTCAAATGTTGTTAAAGAGTTGAATGTTCTTCCTGGGATGTAGCTTGACCATGTTCCATCGTAGGTATAGATTGTATCATTTTCGAATATGTCACCTATGATGTCAATTTCTTCTAATAAATGATGTCCTATGAGATTCCAGCCTGTATTCAGACTAGGAGGGGTGCTCTCAGGGGGAAGGCCTTCTACTGTTAAGGTAGCTGCGTTGTTCATCTTTATCCAGTATCCTTTTGTATTGTCTATTTCAGTTGGGACTTTCCATGCTGAGTCATAATAAAATAGTTTGGAGTAACTGAGGCCTGTAAAAACACTAGCAACTGAATTGTCGTCTAAGATTAGTGGGATTGAGAGCAGGTTCCAGCCTTGGTTTAATGGGATATTGATTGAAACTTCAGCAAAAGCCTCTTGCAGTGCATAATAAACTTGTCTAGGCTGCATTATATCTGGATTAGCACCATTATCTACAGTTCTCATCACACCCCACCATTCTTCATTGGAATAGCCATCAGGATGTTTAGTTGTTGAATAACCACAATAACCATGGGTGTATTTATTGTCACAGCCATAGCTGCCCCCTTTCCACCATTCATCGGAATAAGCCATTAATGCACTACCAATTGTCATATCAGCATTATTGATATCGTTCCATTGGTTTAGTACCCACTCTGCTTGTGCACCTTCCTGTTCCTGATTATTTGAATGGTTCCAAGCATCAATCCCGTATTCTGTTATAAATAAAGGTTTTCCTGATAAAGCAGCGTAATCATCAAACCAATCCCCGAATGTTTTGCCTGGATAGACATTACTGCCCCAGAAATCTGTATAGTTCAATGATGCATCATCTGCGTTATATTCGGAGAATCCTATATACCCTAAATCACCATTAACTATACCGACAGGATGATAATTCTCACCTTCAATTTCATATGCTATTCTTGCTAATTCATTACCTAAGGAATAAAAATCATCAATATAAGAAGAACTAATGCAATAGCCAAGGTTATTCTCATTCCCTAAAGCCCACGCAAGTACAGCAGGATGGTCTTTATATGTTGTAACATAATCGGTGAATTTGTCAATATAACCCTGCCTTATTGTTGGATCACCATAATTCTCATTGCAGTTTATCCAAAAGCCCATCAAAACATAAATAGGGTCTTCACCATTATTGTACAAATCATCCATCCAGCTTTCGCTCATAACTTCTGCCCATGTCCTGATTGTGTTAGCATTCATTTCCCTTAATAATGGAAAATCTCTCTGCCTTATGCCAACGTCATCATACATATACTGCTTATCCTGCAAAGATTCTGCAGTCTTTCCAATAGGAATTGCTTGGTAGCCTACTCCTTTTGCAGTAAATGATTTATTATTCACATACAAACCTGAGCAATTGATTTTTACAGGACCTTTGCTTTCTGGTTTGTATCTTATGCATTCTTTTTTTGTTCCATTTTCTATTGTATTGTTGACTAATGCTAAATAGTCTTGTTCTATCTCTTCGTTTGATTTTGCATAATTAAATATTTTGAATTCATCCATTATACTTTCTGAATATCCATACCAGCCGGAGTAGCCTACACAGAATGTTGTTAATTCGCTAGTATTAGAATTACTAGATTGATCATAATAGTTTTTACATTCTCCAGACAGACAGACCTTAAAACGCCTTATATTACCTTGCCTTTCCCACATCGCTGCCGCGTGATGCCATCGACCATCATAATTAAATGGATTAGGGCTCCATGATTGAGGCCAGCTACCGCTTTGAGTCTTCATTTCCAGAATTAAATAGCCTGAATTTTTGTATAATCCCCATGTATTAGGCGGCCCTAGATTGCCAATATCAAAGAAACCATATCCTCCCCCCATAGGAGGTTTTACCCAGAATTCAACTGTACCATTCTTTTCGTTGAAGTTGTTTGCTAATGGATAACAAGCACGCTTACTGCCTGAAAAGTTTACTGCGTTACCAAGAACTCCTTTTGTGAAAGTTGGAGAACCAGTAATCGTTCCATTATTATTTGTTATAGAAGAAACATCCTCGAAACTTTCGTAAAATATTAAATCTTTCCCTAAAAGCCAGCTTTGACTCAATCCATTTTCTTCTGAACTATTATCTATGCAGGTTGCTGATAATGTTAAACCTTCATAGTCTAACAACAGGTCATTATTATCATAGGTCCAATAACCAGAACCATAACTTCCTGTTTCATTAAACAGCAGTTGATTTTGTAGATTCTTTAATTCAAATCTTGCTTCTGTTATAGTTCCGTCTCTATCTGTGCAGTTAACACGTACTTTTGTTAATGTTCCACTATATCCTAAGTTATCGCACTCCTCCCACGATGAACTATTTCTGCATTTCAGGTTGTTTATTACAGGCATCTGGTTCCCATCAAAAGGTCCGTAGAGGTATGGTTCATAATCTACTATCCCATAGTTTGAATCATCATAATAATCATAAATTATTGATTTAATCATATCTTTGTTTGTTTCCCCCCACCAGTTATTTTTTGCAGAAACATTATCTTCATACTTGTTTTTGAAATTAATTTTATTGTCTAAAATAGTATTATATTCAATTACATTGTCCTTATAACCTGGTTGAGTGCAGTACAAGTTGAATCCATCATCATTATCAGATATTTGATTATTTAAAATGGAATTATTATCGCTACAATGCATAGAAAATCCTATATTGTTTGAATCTATGAAACTATCCCTTAGTTCATTATTGTGAGATTTGTATAAATCAATACCTTCACCACCATCACTAATACTATTAGATAGCACTTGATTATTATCGGAGTAAGTTAATCTAATTCCAAACCCATTATTATTTAATGTATTATTCAAGATAGTGTTATTAGATGATTCTATTACTCTGATACCATACGTATTAAATGAAAGATTTAGTCTTGAAATCTTTGAATTTATTGTTTTATATAATAAAACTCCTTCATTTTCATTACTAATCGAGATGTCGCTTATTGTAATATTACTGGAATTTACCGCCGCAATATATCCTGCATCTAATGGTACTTTTTTGTTGTGTTCATTGAAATAGAAGTAAACAGGTTTGCCATTGACCATATTTGAATCATCTATATATTGATAGTAATCATCATTGGAAGAAAAATAAAGACTTCTACTGTTTGCGTTTAAATTATTATCTTTGAGTATATTATAATTTGATGACGAGAAAGAAATGCCCCTAGAATCGCTTTCCCGGATAAGATTGTTGCTTAAGTTATTATAATCGCTTGAAGTTAAGTATATGCCCCTATTCGAAATAGAGATGTTATTATTGGTTAATTTATTGTTGTAAGAATCTGATAACTTGATGCCAAAACCGCTGCTATTCTTGATAGTATTGCCTGTTAGAATATTATTGTTAGAATTTCTTGAAACGATTCCATAGGAATTGTCACTTAAAATCAAATTTTCAATCTTTGAATCTTCAGTTTCAACTAATAAAATTCCATAGTTTCGATTTGAGAGTTCTATATCAGAAACTGTTATGTTTCTTGATTTTATTAGCGCAACGTAGCCAGCATCTGTTGGAACAATCTTATTTTGCTCATTATAGTAATAATAAATTGGTTTGCCATCTATTGTATTTGAATCATCAATATAATGATAATATTTATTGACTACATATAAAGTACTATCAACAATTACATTTCCTGAAAGGGTTGCGTAATTTGCCCAATAAAGTGTTAACCTATTCCCCTGAAGAAGGTTATTTTCATGATTATTGTAATAACCCCCATGATCATAAATACCATTTCTTTCGTTAAAAGAAATATTATTATTGTGAATATTGTTATGGTCAGAATAGTAAAGGTGTACACCATCATCTCTATTATCAAAAACATTATTATTCTTAACGTCACAATAATCTGAATTAGAAAGATATAATCCCTCATATGATCCATATAGCCAATTAGAGTTTATCCGGCATCTATTTGTGCGAATGGCATAAATGTTCTGGCTTGTATCATATACGGTATTATTTATTGCTCTGCTGTCATCAGCATAATTAAAATAGATACCATAGTAATAATCATTGATTTTGCAATTCTCTATTGTAACATTCTCTATGTGGTCGACACTAATTCCTTTGCTATAACCCGAGTATTCTCCCGTTAGATTAGCACCATCACAATCCAGAACAACATTACTCGCATTAATTATTATTCCATTAGGTAAATAATAATCTCCTTCGCAGAAAACAGTATCCTGTGTAATAACCATGCCATCATAAGGAACAATACAGGCAGAGTACACTGTACTTGCAAATAGTAGAAATACAAGTATCAATAAAACCAATTTTTTCAAATTTACCCCCCGAGAATAAAGAATGTAGAAAGATATAAAAACTTTACTTTAAAGCTTCAACCAACTTTTCAGCAGCTTTTTTCATGTTTTTAGAATTATAGATGGCTCTTCCGACGATTGCATGCCAGTTGTCACCAGCTGCTTTTGCTCCTTCTGATAGGGAGCCACCTTGTGCGATTAGGCCTGGTGAGTAGAATACTGGTTTTATACCAAAACTGTCAAGAAATCTTGCATATTCTTTAATCATAAATGGCTTGTTGCCGGGTACGACAAAGTCTCTAACTCCTAAATTAGCTGCAATCCTAAACATCTGCTTAGGAGCCATATTCAAAATAAAGCCACCAGCACGTTCCATATATGCTTTGTGGGTCATCTCTCCTCCGACAATTACATGTAATCTAGCTTTGAATGCTGCTTTGATCCATTTTTCTTCTGTTACAGGGCCTGCCATTGGGAATAATATAACTGAATCAACGCCTTTGATGGCCTTCATGAACTTATCTCCCATCTCAGGTATATCTGTTCCGCCTTTCTGATGGTCATATATAATAGGCAGTTTAGTTCTTTTTCTTATTGTCTTGATAACTTCTTTAATACCAAAAGGAATTACTAATTCAAAACCTATCTTATAGGCTGAAACACCTTTAACTTTGCATGTTTCTTTTACTAGCTTATCTAATAGCTTTAAGCTAGGAACATCACAAGAAGGGATTATGCTTTTTTTAAGTTTGATGTGTGCCATAGTTGGTTTAAGAAAATAATAGTATATTAAAGTTTCGGTAGGTGTGGTTGTGGAATGGTTGTTACACGTCCGTTCGCCAAACCCTGCCAGAATTAAAAAAGAGGAAGCAAAATTTGTTTAGCTTCTTCTATCATTAATTCTGCTTCATCAAATATCTTCTCTTCAAAAGGAGAAAAACCATCTTTTTTCTCATTTCTGAATCTTCGTATGTTCTCTTTTATGAAAAGTGACCAAGATTCTTTATCTGAGGTCAACTCTCCTTTGAGAGCATACTTATATGCTTGAAGCATTCTTGGTCCCCAACTTAATCTCTTTTCCTCTGAATCAATCACTAGAGGAGCTTCATCTAACCACTCATTATGAAGTTTATCACGTATTTTTGGGTCAATTTCACGAGCATATATCTGTGGATCCCATGATAGAGAATTTACTATAAAATTATCAGGTATCACTTCTTCTTGGATATATCCATAGGGGTGTTTAGTTGAGGGTCTTACTGATCTGATTGTATAGATGTTGGAGGGGGTCAAGACCACACCATGTTCGCAACTTAGCGTATCTTTAGCGAGATTATTAATATGTTTCGGACCCAATTTTTGCCAAGTACAAATTCGAAGTGGATTAGCATTATCATCACACACCTCAAAAACTTTAGAAATAAAATTCTTTAACCTAGTTTTGTGAAGGGTTATATTAATGTCATTCACAATATCTAAAGATGCTAGGACCTCTTGTTCTGAACCTTTTGGTACTGCAGTTTGAACATAAATACTTTCAGATAAAAAATTATAGATGAGATCTCCTCCCCCAAGATAAAAATAGGCATCTCTAAAATTTTTCCCCTGTGAATGATAATCAAATGGCTCATTTTTCCAATAGGGAGTCGTTCCGTTTGCTACCCAATGGGCAACCATTTCATCAACTAATTCAGTATATAAGTCCCAGGGCATTATGGACTTAACTCCCTTTTCTGCACCTATACCACAGCCAGAACATCCAATAGAACACCCATCTGTTAACTGAACTCTGCTTGTATTTTCAAGTATTATACCTCTTTGCCAAGGTTCAAATTCAGCCAATTTATGTTTTAAATCATAAGTCCCCATATATTTTAAAAGTGATAAGTCTTTTATAAATCTTTCTATATGTTACTATTGCATAGTTACTATTGTCCTAACCATAAAAGAAAACCCTAATTATTCCACTGTTCTGGATTACCTAAGTAATTCATTGTTATCTTATAATTATCTTCATCAACTAGTTTGTTCTTTTTCATATATTCTAATAGTTCTTTTAGTGTGATTAATGAATGCAGTTTGACCTTTTCTGCTGCCAGGTTATCTGTTCCGCCTTGTTCTCTGTCTATTATAACAAGAGAATCTTCACAGATGGCGCCTTCTTTTCTTATGCCTTCTATGAATCTTACTTTAGACCTGCCGTCTGTTATCATGTCATCAATCAGAACTACTTTCTGGCCTTTTTCCAGAATTCCTTCTATGAATGACATTGTTCCATATGATTTTGGCCTTTTTCTGACGTAAATCATTGGCAGCTTTGCTTTGATTGCGATTGCAGCGGCTATTGGAATGCCTGCTGTTTCTGCTCCTGCTACAACATCTACTTTAAGTTCTTTTATTTTTTTGACTGCTTCGTCTATTACAAGAGAAAATGATTTAGGGGAAGAGGGTAAAACCCTAACATCAACATAAACAGGGCTTTTTCTTCCAGAAGCCAAAGAAAATAATCCAAATTTCATAATATTAGCATCACATAATGCTTTAGCCAGTTTTTCAGACATTTGTATCACCTTTTGTTTGATCTTGATTTGGTTCTTGAGTTGGTTTTTGGGTTTCTGCTTTGCTTTGGAAATTCTCCGAATTTCCTAACCCTTTAGGATTCTTTGAATCCAAAAGCTTTCTTCCAAATAGAGGTTTTGGCTTTTCGTATTTGATTTCTTTTGACCTTATCTCAAAAACATTTCCTTTATCATAAACAATGTTTCCATTAACAATTGTGGTAATGGGCCAGCCTTTTAATACTTTTCCTTCAAAAGGACTCCACTTTGATTTAGACAATAATGCATCTGCTTTTACTTCTTTTTCTAAATTCATGTCTATAACTGTAAGGTCTGCATCATAGCCTTCTTTAAGCTGACCTTTGTTTTTAATCCTGAATATTTTTGCAGGGTTCCTGGATGTTAAGTCTATAACCTGCTGCAAGGTTAGTTTATTTTTGTTTACTGCGTCTAATAATAATGGCAGCATTGTTTCTATACCTGGTAAGCCTGCTCTATCTTCGTTTAGTTTTTCTTCTTTTTGATGAGGAGCATGGTCTGTTGCTATTGTGTCTACAATTCCTGACTTTAGAGCTTTCCATAAAGCTTCCTGGTCTTTTTCTGTCTTTAAAGATGGCTTAACGTCTGCTAACTTGCCTAGTTTTTCTCTGTCTTTTTCTGTCAGAAATAAATGATGGGGAGTAACTTCACAATAAACATATTTCTTGTTTTTTCTTATTTCTTTTATTTCTGACTCCAGGCTTATATGGCATGCATAGAATTTTTTATTAAGTTTTGCGGCAATTTCAATTGCTTTTGTTAATTGTTGTTGCTCAGCATGGATTGTGCATAGTTTTGCTTCTTTCATTATCTTTTCTACTGTTTCCGGATTTTCTATTTTTAGATTTCCTGTAGAAACGTTCATGAAGATTTTGACAGAAGCTATGTTTTTAACGTTCTTTATCTCATTTATATTATCAAATGTTGAGCCAAAATGAAAACCATAGTTTACAATGGATTTTTCAGCTAGTTTTCTTTTTTCTTCTAATCTTTGAACAGTAATTGTTGGGGGTATTGTGTTTGGCATATCTATAATTGTTGTAACGCCTCCTTTTGCAGCTGCTATTGTGCCAGAAAGAAAGTCTTCTTTGTGTGTTAAGCCTGGCTCTCTGAAATGGACATGACCATCTATTAATCCCGGGATTACAATGTTTCCTTTAACATCTATAACTTCATCTGCTGTGATTATCTCGTCAGAGATATAGGCTATTTTGTGGTCTTCTAATAATAGATGTCTTTCTACTAAGTTTACATCTTCAAGGATTTTGCAGTTTTTTAGTAATTTTGACTTCATGTTGACCTGTAATTATAATATTCTTCTATTTTTACTTTCTTTCCTGACTTTAATCTTGCAAACTTACCTAATTCTGTTAGTTTTCTTATTTGTTTTGAGTTAAAGACAGGGCCATCTTTGCAAACTAATTGGTCATTAATTACGCAACTTCCACAGATTCCAATGCCACATTTCATAAATCTTTCTAAAGAAGCCTGGAGCTCGATTTTATTTTTTTCACAGATTTTAAAGACCTTTTTAATCATTATTTCTGGTCCGCAGGTGTAAACTGTTTTTGTTTTGTTTAATATTATTTTCAGGACATTTGTTGTGAAGCTATTGATTC
>SDBV01002498.1_pt1 | contig 27548 bp, 20 predicted proteins | sample 2277081 | NCBI WGS metagenome assembly SDBV01 (sample SAMN10402039, study PRJNA504765) | marine sediment metagenome | isolation source: marine sediment core GS10_PC15, 223 cmbsf | place: Arctic Ocean: Southern Knipovich Ridge | collected 2010 | reverse complement strand
GACGACAACGACAACGGCCTCGCCGGAGTCGAGCTGCTGAAGGGTGTGGCAAACGCAAAGACGATCAGCATCAGCAAGGACATCACGCTGGTCAGTTCGTCGATTCTGCCGGTGACGTTCAACGTCGTTACCACTCCGACAACGCCACCCGGCTGCACGACCACGCCGAACCAGGCTGCCTCGCAGCCGGTGGTCTTCGCAGCGCTTGGCACTGAGGTTTTGAACCTGACCTTCGGCATTTCCTGCACGGCCGCAGGCACGGGTCCGACGTTCATCAAGGATTGGGACTTCGACGAGACACTCTCGCCGGACGACGCCCACGTCAGTGACCCGGACACCGACACGAACCACGAGGACGTGGCCGTAGCGGTCATCGAGCCGTTCGTTCCTTCCATGAACATAGAGCAGTCCTCGACGGACAACCCCGCCGAGACGGCTGACCTGCCCGAGGCGCTTGACCAGTGTCTGACGACACTCGGCTGCGAGCAGGAGTTCGAGGACCACACAGCGGCCGACCCGATGGCCAGCGTCATGTACGTTGACTTCCCGATTCCCGACTACACGGTCGCCGCCGCCGCGGCAGTGCCTTTCGGCACGGTCGTCGGTGAACTGCTTAGCACGACTAGTGTCGAGTGGGATGGCGGCAGTGGTTGTGGTGCGCCTTCATCTCAGGATGTGGCGACCGCGGCCGGTGCCACAGTGGACTTGACGAACGAGTCCGCGCTGTCTGCCGCTCTGCCTGCGCCTCTGAACGGCACGGGCGACGCGTTCGCTCGCTACGAAGCTAGCGTCGGCGGATTCGCCGGTGCAGGCAAAGAGCTGCGCATCGACATCGTGATCTACGACATGACGACCTTCTACCGTCAGTACCGCATCGCTTCAGGTACCAGCATCCTCCCGGGCACTGGCACCCTTGGCGGTGACTGGAGCTTGACGGTCTGCAAGGCCGACATTGACTACGACATCCAGGGTCTGGCCGGTGCGGCCGTAGTTATCCGCACCTGCAACAACCCCGGAACACACACGTTTGACTCGACGTGGACCCGCGACGACACGGGTGGTACCTACACCGACACGATCGACCTTGACTGCGCCGCCGCTGACGTAAGCGTGGTGCTGGACAAGGAAGAGCTCGTCGGTGACGACTCCCCGTCTGGCGACATCGTCAACCAGGGCGTGGCCACGACACGGACCGTCACGGTCACCGTTGCCGGCCCACCGGACACAAAGGCATCGGTGTCCATAGTCGGCCCGGTGGAGTGCGCTCCGCAGTGGGTGAGCCCCGCCGGTGCGGTTACGTCCGTCCTCGGCGCTATCCAGACGTCTGTGGTCGACGTTGACCCGATCGGCGCAGGCGCCTTCGCGTTTGTCTACGAGATCACTTGTTCGCCCGCGGGCAACTACAACCTGCAGGTCGTGGCGAACGTCTCGAGCGTTTCTGCCGGTGCAGAGGCGAACACACTGAACAACCAGGCCGAGAACGTCATCCAGGTCATCGTCCTGGCTGACTCGGACGGTGACGGCGTACCTTCACCGCAGGACAACTGCCCGAACGATCCGAACCCGAACCAGAACGACGCGGACAGCGACGGCGAAGGCAACGTCTGCGACATCAACGACGACAATGACTTCGTGCCGATCCTGGCGAACGCTGTTCCGCCGGTCGTCGCGCCGGCTGTCGACATCTTCGACAACCCGATCGCGATTCCACTGGGCGGTCCGTTCTTCGCCGGCCCCGACCAGTGCAACCCGGGCGTAGACCTTCTGGGTGGCGGTCCTGACCTCGACGCCCTCGACGCGGCAACGCTGGCGCTGTGGCAGGAAGACAACGATGACTTCGTCGTTGAACAGCCCAACCCATTCCTACCGGGCTTCCCCGGAATCCCGAACTTCGCTCTTGACCTGGACGGTTGTGCTGACACAGACATGAGCGTCACTGTCGACAAGGCAGAGACGTACGATGTTAACGTCAGCGAGAACACGGCGAAGACGGTCACGATTACGGTCACCAACGGCAATGCCGCTGTCGGCGGCGCCACGATCAACATCCTGGCCCTCTCGCGCTCAGGCAAGTGTGAAGTCCGACTCGTCGCCGAGGCTGGCGACCTGTACAGCGAGTTCGAAACAGATGAACTGACTCTGCTGGCGGTCGATGGCCCAGGTGGCGCCGACGACTACGACCCGACGCCTGACCTCATCCTGGACACGATCCACTCACAGCTTCAGGTCAGCACCGGCCCGATGGCCGCTGACGAAGTGTTGGAGCTGACGCGCGACTACACGATCCACTGCTTCCAGCCCAGTGACCAGTACTGGTGGGACAGCACGCATGACATCGACTACAACTTCGACGCTACGTTCGAGTTGCAGGTCGACGTCCTGCCGGATGCTCCGGTTGTGGAAGAGAACCTTGGGGACAACGTCCACAAGAACTTCCCGCTGGTGACGGCCCTCGCGCTAGCTGACGTCAAGTACCAGCTCAACATCACCGGCCCAACGGAGATTCCGCTTGGTGTGCTGGTTGACATTACGGGGTTCAACGAGATCCACAACAACGGTCCTGCGCCGACTGACTTCGTGGTGCTGGGCAACTGGATCACCCCTCCGGGCTGCTCGCTCTTCCTGGGCGGTGGCCTGATCAAGATCCCGCCGGGAGTCGACACCAGCCTGTTCCTCGGACCGCTGGGCTTCCCGATCCTCCAGCCTGCCGGCACTCCGCTGCCGCCGAGTGTCGCGATCAGCGACCCGATCGCAGCGGACAGCTCAAAGGTCATCTGCATCCAGCCCAGCTTCCACAACGTCATTACAGCGCTGACCATCATCCCGCAGTGGCCAGTGACAGTTGGTGACCCGGAGACGGGTGCTGCATGCCAGAACTTCATAGACGACGACCTTGACGGCATTACCAACGATGGTTGTCCGCAACACATCACGGATCCGGACCTCAGCAATAACACGTCCGCTTTCGTGTCCGAAATCGCGGCTATCGGAGCGACTGAGCTCCACGCCATCGTTAACATTGCGGCTCCGGAAACGGGTAACGTTTCTGAGGACGAGTTCTTCGATGTCACGAAGACGTTCTTCCAGACGATCGACGCGTTCTACAACCCGTTCCTGCCGGAAGATGGCGTGGATCCTGACTTCGGTACGTTCCCGCCATTCGTCCCGTGCGCTGACGGCGCTGACAACGGCGGCTCAGACGGCTTCGACGACACGGATACGGACTGCTTCCAGGGCGCGCTGCCCGGCAGCCCGATCTTCCCGTTGATCACAGAGACTCTGACACCGCCATCTGACTGCGCAGTCTCCTTCCACGTCACCAACGCATTCCTGAACGACATCAGTGGTGGCGCGGCAGGCCTCACGATCAGCATCGACGGCGTCCCCCAGAGCCCGCCGACCCCGGCTGGATGGGAAGCTTCAGACGTCGTGCTCGGTAACCAGGGTCAATCGGTGAGCATCGACTTCAAGATTGAAGTTGGTGGTCTCTCGCTCCTGGGTGCCCCGTTCAACACCGTGGTTGAAGAGAACTGGGACAAGCACTGCTACACCCCCAGCACTCACGACTTCGTGTTGAACACGAGCTGGACCATGTCTGACATGGACGACCCGCACCTGCCGTACGACAACGGCAACCAGGACGACCCCTTCAGCGAGGACGTCTTCGCTGTCTCCGACCTGAAGATCGTCACGGACTTCTTCCTGGACCTCGAAGACATGGGCGCCGACAAGTGGCGGGCGACCTACGTTCCCATGAACGGCTCGCCTGAGACCGGCAACCAGTGTCAGGACAGCGTCGACAACGACAACGACGGCGTCATCAACGACGGTTGTCTGACTGAGGCTCACCAGAAGGAAGCCCTGCACAACAACGGCCCGTACGGTCCGACGGACGTCACCGTCCACATCGAAATCTCGACGGGTGACGCGTCGGCATGCAACGTGACCTACGACGTGCGTGGCGACGAGACCAGCGTCAATGGCACTCCACCCGCGGCTGGCACGCAGGTCTCGAGCGGTGCTGGCGGTGAGATCGACATCTTCTTCCCGGCCACGCTGCCTGTTTCGACAGACGTTTGGTTCGCCGAACTCTGGCGCTTCAGCCAGGGCCAGGACCTCTGCGAGTGGCAGATCAACAAGACCGTCACAGCTGACGATATTCACATCAGCGGGGAGACCTCGTTCTTTAAGAGTGTTGATGTCTGCCGCGACAACGACGCCGATGGCGTGCACAACGCCGGTGGCCAATGCAACGGCCCGGACAACTGCCCGGACGTCGCTAACCCCGGTCAGGAAGACACGGACAACGACGGCCTGGGTGACGCTTGTGACCCGGACCCGACCCGCCCGCCTGATGACGGTGTGGTGAAGTACGTCATCGCAATCGGACCTGCAGCCATCAACCTTTCCGACACGACCGGCCGCTACATGTGGATCATTGCCGAGGTCGGCAACATAGGTAGCGACCCGGACGACGAGACAGTCACCGTGACCATGGACATCGCGGAAGGCGTTCCAACCGGTTGCACACGAGACCCGGACGACGCCAACGCGGGTAACGGCCTGAACGAGGCCCTCGTCCTGCCTGGTCAAGACACGTTCACGCTCCTGGATGAAGAGCAGAAGTTCCTGGTGTGGCGCCTCCGCTACGAGTGCCACGAGCCGGCGACTTCGCAGACCTTCGACCAGTCCGTGACAGTGTCGATCGACCTTGCTGGCGATGGCAACCCGGCCAACGACAGCCAGACCGTTGTCAAGACGGTGATCGTCCACTAAGCCACGCATACGGGGGAGGCGGGCGTTCACCCGCCTCCCCCAAGTAAAACCGAATAGACAACAATCAAAAGAGAATAGTCGCAAACGGGGCGGAGGGGGTTCCACCTTCCGCCCCGTTTGCCTTGTGAGAACCGGCAGAGCTAGAGAGAAGTGAACGCAAGCGGGCAAGAGGGGACCAGCTAAGGAATCGGAGCGATGTACCAGACGAAGAGCTCGATCCCAGAGAGTGAGAGAACGATGTTCATCCATCCTCGATTGGCCAGAATCGCCATACCGCTAGTCTTTGCGGCAGTTGCCGTGGTAGCGGCTCTGTGGTCCGCACCGACCTCTCCCGGCTCGTCGGTTGAGGCTGCCGGCCCTTCGGAGTTGACAGTCGGCATCGACTTCGGCACGTCGAGCGGCGCAGCCTCCGTCTACGACATCAATAACCTTCCAGTCCTGGAAGACTGCATCGATGTCAAGACGAGTGTTAACGTCGGGGTCTTCTACCTGGACTTCTTCATTCTTAACACGAACAATCTCTATGCGTTCCTTGCGGACTTCGCGTTCACTTCGAGCAAGATGTTGGTCCTGGAATCGAACGTCGATCAGCTGCTTGACGCCAGCCTCAACAACTTGTCTGATGGAAGTCCGGACACAGCCGGCGTCCTCCTCAATCCCGTGTCAGATGGTACGTACTCCGCGGCGGCGTATCAGGAAAGCGGAAACGTCAGCGGTTCAGGCGTGCTTGTCCGCATCAAAGCGCAGGCGATCAACATAGCCCCCGGTGGTGATGTCATCGACTTCAGCATTTCGGCTGCCGCCAGCAGGGGCGTCACGCTTACCGCGGAGCCGGGCATGGTACACCCGGGCGACACGACCGGCGACGGGATTTTCGATGGCCCGACTATTAACGCCACCGGCAAGATCGCCGTTGACCGGCCCGATGACGACATTGACGGCGTGTCGAACGACTGCGACAACTGCCCTACAACACCAAACGCCGGACAGGCGAACAACGACGGCGACCCTGACGGAGACGCCTGCGACACTGACGACGATAATGACGGCGTCCTTGACGGGTTCGACAACTGTCAGTTCGTGTACAACCCGTCGCAGGACCCCGGAGCCTGTCTTGACACGGACGGGGACGGAGTAGACGGCGGATTGGACAACTGCCCGAACGTCGCTAACGGCCCTGCCCAGGCTGGCATCCCAGGCGTCGGCAACCAGACAGACACGGATAACGACAGCGCAGGCGACGCCTGCGACACTGACGACGATGGCGACGGCGTCCTCGACGGATCCGACAACTGTCAGTTCGCGCCTAACCCGGGTCAAGAAGACTGGAACTCGAACGGGACCGGGGACGCCTGTGAGGACACTGACGGCGACTTCTATCTCGACGACGTCGACAACTGCCCGGGAGACTCTAACGGCGGGCAGGCCGACGGCGACGGGGACGGCGTGGGAGACGTCTGTGACAACTGCCCTAGCACGGCCAACGGCGACCAGGGTGACTGGAATACGGACGGGACCGGGGACGCCTGTCAGAATTCCGACAGCGACCCGGCGATGGACGACCTGGAAATCTGGACCGGGACCGATCCCGCCGCGAGCTGCGCGCTGACGCCAGGCTATGCTGATGAGCCAATCGATGGGACTCCGTATGACAACAACGACGACCAGAAGGTGTCGCTATCGGACGCCCTGCGCTATGCACCGTCGTTCAACACGGTCGAGGGCATACACCCAAACTACGACCAACGCTACGATATAACTATGGACTCGAGGGTCAGCCTGTCCGACGTTCTGCGACTGGTAGTCGGCGGCTGGCTGACAACCTGCACGCCATAACACAGATATGCTCCGTACCCACTGGTTCATGACCTGGGGAATAGCCGGGCAGAAACTGGTCTTCCCGGCCCTGGCGACGGCGCTCGCCGTGATCATTGCGTTGAGCGCGGGAGCAGCCGGCGCGGAGAGCGACGACGTGGCTCTCACCGTTCAGGTGGGGAACACAGGCTCCCAGCCGGCGCCGGCTGGTGTGTCCTGCGCCGAGGTGAGCGTCGGCCAGGTATTCACCGTCGACTTAAGAGTGGAGAACGCCGACAACCTGATCGCTTACGAGCTGCGGGTCACGTATGACAGCAGCGTCCTCTCCCTGGAGAAGGCGGATTTCAACCACTTCCTCGTGAGCACGCCGCCCTACGGCCAGGTCTTCCCTTCACTCTTCGTGGCGGAGACAGCGGACAGCCACTTTCTTGCCGCCGCGGAAACCAGGGGCACGGCGGACAGCGGCTCAGGCGTCCTGGCACGACTGCAGATGAGGGCGATCACCGAGGGCATGAGCGAGATCGGCATTCAGACCAAGCCCGCAGTGTACGGCCCGCGACTGACGAACAAGGAGGGCAAGCCGATCGGCGACGGCACCGGCGATGGCATCTTCGACGGGACCGTGCTGAGCGGGATGGCCGCCGTAGGCAAGAACTGCTCCGGCGGCAGCATCGAGGATCCGCCGGTGAGCGACGGCGGCGATCCGGGCCCCGGCAGCCCCCCTGACGACGCTGCCGGCAGCAGTGATGACGATGCCGGCAGCGGTGACGACGGTGCCGGCAGCAGTGACGATGGTGCCGGCGGCAGTAATGATGGTGCCGGCGGCAGTGACGATGGTGCGGAGGACGGTATCGCCGGCGGAGACGGTCAGGACGGCGATCCCGCAGACTCAGCGGACGCCGGAGACAGCGGCGCCGAGAGCGGCGCCGATACGGAGGACAGTGACGTCGCCGCGGCGAACGAAGGCCCGAACACCGACGACAGTGGCCTCGGTGAGCCGGGGAGCGCCGGGGGTGCCTCCAGGGGTGATTCCGGGCTGAATTTTCTGTGGTACACGCTGATCGTCGTCGGCGCCGCAGCCGTTCTTGGCGTGCTCGGACTGGCAATGAAGTCCCTACGGGCGCGCTAGCACTTGCGGCTGAGCGAGACTATCTGTACGATTCCTTGAAGTAACTCCGCGCGTAACCGCACCTGCTCAATCATAGGGAGGATTCTGTGATGCGAATCATTCTAAGGGCAACTGGCGCTTTCGCCCTTGGCCTCGTGGCGCTCGCCCTCGTGACAACGAGCGTCTTCTCTCCGTCCAGCACCGACGCCGTGACCGGCGTTAACGACCCGTCAGCGGGTTCCGTCAACCAGGTGGCGGTCGACATGAACACGACCGGCAATCCTTCCGGCAGCGGTGGACTCCTCTCCACTATCCAGGCGACCTCCACCTTGGCCGTCGGGGCCACGCAGGACATCGACATCATCGTAGACGAAGTCGCGACGGCTGACGGTATGTCGGGCTTCGCGTTCAATTTGCACTTCAACCCAGCAGTCCTTCAGCTCAACTCAAAGGACTTCAACTCCTATATGCTCCCCGGCGCCTTCGAAATCGTTCCGGTGGTGTTCCCCAACACCAGCGGCAACATGCGCATGGACGCGGGCCAGGTCGGCGGCAACGCATCAGGTGAGGGCGTCTTGGTCCGCCTCGAGATCGAGTGCCTCGATGACGGATCGAGCCCGCTCGACCTGGCCGACGACATCGCTGCTGGGGGGGACGGGGAAATCCCGGACATCCTTGCCGGTACGAGCAACCCCGGTGCCCCGCTCGACGTCCTCAACGCAGTCGACGGATCAATCATCTGTGGCGAAGGCGACCCGGTAACGCCGACACCGACGCCGACGGAGGCCGGCGGGACGGCCACGCCAACGGAGACCGGCGGGACGGCCACGGCCACCGCCACGGCCACGGCCACGGCCACCGCCACGGCCACGGCCACGCCCACGGCCACAGCCACGGCGGTCGCCACAGCCACGCCAACAACATCGCCGACAAGCGCGCCCAGCAGCACGGCAACCCCGGGAAGTCTTCCGGCGACGGGAGGAAGCGACGGCAACCTGAGCCTGTCGTGGACTGGCTGGCTGATGCTGGCCGCCGGGCTGCTCTTCACCAGCCTCGGTGTCGCGGTGATCGCACGCCGCCGCGCCCGAACGGAAATCTAACCTCTGATCAAGAGCCACGCGATTGAATAGAGTATTGACGGCGGCGGTAGCACTTCTTGCTGCCGCCGCCGTCAGCAGCGTTTCAGCACAGGAAGGTCTTGGCGTCGGCCTCGACCTTGACGTCTCCGGCAACAGTGCGACCACCGTCAGCCAGATCGATAGCTGCGTCGCGGTTGAACCGGGATCAGCCTTCTCGATCGACGTCTTCGTCCAGAACGTACCCGCCCGCCTTGACGCTGATGGCGGGAGCGGCGGAATCGCCGGCTTTTCGTACAATCTTCTGTTCGACCCGGACGTTGTTGAAGTTACCAGCGTAGATACCGAGTATATGCTCGCCTCCACCGGGGACTTCCACCCGTTCGAATTCATCGATGCCGACGCCGCGAATGGGCCGGACCCGGACTCGCTTCCGGCAACTACCGGCAACCTGCGCGTGGACCTCGGCGACCTGTCAACCGACTACGAGGAGGGTAACGGCGTTCTCTCTCGCCTGGAGCTGCTCGCGAAGGGCGCGGGTGAGACGTCCCTGTGGATCGTCGATGTCATCGACCAACGAGCGTCCCCCTCTCTCCTGGGCGGCGCGCCGACTAACTTCGCTTACCCGGTCGCCACCGTGTACAACGCTCTTGTCGTCGTCGGCGGCTCATGCGGCGCGGAGCCGACGCCTTACGTGCAGCGCGACGGAGGTGGCCCGGGGACGATCGGCGACCTGCCCGGCGCTCCAACTCTGGCCCCATCGAGCGACGGCGAACCCACGCCGGCGAGCGGCGCCCCAGCGGGATCAACGCAACTGGCGATCGACGTTCTGCCAGCCGGCAACAAGGCGACGGAGATCGACGCTATCGAGGACTGCGCGGCGGCCGACGTTGGCGACATCTTCCTGGTTGACATCGTGATCGAGGATGTGAAGGAGTTGCTGTCCTGGGAGATCGCCCTTAGCTACGACCCCGAGGTGCTATCGGTAACGGACCGGGACGTGATGGTGTTCCAGGACGCCAATTCCGGAAGCAGCGTCATCGACCTGTCCGCAGCGACGCCGGACACCAGCGGCCGCTACGTGCTCGCGGCTGTGGACTCCGCGGACCCGCCGACCCGCGACAGCGGCAGCGGCGTGCTGGCCCAGGTCACGATGATGGCGATCGACGAGGGGACCAGCCCGGTGACGATTGAGAAGCTGGACCTGGACGGCGACGGTGATTTCGACCAGGGCGTGTTCCTGCGAAACGTCGCCGGCGAGATCATCGGCGACGATGAGGGCGCCGATACATTATTCGACGGGCCGACCGAGGGCGCGGAAATCCGCGTCGGCGGCGAGTGCCCGGGGTCGCCGGATGCAAAGGTCCAGTTGGTCTCTGACGATGGTCAGAACGGCAGCACCGGCGCTGACGACGACGACGGCACGTCGCTGCTTCTGATCATCATCCTGGTCCTGGCCGCCGTAGTCGTGCTGGGCGGCGGCGCCGCGTACTTCGTCCGCCGCCGGTCGGGCTAGCCTGAACTGACCCCAACCACGGACAATAGGTCTGTGACGTTGAATATGAAGACCGGAAAGCTCCTCCAGTCACTCCCCCTCCGCCTGGCTGCCTCGCTCCTGACGATCGCGCTCCTCGCCGGTCTGGCGGCGCCGGCCGCCGGCCAGGTCGACAAGCCGACGCTCGCAATTGACGTGAGCCCCGGCGACAACGAGGCTGCGATGCCGGGCGAGATCGAGAACTGCATCGAGGTGCCCGCGGGTCACGAGTTCGACGTCGACCTGATCATCGAGGACGTGGAGGAGTTGCTGGCCTGGGAGATCAGCATCGAGTACGACATGGAGTCCGTGGAGGTCGTCGCCCTCGACGTTAAGCTGTTCCAGGAGGCCAATGCGGGCAGCTCGGTCTTCGACGTGTCAGATGCGCTGCCTGACAACGACGGCATGATTCGCCTGGCGGCCGCCGACACCTCCGACCCGCCAACACCGGATTCGGGGTCGGGAACGCTCGCCAGGATCACTCTGCGGGCGCTTACGACCGGCGAGAGCGCTCTCAACTTCGTCCGGAGAGACATTGATGACGACGGTCAGCTGGACTTCGGGCCGCTCCTACGAAACGTGTCCCTGGAGATCATAGGCGATTCGGATGGAGATACGTTCTTCGACGGACTCGCCACCGGGGCGATCGTGGCGGTGGAGACTTCGTGTCCTGCCGGGTCGAACTCTGCCACTATCCCCGGGAGCGGTGGCAGCGGATCGAGCAACGTCTGGATCTTCATCACCGCTGCCGTGGCGATCCTGGCAGTCGCGACGGTGAGCGGCGCCGTTTACTTCTTTCGGCGCGCCCGCTCGTCCCCTATGACAGGGTCGCCGGACTCGTAGCGTCGCGCGGGCCTTCGGTCGCCAGGCGAACGGTGAACTTCGTCCCGCGGCCCAGTTCGGTCTCGACTGTTATGTCGCCTCCGTGCACCTGCGCAATCCAACGGCTGATCGCGAGGCCGATGCCGCTGCCGCCCGGCCTGTTCCCGCGGTTGGGGCCGCGGTAGAAACGCTCGAAGATGTGCTCGATCTGGTCGGCGGGTATGCCCGACCCGGTGTCTTCGACGACCACCTTCACCGCGGGTCCCTCCTGGTAGAGCGAGACCTTGACCTCACCGTCAGGCGGCGTGTGCTTCAGGCCGTTATCAACGAGGTTTAGCAGCAGCTGCTTCAAGAGGTCGGGATCGCCCTGAACGGTGACTGCGTCGCTGTGGTCAAGGCGAAGGGCCACGCCAGAGCGGACGCCCTTCATCTCGTGCAGCACGTCCAGGCAGAGGCTGTCGAGATCGACGGGCATCCTAGCGACCTCGCGGCCGGCCTCGGCGTGCGCCAGGTAAAGCAGGTTCGAAGTCAGGCGGATGAGACGCGCGACCTCCGACGACATCCGCTCCAGCTGTTCGCGCACCTCGTCGTCAAGAGTGCTGTCCATCAGTTGCACGTCCAGATTGCCGCGCAGAGCGGTCAGAGGCGTCCGCAGTTCGTGGGAGACGTCCATCACGAAGTTCTTCTGCTGGTCGAAGGCGTTCTCCAGGCGCTCCAGCATCAAGTCGAACGTGTCGGCCAGGCGCTGAACCTCAGACGGCTTGCCGGTGGCATGGATACGCCTGGTCAGGTCTGAGGCATCCATCTCGGCAGCAAGCGCTGTCATCTCTTCAATCGGCCGCAGCGCGGAGCGCGAGATAACATAGGCAACCACGATGACGATGACCACGGCGCCGATGCCGCCACCGACCGTGATCCACGTAAGGGCGTTGTTGACCCGCTGGATGGTCTCAGCGCTGCGCCCCACCTGCAGTATGCCCACAACCTGCTCCCCCGCGACGAGGCGTCCGGAACGCAGTCGGTAGTCGACGCCACCCAGCTCGACCGTCGTCGTGATGGTGTCCCCACCGAGCAGGCGCGCCAGATCCTCACTGCCTGGCGCATGCACGCGAGTGTTGGCCGCGGTGCTAGCAGCGAGCACGTTGCCCTCGAGATCGTAGACCGCTACGGGGAAGCTGGACTGCTCGACCAGTGCGGTAAGTTGCTGCGGATCCGACGGGCCGGCGATCGCAAGCTGAGCCGATATCTGGCCCATGCGCTCCGAGACGTCGGTATCAAGATCGGATTCGAGGATTTCGGTTACGGTGATGCGCAGGGCGGCGAACATGGCCGCCAGAACGACGAGCAGCGCCGCCGCGATCAGTACCGTCAACCGCCAGCGGATGCCGAGCGACGTCAGCTGGCTCTTCAGGCTTTTCATCAGAAATGGGGCGAATTAGCGCCACTTCCCGGTGCCTTTCGCCAAGAATTGCCACGATCAAGGTTCATTATAGCATCGCCTCGATGAGTCTTCGCCGGCCGAACATCCTGCCCCGCTTATTCCCCGAAGACCGACCGCGCGCGACCGACGACGATCGCCGCGCACTCCTCCACCTCGCCGGCAAACTGGTCGGCGGGGCCGCGATCGGCGAAGGCGGAGATGACGCGAAGGAACACGCGCGCGCGACCGACGCGAAAGACGACCTGATCGTCAACGACGAGCCGGTCGCCCTGGTCGCGCCCGATCACGCGGAACCATACGCTCTCGTCGCCGACGTCTCGCGGCAGCTCCTCAACGGAGATTTCTGTGAGGTCGCCGTAGAGCGACTCCCAATCGTTCTGCCGCGCCTCGGCGACGCCTTCCTGCAAAGACCGGCCTGCGCCTTCGGCCGCCAGGTAGGCGCTCACGCTGTTCTGAATGCCGCCGCGCACTGGTGACGACACCGTGCCCGGATCGAGCGGAACGAACGCCACCTCCACGCCGAGCTGCCGGCCCAGTTCTTCCAGCCGCGCCAGCTCCGCCGCCTCGTCCGGCGCACCCTGCGACAGCTCCTCGTTGGTCGAGAAGATGAGCGAGGACCGCTGGAGCTCGTCAGGCAGGTCACCCTCTCGTAGTACAGCTGCTGCGAGCTGTGCCTCGATGTCCTGCGGATTCGCGGTCTCGTCGGGCGGGGCGTCCGGCGCGCCGCAGACCGTGGATGAAGGTGCAGTGGTGGGCGTGGGCTCATCCGAGTCGCCGCCGCCGCCCGGCCAGGCGACCACCACAAACACGACGAAAGCCGCCAAGAGCACGACGACCGGAGTAGCGCGCAGCCATACGGCGACAGCAAACGTGGGGCCTCCATCTGACGTCGGCTTCATATATTCGGTAGCGTATCTGAAACGTGCTTGACTAACAAACAGTGGAACGCCATCATAGGGCGTGCTTCACTACTAGAAGGCAAACGGCACAACTTTGCCGAATATGGGAGGGACCCCGAATGACGAACGTGCTCACGCGAGGAGCGTGGCTGCTGCTGGCCCCGGCCGCTGTGGCGTTCCTATTGATTTTCGCGGCTAAAGATGTCGGCGCCCAGGTATTCTTCGACCCCTGCGGCAGTACTAGCGTCAGCACGACGGCGCTGGGCGCGCCCTCAGACATCAGCAGCGAGTTTGGCATCGGCATCGGCCCGGACTGTATCTTCCGCACTGCTGATGACGATCGCAACAGGTCGAACTTCGGCGGCGTTATCAACTTCACGCCGGAAGCCTGGGGCGTGGCCGCCGACGCGGATATCCCTGACGGCGCGAAGGTCGGTACTCTTAATTCTGACGCCGTCCTCGGCCTGTTCAACAACCCCTGTCGCACTGAGCTGAGCGTCGACTTCGAGCTCCTCGACGGCACCACGGACCGTACGAACAGGATCGACGCCAAGCCTTCCGGTGCGAAAGACCGCCTCAGCCCGCTCGCTGAAGACGCGGACAATAACGGGGTGCCGGACGGTGCGGATAAGTGGCCCTCCTACCTGGAGGAAGTCTTCGAAGATGCCGACCCTGACTTCTCGAAGGTTCACGCCAGGCTCTTCGGCTTTAACTCCAACGCCGTGCCGGGCCTCACCATCGTTCTCAACTTACTGATGTTCGAGCCCGGCACTCAGGTGTCCGACATCGTCGCAATCGACCCAAGACTCGGTTACCCCACGGTAACGGTCCTTCAGGACCCGACCATTGCGGCTTCTAATGAGGACCCGATCAACGACTTCTGCGCTCCGCTGGCGGCGCGCACGACGCTCCAGGGGACGGCGGACGGCGGCGCGGCCTTCCGAACTACGCCCACCACTGATGGGGCGTACCCCTTTGTGGTCTTCACCTCTTCGCAGGTTGATGCAGATGGCGACGGCATCGAGAACAGCCTCGACCCGTGCCCCTACGACCCCGATCCTGACTGGGACCCTCGAGGCGAGATAGTACAGGACCCGGGGGACAAGGACGGGGACATGCTGCCTGACAGCTGCGACCCGTTCCCGGAAGAAGACAGCCTGGGGCTTTGCGCGTGCGGCATTTCGTTCGTCGATGAGGACCTCGACGGCTGGATGAACGGCGCCGACAACTGCCCGCTCGTGTCAAACATTGACCAGGAAGACGAGGAGCCGGACGGCATTGGCGACGCTTGCGACCGGAACCCAACGGTGCGGGATGGCGAGCTGACCTTCGTCTGCAAGGTCTCTGTAGTGCAGGTGGGCGCCGGCGGCACGCCGGCCTATGACCCGCTGACCCTCGCCCCGTGCGACCCGACGGCCGAGCTTCAGAGCGCTGTTACGCCGACTCCGGCTCCGGGCGAGACTGCGGCTCCCACTGCGACTCCCGGGCCAGGCGGCAACGGCGGCAACGGCGGCATCGGCAGCGGCCCGGACAGCGGCGTCGGCTCCCTCTCGCCTGTGGGCAGCGGCGCACCCCTGTGGGCGTTCGTGGTCCTGGCGGTGAGCACCATCGGCCTGCTGGCCGGCCTTGGCCTGACGACGCGCACGATCCGCGGCCAGCGCCGCGAAGAGTAACGACAGACGCAGCAAAACAGAAGCCCCGGTGGGATCCCCTTCAAGGGGCCACCGGGGCTTTCGATTTCCCGGCCCGTGGAGCGCGCTGAGGGCAGCTAAGCCTTCAGCATGTAGCCAACGCCACGGACGGAGTGAATGAGGTCCTTCTCGCCGTTCTCGTTGAGTTTGCGCCGCAGATAGCGGATGTAGACCTTGATCGGGTCCGAGTCGATGTCCAGCTCATAGCCCCAGACACGCTCGAACAGGGTCGGCTTGTCGACGATCTTGCCCGCGTTCCGCGCCAGGTACTCGAGCAGGTCGTACTCGCGCTTCGTGAGCGCAACGGGCCGGCCCGACCGCTCGACCTCCCGGCTGGCCGGCCTGATCACGAGATCGCCGACCTGGATCGTCCCCGAGGCGGGTTCGCGCCTGCGCAGCGCAGCCCCAAGACGTGCCGTCAGTTCATCGAACGAGAAGGGCTTCGTGATGTAGTCGTCGGCGCCGGCCTCAAGTCCCCGCACCTTGTCCTTCACCGAATCGAGGGCCGTGAGCATGATCACGGGCACGTCGCTGACAGCTCGAACGCGACGGCAGACCTCGACGCCGTCGACCCCCGGGAGCATGAGGTCCAGAAGAACAACGTCCGGAGGGCGGTCGCGAAGGATGTCCAGCCCCTCGGAGCCGGTTGAGGCGACGTCGACGTCGTACCCTTTGAGGAGGAGGCCGCGCTTGATGAAGCTGGCGATGTCTTCCTCGTCCTCTATTACCAGAACGCGTGCAATAGCCATCGTGTCAGGGGCAGCGGGAGAGCCTCCAGGCCATCTGCGCTGTTTCTCTATTCTATCACGCGGGCCAGCTGTTTCCTCACGGAGTTGCCACGCGGCAGGGTGCGGGAGAATCTCCCTTGACACCCAGCATACGTACGTCTATAAAAGTATAGCAATACTGAACGCGCGCTCGGACGCCCCTTCGGAGAGGGCCTGGCAGGCTAGACGCCACGGACGAGCAAAGGAAGCCTGTTAGGCGGGCGAAAGGAGCTAGGGACGTGATACTCAAGACCCTGATGCGTTGGGGGGCTGTAGCGGCTGTTCTGGCATTCGTGATTGTGGCCGGCAAGGCCGACCCGGTTGGCGCGCAGACCTTCGACCCTCAACTCACAATCACGCTCGCGGACCCGACCCCCGAAGTGCCTTCTGTGCTTACTAATGACTTTGACTTGGCGGAAGGCGACCTGCAATTCGGCGGAATCGTCTCCTTCATCCCGCTGGACTGGGGAATCGTCCCCGGCGACAAGATCCCGATCGGAGCGTCCATGGGCAATCTCTTTTCTGATGCTACCCTCGGCCTCATCAACTCGGCGTGCAACCAAGTGCTTCCAGTCAACTTCGACATGATGAACGCCAGCCTGGACCGAGGCAACACCGTGTCCATGGACGATACGGACGACAGCCTGACCGAGGATTTCGCGGAGGACAATGATGGTAACGGCAACCTCGACTTCGTCGACCGCTACCCTGACTTCATCGATCGAATCGTCGATGTGCAGCCGATCCGGCGCGCCGCCGGCATGACGATCGTCGCCGGCACACCGGTGTTGCTGCAATTCCTCATCTTCGAACCTGGAACGCTGATCTTCGAGAACGAGGTGGCCAACGACATCATTTCGACCGATTATGAGCTGGGCTATCCGACACTGACGTTGCTCCAGGCCGCCGGTGACCCCGACATAGTGCCTGAGCCCGGCATCATCACCGACTTCTGCACGCCGCTCCTCACTGAGAACAACACGTTCGGTGAGACCGCCGACGGTGACCAGGTCATGGTCAACCCACAGAATGGAACGTATACCTTCACTACGATCGCGGTGGGGCAGAGGGACTCGGACGGCGACGGGTACGAAAACACTCTGGATACCTGCGTCTTGACCCCGAACATCGGCAACCCGCGCGTGACGATGGACGGAGACCTGGACGGTGACGGCCTTGACGCGGCGTGCGACCCGAACGACGACCCGGCGGCGCAGGGTACCGACTCCGACGAGGACGCCGACGGCTACCCAAACCGCCAGGACAACTGCCCGCTCCACCCGAACGGCGAGCGGGAAGACAACCAGGCCGACGAAGACGAGGACCAGATTGGCGACGCCTGTGATCCCGACCCTCTGGTTGAGAACGGCGAGTTAACGTTGGTCAGGCTCGAAAAGGTGATCACGATCGGCGACGGCACCGGCCCGGGCGGCCCACCGAGCGCTGAGGCCTGCCCCGACTGCTTCGTATTGGGAGGCGAGAACGGCTCCTCGAGCGGAGACGACGATGGTGGTTCGAACAGCGGCGTTATCATCGGCATCATCGTCGCGGTCATCGCCGCGATCGCGATCATCGGCGGCGGCTCCGTTATGATGATGCGACGGCGTGAGGGCGCTTAGACCTCTACACTAGAGACGCGAGAAGCGGGGTTCCGGATGGGGCCCCGCTTTTTCCTTGTGTGCGCCGGACGCTTGCTCGTCCGGCAGGCAACCGGCCGCGGGCAGCCAGACGGCGCTGAGGTCGAACGGCGCCAGGCCCTGAGCCGGCCGAGTCAGAATGTATCGCGGGATGCAACCTGACGCGCGACGCCGGCGAGCAGGCCATGACTCATGTGCGAAAGCGTCTGACACTAGGCGATCTCGAAGGATGCTGAGTCGTCGGCGCCCGACCCGGTGATCTGGACGACGTATGTACCGGGTTCCGCGTCGGAGCCAGGTTCCCATTCGAAGCAGCCGCCGGTGCCTGCAACGTCGAAGGCGGATAGTAAGTCGCTCCGCGAGCCGGAGGGCGCAAGGAGATCGATATCCACGAACATCGGTCCACCGGCCGAGTAGCAGATGGTCACGACTTCGCCGGGGGCAAAGACGGAGCCATCGCCCTGCTCGATCGAAACGGTGACTTCCGGAACATCCGGACATCCGTCTCCGTCTAGATAGCCGTTGAGGTTCTCCGCCTCGGACGGGCACGCCTCCTCCCAGTTCTGAAACCCATCATCATCGGAATCCCGGCCGTCGCGGCTGTCGCAGGCGTCGCCGTCACCGTCACCGTCGACGTTGGACTGATCCGGGTTGGAGGTGAACGGGCAGTTGTCGGAGGGGTCGGCGACGCCGTCACCGTCGTTGTCCGGTGGGTCTGGAGGCGGACCCACGAGGATCGGCTGTATCTTGTTGCTGCAGCCGCCACTGTTGCACGCTTGAAGACTGATCCTCTTCGTTCCGGTCGAGCTGTACGTGGTTGTAAAAGTGGCGTCGCCACCGCTTGCAGGCGAGCCGCCTGAGCGTGCCGACCACGAGTAAGCGGTCACTGTGCCCTTGATGGTTGGATTACACACGACCGGATCGTCGGTGATGGCCAGCGTTGGAGCGCAGTGAAGCGAGCCGATGGTTGGCATCGGTTCCGACGTGGACACCTGGTCACTGACCTCGATGATCTGCGACTCATTGCTGCAGCCACCCTCGCGGCAGACGAGGAGGCTTATCGTCACGTGCCCCGTCGAGCCGTACCGTGTCGAGAACGAGCTTTCGGTCCCGTTCGCCGGCGAGCCGCCTTCCGCCGACCAGATGAGTGTATCTGCGGTCCCTGTCAGGGAGGGAGTGCAGGAGACGGTCTCGTCCGTCTCAACGACTTCCGGAGCGCAACCCAGAGACTCGATCGTCGGCCCGGCGCCTCCATCACCAACACAAGCGGCGAGCAGGAGGACAGAGATGGACATGAACGCCAGAACAAGGCTGACGCGCTTCATGGACGAGAGTTCGATTCGCAAGGCGGTATACGAGCATTCTAGATAGGCACGGGCACCGGGATGCCACACTGGTTGCCTACCTATAATGTAACATTTCAGGGGATCCGAACGTTAACGATTGTAGGGGCGTCTTGCTTACGCAGGCGCCCACACTACATCCTAAGCTATGTCGGACAAGTTAATCGCACGCCGCGGCCCGCGAGGCAAGTGGAGGTGGAAGGCACCCGCAGCCGCAGACGATGCTGCCTCGGGCGAAGCCACCCACGAGCGCCCCGCACGCCGTCTCAGTCTGCCCCGCCTGAGCATGCCCAGCGTCCACCTGCCGTCAATCTCGCTCCCGCGACTGAGAATGCCCCACCTGCGCCTGCCAGCCTTCTCGCGGCCCCAGTTCAAGATGCCACATCCGCCCCGCGCCCCTTCGCTCTCGCTGCCACGCATGCCACGGCCACCGCGTGCAAGGCTGTCAGCAGTTGCCATCCCCACTCCCAGGACGGCGATCAGGCGCTTCATCGACCGCATCACGTCGCGGGAGTTCTGGGCGTTCACCCGAGAAAACGAGTCCGGCACCGGGCGCCACTACACACGCGTCGCCGCGCTCCTCGGTCTCTTCTCGCTGGTGACCCTGGCGACGCTTCTCGTCGTGATCATCGCCTCGCTCGTCTCCGGAGACGATTCAGGAGGGCTCGCCGAGCCGTTTGACTCGCCATCGCCGACGGAGGAGCCGACCAGCGTACGACCAACGACCAGCCAGGTCGAGGCCCCCTGGATCGATGCTCAGATGCTTCAAGATGATCCGCTCATGGCCGCGACGATTCTCGAAGACAACCTCGAGACGACCCGCGTGCCACAATTCGGCACCGCTGCACGCCACATCAGGCAGGCCATCGCCGATGAGGAACCGCTGGATATGAACTGGCTCTGTGTGATCATCGACTACTACAACACCGGGTTCTCCACGGACGAAAGTGGGACGCTGGTCTGCACAGGCGAGCCTGTGACGCCACAGCCTGCGGAAGATGCCATCTCGCTTGCCGTCTGGGCCGGCGAGACGGTCGGCTGGTGGTTCGGCGACCTCACGGAGAGTATCGCAACCTACGGTGAAGGCGACGAGCTACCGTTCTTGCTCACCTGGGAAACCGAGCCGGGCGATGGGTACACCGTCGAGATCACTTACGACTGCAGTGTTGGTAACGTGCCAGCGATCGACTTCCTGGCGGGAGTTGAGTCGGCGGATGCGAACATCTTCGAGGCACTTCGGGGACCGGGCCAATCGACCCCGGACGCCGCCGTGCCCCTGCCGGACACGCCGGACCTCGACACCGACGATGGCAGCGTTCGTCTCGTATACCTATATGGTGGCGACTTCCTCCTGCTTCCTGAGGGGCCGGATCCGGCGGACGGCTGCCCGGGCGAGAGGACGATCAGCTTCCCCGTCCGAGCCGACGCCGATCAGATGATCCTGCTGGGGAGCCTCCGGTTGGCGGACCCCGAGGACCATCGCGGGCTCGGCGCGGCTCACGTCGCCACTGGCATCGGGTTCAGCGCCTCGGTTGATGGCGTCGGCGACGCGTCCGTCGAGCTAGAACACGGGACCGTCGTCCGCTAGACGGCTGGCCGACGAGCCCGACACAGTTCAACTGCTTTCTCGAACGCCGCCCGGTAGTGGTCTAGAAACGATCCGGTGATAGAATTGCCGCAACCCACTCCCCTATGAAGACATCTGCCATCTCGCGTCTACTCCCACTCGGCGTCGCCCTGCTCCTCGCGCTGTCGCTGGTGCTAGCCTGCGGTGACGATGGTGACGACGGCGCGGGCGAGGACACCGCCAGCCCCACCAGCAGTCCCACGAACAGTGCCACCGCCAGCCCCCTTTCCGGCAGCACCAATGGCCCGCTTTTCGACTACCTCACGTCGTTTCTGGAGATCGTCGAGGACGCCGAATCCGGCACCGTCGGCGCCGTGGAGCGGTTCAATGAGACCTCTCGTGAGATAACCGCAGACGAGCGGATCCCCGCGATGCAGACTTACCTGAGCGAGATCGAGACGGTCTTCACGGACGCCATCGACCGCCTTGAGGCTCTGAGCGTGCCGGACATCGCTGTCACGCCTCACGGGACCTTCATCGAGGGCGTCCGCAGCTCCATCGACGCCGGCGAATCGGTGCGGCTCGAACTGCCGGACATCACGACTGTCGTGCAGCTAGATAAACGGCTAGCGCAGTTCGACACCGAGGTTGACGCCGCCGTTGAGATCTCCAATGCCGCTTGCCTCGAGCTGCAGGCGATCGCCGACGCGGAGGTCCTGGCGATCGACCTCGACTGCCAAGATTAGCACGTGCGCTAGGTTCCGGGGGACGCCCCGATCGACCGCACCTCCACACCGCTGAGCGCACGGTCCGCGTCGAACCGGTAGCGGACCCGCAACGTGCCGATGGCTGGGCAGACGCGGCACTCCTGCAGCGGGTACTCGATGACGAAACTCTCCCCGCCGTCAGCCGCGGTCGTCTGCGACTCGACTGACCAGTACTCGAACCAGGCCACGATCAGCCCGTCGCCGATCGCGTCTCTGTACTGCGGAGCGACGCTCCAATTGACCGGAACGTGCTCGGCGGCGAAGATCACGTCCGGCGAGGCGTTGAGGAAGACCATCTCTCCGCGGCCCATGTTGAACCACGGCGCACCAGCGCGGCCGACATCGATGCCGGGCCGGCCGTCGAACTCGAACAGGAACTGGTCTGTCGCCTCGAGGAAGTCGGCGACGTTGGGGCCGACCTCCTCGGCGAGCGCGGTGATGCACGAGGCAGCCTCGGGGTCGTCCTCGGGGTAGAGGGCGATGGGCTCGCCGCAGGGGAGGAGTTCGTCGAAGCTGGGGATCCAGGTCGCGTCCTCGTTCCAAGGCTCAGCGTCTGCCGGCGGTGCGGTCGCCGTTTGGGACGCGGCGCCATCTGTGGGCGTCGGTGAGGGCGTGTCTGTTGAATCACCCGAGCATGCGAGAGCACCGAGGCCCAGAAGACACGCGCCGAAGAGAATGCGCGTCGGCCCGAAAGATTCTATCAAGTCGCTCATAGGTTACATCGAAGCTCAACCACCCGGCCCATCACCGAGGCAGATTCGGGTTCTGTTCATACACCCGGAAGCGCCCAGCATCTGGAAAATCACGCGCTCTGTCGCCTGATTCGGGCGCTCTGGGAGCCAGTTACACGTCGTTGACTGCCCCCTGGCGCCATCGATACCAACTCGCCGGCCAGCGCCGCCCACGATACCGAGCGGTCACTATGGTTGACATACCATGCTCTACTTGTCGATAATCGCGTCGAGCCAACCCTCATTTTCCGTCAGGAGTCCCCGTGGATTCGCACCCGGACGCAGTTCGAGAGTCAATAAAGAACATCATCGTCTCGATCAAGCCACTGGTTGAGGGCTTTGATGAACTGGCGGACGACGCGCCTTTGTTCAGCGACGCTTCCGGGCGTCCATCTCCAGTAAACCTCGATTCCCTGGACGCGCTTGACCTTGCGATGTCCATCGGCGACGAGTTTGGCCTCGACAACGATGAGTTCGAGAGCCTGGTGGCCTCCGATGAGGGATTCGAGAAGCTGCGCACTGTAAACGACATCACTGACCTGATCCTCGCCTTCACGCAGAGGGGCGGCGAGGCGGCGGGTCCTACTGTCGGCATCGACCCACGAGGAAAGGAGGTCTCACCATGATCAGGTTGCTTCTAGGCCTGGTGTTCCGCGGTCAGAACGCGGAGCCAGAGCTGGCCGCTCCTTGCAGCGGCACGTTCCCGTCCGGGCTCTGGGACTACATGGGCTGGCCAAAGTAGTCTCCTAGACACTGAATATCGGATCTGAAGTCTCGGCTCCGATATTCGGTGTCTATCTTCCGATTTCACTCATATGTTCGCGCTCGCAGAGTTCAATCAGTTCGATTCTGGCAGCTACGCGCTGTCCAACGCCCGCATAATCCGTGCCCTGCGGCGGCTCCCGCCGGGCGCCGCTCGCCGCGCCGTGGTTGGCCTGGCGTGGCTGGAGACGTGGCTGCGCTGGCCCCTTGCCACTCTGAAGCTGGGGGACCGCATCGACGAGACGCTGGCGGTAATCGATCCGGACGGCGACCGCTTCGGGTTCAGTGAGCAGGTGCGGCGCCGCTTCAAGCGCAACATCCTGTACAACCAGATTCCCAACCTCGTCGCGCTCATGAACTCACTCGACCGCGTTGATCTGCGTGAGCAGACGCTGGCTATACGCGGCGCGGAGATCCTGGAACGGGAGTGCGAGGCAGGCCCGGGCGCGATTGTCGCCGGGTTCCGTACGGGGCCGTATCCAGCGTTTCCGTGGGCGCTCGCTGCCGCCGCTCCTGGCCGGGACGTCGTGATGATCGTCAGCGGAGAGGACCTGGCGCGGCTCGGCCGTAAGCTGGGCGAGACGTTCATCGGGCGGCTGGACGAGCGCGTGTCATTCCTCAGCGCACGAGACCCCGGCGTGCTGGCGAAGGCGCTGCGCACGCTCAAGGCCGGCGGCATCGTCGCCACGCTCCTCGAGCTCTCGCCGGTTGAGTTCGCGCGCAAGACGCCGGTGAGCTTTCTGGACTGGCGCATCGAGGTGCCTTATGGTCTGTCGTATCTTTCGGCGGTGACAGCGCGCCCGGTGATTCCGGCGGCGCTGACACGACGGCGCGGCGCGCGCTTCGGTCTACGACTGCGGGAGCCGGTGCCGGCGGCATCACGCGACCAGGAATCGCTTCAGGCGCAGACGCAGCAGTTGTACGCCGAGCTGGAGCGCCACGTGCGCCGCGTACCGGATCAATGGATCGGATGGGTACTGCTGGAGTCGAACATGGGGATTCAGCTGCCGATGTCAGGCGGCCGCCCGTTACCGGCGCTCTCCTAGAGGTCGAAGGCCTCGTCAAACGCTACGGCCGTGTGACGGCCGTGGACGGCGTTTCTTTCGCCGTCCACCCGGGCGAAATCTTTGGGCTGCTGGGCCCGAACGGCGCGGGCAAGACGACGGCGATCTCCATCATCTCCACCCTGCTCAAGTCAGACAGCGGCAGCGTGCGCATCGGCGGCTATGACGTGCTGAAAGACCCGGGCCGCGTCCGTCCGCTGCTCGGGCTTGTCCCGCAGGAGACCGGCGTGTACCCGATGCTGAGCGCGCGAGAGAACCTGGAGTATTTCGCCGGCATCCAGGGCATCCACGGGCGCGAGTTGAAGCTCCGGATCGAGGAGGCGCTGGAGATCGGTGGGCTCCAGAAGTACGCAGACAAGCCGCGGGTGGGTTACTTCTCGGGTGGCATGCGCCGACGCCTCAACCTGGCGGCGGGCCTCGTGCATCGGCCGCGGCTGCTGTTGCTCGACGAGCCGACGGTGGGGGTCGACACGCAGAGCCGAATTCTGATACTCGATAACATCAAGCGGCTGAATCGCGAGGACGGTATGGCCGTCCTCTACACGACGCACTACATAGAGGAGGCGGAAAGCCTCTGCGACCGCGTGGCGATCATGGACCACGGCCGCATCCTCGCCTGCGACGACGTGGGCCGACTGGTGGCGTCGGTCTCAGGGACGACGATCGATGTGACGCTGGGGCAGCCTTCGCCGGACTTCGCGGCGGCGCTCTCGGAGTCCGCCGGCATCACCAGCGTGACGGCGCTGGACGATCACCGGTACGCGGTACAGGCAGCGGACCAGGAGCGGGGCCTGGCGGCGCTCGTGGGTGTCGCGGGGCGCAACGGCGTGACGTTCGAGGCGCTGCGCATCGTACCGCCGAGCCTCGAGCAGGTCTTCCTTTCGATCACGGGGCGCGGTCTGCGGGACGAGGGCGGCGAATGACGGCCTTCCGGGTGATGTTCCTCAAAGAGCTGCGCTCGATCTACCGAAACCCAATGGCGTTCGCCCTGCTTCTGTTGATGCCGTTTCTGCTGATGGCGCTGATCAGCAAGGCGTTCGAGCCGCTGTTCGAGGGCCGCCAGTCGTTCGACGTGCCGCTGGTCGACCTCGACGGGACAGCGGAGTCGACCGCCCTTTCGTCAAACCTGGACGCGCTCGACGGCATCGACATCGTCGAGCTGGAATGGGACCAGGCGCAGCTGACCGCTGCCGATGCCGACGACATCCTCGACGACGACGACTACTTCACGCTGATCGTGATCCCGGACGCGTTCGCGGAGTCGCTGGCGAGCGGCGAGAAGGTGAGCGTGGCGCTCTACTCCGACCCGGCGCAGGAGGCGTACTCGGGCATCGTGCGCGACGAGGTGCAAGGCCGCCTACAGATCGAGGACCTGATGCGTACGTTCGAGTCGGTGCTCGCCAGCGAGACGGGCGAGACCGCCGCCGCGCGCATCGTCGAGAGTGAGATCGCACCGCGGGTGGAAGAGCCGGGCCTGGCGGTCGAGCGGCTGTTTACGGAGAAGCGGAAGGTGACGCCGGGGAACTTCGAGCAGACGGTGCCGGGCTTCGCGCTGATGTTCACGTTCTGGCTCTCAGTCTTCGTTGCGGCGAGCATTCAGTCGGAGAAGCGCGAGTTCAACACGTGGCGGCGGACGCTGGTGGCGCCGGTGCCGCGCGTGACGATCATGGCGAGCCGGGTGCTGGCGTACGTGGTGATCGGCATGGCGCAGATGACGCTGCTATTCGTGCTCGGTTGGGCGATCTTCGGGCTCAGCCTGGGCGCCCACCCGTACGTTCTGCTGGTGATCTTCCTGGCGATGACGCTGGTGACGACGGGCTTCGGCATCCTGATGACGACTCTGATCCGCGACTTCGTGACGTTGAACAGCGTCATGAACCTGGGTGTGATCCTGGCGGCGGCGGCCGGTGGCACGCTGGTCCCACTCTTCCTGCTGCCGGGCTGGCTGCGCACCATCTCGCCGGTGGTACCGCACTACTGGGCGATGGACGCCAGCCAGGGGGTCATCCTCCTCGGGGATGATCTGGTAGACGTGCTGCCCAACGTGGTCGTGCTTCTGGGCTTCGCCGCGGCGTTCTTCGCGCTGGGCCTCTGGCGTTTCAGGTTCGTGGACTAGCGGCCGCTTCCTCCAGTCGCCTGGGCGTGCCTTGTGGCGTCACCGGGAGCGAGCGAGCGCTGGTGCCCGGGCCACGGCCAAGGATTGCACAACGCGCGCCCCGAGCGCGGGACGAGCTGACCGAACAGCGGGCGTCCCGCTGGAGAGTGTACGATGGGTAGCACTTAGTTCCGAAGGAGGTTGAGGTGCGACTGACATTCCTTGCTCTGCTGCTGCTCATCGCGTCGGTAGGCTTCTTTGCGTGCGGCGACGACGATGATTCTGGCACGGAGCCAACGCAGCCGGGATCGACAACGCAGCCGGGATCGACGACGCAGCCGGGATCGACGACGCAGCCGGAATCGACGACGCAGGCAGCAGATGAGCCGACGCCCGCCGAGACGGGAGATGCACCGACGGCTACGGCGTCCCTGACTCTGGATGACCCATCTCTCGATTACCTTCGCCAACTGGCGGATGAGGGGACCGAGCTCTGCCCATCATCTGACGTCGACACCCATTGCAGTGAAGCCTACGTTGATGCCGCAACCAGCGGGTCGCCTGGAGCTCTCTGCGTGAACGAGGGCGCGGCGACGTGGTTCATGGAACCACCGGGTGAGGGGGTAGCGGTCGGTGATGCGTGCGCCCTTGATGCAACGCATACCGTCGTTGCGCTCCTCAATTACTAGGCCATCCGGACGCCTGAGCCCAATCCAGCGAACGATTCAAGCATTTTCGAAGCTCAGGTGTGCGCTGTCGTCATAAAGATTCGAGCCGGTGGGTTGTTCGGACCCACCGGCTCGATTCATTTCCGAGCGGAGCGTGAGGGGGTTCAACGCGCCGCTTTCTCCTCATGACAGTAGCCGCACACGCAAATTGCTGGGTTAAAGCACGGTAGGACGAGAGTGAGAATCGGGTGTGAATAGGGGCACGAGATGGTTGGACACCGGGGACGCGGGGCCTCCGCTAAATTGGGAGAAGGAGCAGAGAGGGGATGAAGCACGGACGGACTATCGCCACCTGATGCAGCCGGTCAGCTCTTGCCGACGGTGGCGCAGCACGTGCACTGTCGGTTGCGGCGCTGATAAGGTAGAGGGCGAAATCTCGGGAGGAAGTTTTCCTATGCTCACCAAACATCGTACGTTCGGGCTTCTGCTCGCCCTGCTCACCGGCCTGGTGGTTCTCGTCGCGGCCTGCACCGGCGGCGACGATGACGATACGGGGCCGGACGACGACGACGGATTCGGGAACGAAGATGTCATTTACGACGCGGACGACGTGCGCTCACTCTGCAACGTCCTCACGAGGGACGACGTGGAGGCGATCCTCCAGACCGGCATCTCCAGAACGGACGCTGTAAGGAAGCCTGACGGCGTAGCCTGCATCTGGTTCATCGACTACACGGGCGAGAACCTTGAACACGGAGGCCCTGTGCAGGTGCGCTTCATCATCGAAGGCGGGCGAGCCGAGTTCGACACCAAGAAGGCAGAGTACGACACCACAGACCTTGAGGGGCTCGGTATTGCAGCGTACACGACATCTGATGGCCGCTCGCTACACGTGCTCACCAGTGAAGAGACGGCGTACTTCCTGCTCGACGGCTCGCACCTGCGCACCTGGACGCGACCTGACAACTGGCAGGAAGAGTTCGCA